>Ga0209349_1000045_pt1 | contig 80205 bp, 86 predicted proteins | sample ETNvirnome_2_130_FD_184067 | JGI IMG/M metagenome (GOLD analysis project Ga0209349, IMG submission 184067) | Marine viral communities from the Pacific Ocean - ETNP_2_130 (SPAdes) (version 2) | ecosystem: Environmental > Aquatic > Marine > Oceanic | place: Pacific Ocean | collected 2013-06-22
GGCGGGAGGCGGTGGATTACTCGTCGGTGCCCTTGCCGGGGTCCTGCTGGTCGTCGTCGCGCTCGACTGACGGAATCATCTGGCTTGTCGGTTGCATCCTTCCGCGCTCCCGCCGCCGGAATCATCTGGCGTGCTCGAATGTGAGTACGTCTTCCACCCTTACCCCCGTACCAGATTTGGCGTTGTAGCGTGCCCACAGAGAGGGAGGCGGCGACCACCCCGTTCTCGACACGATTCTCCAGCCCGCTTCTTGCGCAGTTAGGATGGTGTCAAGATCCAACCGGAGTTCTACTCCGAGGCGCGTCCAGTTCTTAGTGACCGTCGTCATTACCGTACCGCGGGAGAGTAGGTGGACGAAGATTCTTCGTAGGGCATTCCGGTAGATCAAAATTCCGTTTACACCCGATGGATCCCCCACAAAGTTATGGATGCGGCCGTCTGCTCCATACCCGGTACGATAACCCACTGCTCTTCCACGCTTTTTGTCGTTGTGGGCCGCCTGCTTGCAACGATCTGTGCGCGGGTAGTACGGCGGCGAAAATATGAGGTGCTCCCTCTCCCATGAGAGCGAGCCGGCATCGGAGAACGAGACCTCACACCCCCTATCCCGCGACAGCGCCAACAAGGGATCCCGCCACCTTGGATCGATGTCGTTCAGCGCAATAGGCAGTCCCGTTTCTTCTGCGATTCTCCCTGTGCCCGCCATCGGATCGCCGACGTTGTCCGTGCCGGCCAAGTCAATGAGGGCTGTGGGCAACCCAGGTGCGTATTTCGCAGGATGCTTGCTAGGCACGAGCCCGCAAGCGGGACGCACAATCAGGTCGTCAAAGTGCTCTCTAAAACGAGGCGGGATTGTGGCGGTTTCGTCATAGGTCCGAAGGTGCTTTGGTACGGGGGAAGCCATTCTACTCTCCGTTCTGACTTCGTGTCGCTTCGTTCAGCTTCACGCGACCGTGCAGGACCGTTCGGTCGCTTCGATCCGGTCGGCCAGCGCGAGGAGCTGGGCCGCCGTTGCGCGCAGCTCTTTTGCGGTGCTCACGTGCGTGGGTCCGTAGACGCCCGATCGAACAACTCCCGGGCGAGCCGGGCGGTCTCGGGGGCGGCGCCCGTGCGTGCGCTCACGTCGTCCAACAGCATGTCCGCGTCGGGCTGCTCCGCCTTGAGCCAGGGCGAGGGACCGTGTACAGAGCTGGCCAGCCGCACCCGCACGTCACGCAGGAACATCGGGCAGCGCCCGGGGACGGTGGCACAGCGCCGAATGTGGATCGGGAAGCCTTCGCCCAGCGTGCACCGGGGCTCCTCCTCCTCTACACCAGCCACAAACGGGCAGGTGTCGCAACTCTCGACGAGCACGTTCTCAATCTCCAGGCTCTTCTTCACCATCTCAGCTCCCTTCGGTACTTGCGGGCGTTCGGGATTCGGCTGTCCCGCGCGCTCATTCCCTCCGGCGAGGGCACGATGCGCAGGACCAGCCCGCGGTCGCCCCCGCTCACGCGGCGGGCTTGCACGCGCTCCACGGTCACGTCGCCGCGGGTCACGGTGATGCGCGTCGTCTCCGCGCGGTACTGGTAGCTCATGGGGACGGCGCCCCCGTCGACCACGGCGCGCGCCTCACCCGTGCGCCCCAGGCGCCGGGCGTGCATCGCAGCCTCGCGGTAGAGCGCAATCGCGTGTGTCACGTCGTCGCGGGTGCAGAGGCGTTCGCGGTGCCCCTCCTGCACCACGACCAGCTCGTTGCAGGCGTTGTTGATCAGGGTCGTGGTCAGCCGGCGCGGCGCGCTCATCGGCGGGTTTGCCGGATCATCGGTCCCTCCGCGGCGCGGCCATGATGTGGCCGCCCGTGTCCAGCAGGTAGTCGAGCGCGCGCACCACGCGGGTCGCCTCGGGGCGGACGCGCAGCAGCTCGCGAAGCTGGCGGAGCGTGACCTGTCCACCTTGCCCGGGGTCCCAGCCCAGCACGTGCTCCGCGCCCTCTTCAATCGCCTCAATCTCGCGGCGGGCCTCTTCGGGGGTCCAGTGGCTCACGTCCCCTCCAGTGCCAAGGCCAGTGCTTCCTCACGGCAGGCGTGCTCCGAAAGCACGGCCACTAGGCGCTCCCCTAGATCGCGCGCTTCGTCGTCAGTCACGGATTCTCCGGTGGTTGCACCCAGAAACCCCGCCGCGACCGAAGCCAGGGCGGGGTGGGTGGGCGCGCGGCGGCGCGGGCTGCTACCGGGGCACATCAGCAGCGCAAGGGCTATTTGTAGCCTGGGGAGCATTCATCCTGAGATTCGATCTTCCGCAGTTGACGCAGCACCACAGCCTTGCTCCAGAGGGAAACTCGACAGGCTCGAAGACGTTTCCTCTGGGGCTCTCAGCCGCAGCCCTGCCGGGCTGACAGCTGAAGCACCGGCCGCGCCGGGTTTTTTGCGACAGGAGGATGCCGCCACTCTCTACCGTTACAAGCATCTGTCGTTTCCTCCGTTGCTACCGCAGCTCCTCCGCGCCAATCGCTCGGAGCCATGCGCGGTCGAATTCCGCCCGCGCCATGCGCGTCTCTGCGCCGGTCTCGCCTTTGATGTCGTCCCGTTCCGCGTTCGCCGCGAACGCTCGGCGACCGAGCGCGACCGCCCGCGCCTTTCGCCGCGCTTTCGCCGCGTCGTTCCCGGTCGTCGTATCCGAAAGCCTACTCATCCCAATCCTCGGCCTGCTCCTGCTCGCGAGCCTCGAACCACCCCAGCGACCAGTCGCTGTGCTCCCAGGAATCGGCCGGGAACGGGTTGGTGACCATTAGCCGGCTCACGCGCGTGCCTCGCTGGTAGGCGCTCTTGCCTCGCTGGTAGGCGTCCGATGCGCGGCCGATGTTCGGGTACTTCATTTGTCCTCCGTTGCTGCTTCTGGCGCCCCGTTTTGAGCGCCCACAGAGGTTGTCCCACAACACCGCGCCCCTATGCAACATTTTATTTGGTCAAGCTGCGCGGAGCACCGCAAACCCCCGCCGCGCGGGTGTGTGCGCGGTGCGTCAACCGGGCGCTTACGCTACGGGTCGACGACCTGTGAATCGCAGATCCAGCTCAGCGTCGTGAGCCGCGTCTGGAGCTTCGGGCTCTTGGTCCAGAAGAACCACGCGTAGTCGGCGGAGTCGGACCCCTTGCCGGTGAAGCTGGGGCGCTTCGCCAGCGTGACGACGGCGCGGGGCGTGTTGGCTACCCAGAACGGCATACGCGCTTGCGAGCCCATGAACCCCAGGCGCAGGAGCGCCAGCACGCTGTCCGCTTCCTCCACCCCCTTCACGACCCACTCCAGCGCATCGCGGTATGGCGGGTTCATCAGGACGTGTTCCCCGCGCCAGCCCAGCGCCAGCCCGTCGCCTTGGTTGAGGCGCAGCGGGACCGTGCGCGACGCGGGCGCGTTCGCCGCGCGCACCAGCTCGGGGTCCAGCTCCACGCCGCGGATCTGGTTCGGCACGGGGCACGCGCGCATCAGCGCCCCGTCCCCCCCGCAGGGGTCGAGGGTCGGGTGGGGCAGTCCCGGGTGCGTTCGGTACAGCTCGCGCACGCACCACTCGGGGGTGCGGTAGAAGTCGCGCGCGTCGCGCTGGGGGTCGCTCGTCCCTCTAGTGCTGCTCATCTCGTCGTCTCCTCCGGTTCATCGGGCCTCCTTCTTGAGTTGCACGATCCGGGTCTCCCGCCGCAACGGGCAGTGTGGCGGCAGCTCGGGTCCCACGGGCTCGCCCAGCAGGTTGCACTCCAGCCCGCGCGCGATGGCGTTGCCGTCCAGGCGCGGAGCACCGAAGGGGCAGTCGCCGCAGCACGTCACCTCGGAGACGGCCACGGACACGCCGGGCGGGGCGGGCAGCGGGGGGCGGTCGCTCACCCGGCGACCATCAGGCGCCCGTGCTCGTTGCGAATCGTCTTCGCGCCCTTCTGCCAGCGCCGCATCAAGTACGGATCCGCATCGTGCTTCACGTCGGGGGCCACCACGCTCATCTCCTGCACCATCACCTGCGCCAGCTCGTCGGCAGCCTCGGGGGCTTGCTCCTCCGGCCCCTCGGCCACCAGCTCATCGTGCACGTACACGTTGAGCCGGGTCCCGTACAGCGCGCTGGAGCGGTCGAGGAGTTGCCGGCGCGTCACCTCGTACAGCGCGCGCTTCCCGCCGTCGGCGGTGAGCCCCTGAAACAGCGTGTTGCAGCCGTCCGTGTAGCCCGTGCGCCCGCGCAAGCGGCCAGAGTAGGGCTGCACGAACGTCGTAGGACCGTTGGAGACCTTGCGCGAGACCCAGGAAAAGTACCCGCGCATGGATGGGAAGGTGTCGAGCCACATCCGGCGCAGCTCTTTGCTCCGCTGCACGCTCAGCGAAACGCCGTAGCCTTCGGCGTAGCCTACGAACGTTTCCGCGCCCAAACCACCCGGAAAACCGAAGTTCTGGGCCTTCGCGAGCTGGCGCATTTCCTTCATCTGCGCGTCGCCTGCGTCGTATCGCGCCTTGGCAGTCTCGTAGCCCACGTTGATCACGCGGCCACCCGTGAGCACGTGCAAGTCCTGCCCAGCGTTCAGCGCGGTGCGCATCTCGTTGGGGCCGAAGATGTTGTAAAGCACCTGCGCGAGCGAGCGCAGCTCCGCGATGCTGTAGTCGGCGCCGAAGAAGACGTTTCCATCGCGCGGGACCACGCACTCACGCACGCCCGACCGGCGCGGGAGCTGCTGGGCGTTCGGCCCGCGGCAGCTCGTGCGGCCGGAGCGCACGAGCACGTTCCAGTAGGGGCAGACGGGCAGCCCCGTGCGCGCGGCTTCCAGCAGCATCGGCAGGAACGCGGCCAGCTCCTTTTCGTTCTTCGCGATGCTGGCGAGCTTCCGCAGCACGGGGTCGCCGCTGTCTTCGAGCACTTCCTCCGCCGTCTTCACCTGCCCCATCGGGAAGCGCTCGGACGGGTCGGTCATGGGCGGGTGCCCGTCGTACGCGCGGGTGATCAGCGCCTTGAGCAGCTCGGTGTCCTTGGTCCCGTTGGGTCGGTAGATCCCCAACTTGGCCAGCTCGGCGCGGACTACCTCCACGGGCGGACGCAGCCGGGCGTCCAACGCGTGCACGCGGGGGGCGTCGACACGGAAGCCCCAGCAGCGCATGACGTGCAGCGCCCAGGCGGCCCGCATCTGGGCATCCAGGTCGGGCACCTGCCATTCCTGCTGAGCCACGAACACGTCGCGGCTGGTGAGCGCGTCCGTGACCGGATACTCCCGGGCTCGCGCGGGCCAGTTGGCGACGGGGGTCCCGATCAGCTTGCGGTAGTGGAAGCGCCACGCGTCGCCGCGCTTCTTGCCGTCGAGCTTCTGCCCCAGCCACATCTCGCTCATCACGTCGAGCCCGTGCTGGGGGCGCGTCTGCTTGCCGGCGATGTAATGGAGTTGGGAGAGCACCTGGGTGCAGCCGATGCGGCCCGCGTCGAGCGCAGTGAAGATGTGCGGGAGGATGCGGGGGTCATGCTGGACGAGCACGCCCAGATCGTAGACGACGTTTGAGCCCACCACGTAGGTGTCGGGGTCCTTGAACGCGTCGCGTATGCGGCGCCAGCCCACGTCAGGGTCGTCTATACCGGCCTGTTTGGGGTTCGCCCAGGTCAGGCACGCCATCGGGGGCGCTTGCCTCCCGGGGGCGGTCAGGGCCGTCTCAGTGTCGAATGCGAGGAGCTTCATGGTCCCACGTCCCACTGCTAGTTCACGGGTTGTCATCAGGCCTCGCCTTGTAGGCCGCGTCCTCAGCAGCCTCCTTTGCTGCACGCACGGTGTGCGCTGTCGAGTCGCTGCGCGTTCCGTCTGCCGCGTCAGCAGACCAATCCCACGACCACTCGCCCCAGCACACCACGAGGTCGATGTCCTGGTGCCTAGCCTCAAAGCGCGTACCTCTCACTGTCTCGTATCGCGCCCACTCAATCACGTCGTTCAAAACGGCTCCTCGTCTTCTGGAAGCTGGGGACCGACGACGCGCCCGACCGGGTGTCCCGGGGTCGAGCGCGCCGACGGTCGAGCTATGCCGCGTCGAGCTATGCCGTCGGCGGTGGCGCGAACGTGTTCACGCGGATGGAACCGCCCGTCAGCTCACCCGTGGGCGTCTTCTGGTCCTTGTCGTAGACGACCGAGAACACCGCGCAACCCTTCGCGGGCTGGTCGTCTTCGCACATCGCCTCCACCATCGGCCCGTTGATGTCGTCGGGCGCCTCTCCGTCCGTCAAGGCGTTGGCCAATGACTTGATGTCGCGGTCGTAGTAGTGCGAGCCGCGGGTGGCCATGAAGCACACACGGGGGGCGGCACCCTCCGGCCCGCTGAGCACCGCGAAGTCGGCCGCGAAGCACGCCACCTTGGCGCGGGTCAAGAACCCACGCAGCTCCAGCACCTCCAGCATGTAGTCACCGGGGGGCTGCTGGTTCAGGAAGGGGTAGCGGTCGTGGCCGGGCAGGTCAGCGTCGCCCACGTCATCGAATTGGCCGGGAACGTATCCCATTGGTCTATCTCCAGGTCTCTTGTTGCGTGTCTCTTGTTGCGTGTACTTTAGTCTATGTCGGCGTAACAGAGCTTCTGGGTCGCCCCGGTCGTCTGTTCGAGCATTCGGGCATTCGTCCGCGCCCCCCGAAACGCCTCGCTCATCACGGCGCAGTGTGTGTAAACGTCGGCGGTCACCTCCTCCACATCGCGTGTCTTCCCGGGCGGGGGCGGCCGATGTGTCCGCCCCAGCAGTTGCTCCCACATCTCACCGGATGAGGGGCACTCGATGATCAGGTTACTTGACCAGTTAGTCAAGTTCAAACCGACAGTGTGCGAAAGCACACTGAGCGCCACGGACTGGTCGCCTTCCAGGGGCGGGTCGTCGCCCGCTCGAACCACGGTGCAGCCCAGCGTTTCGAGCGCGTCGGCGACCGCGCGCGACTCGTACCAGAGCAGCCGCCCGCGACCGCCCGCGAGCCACGCCGCGGCGTCGCGCATCAGGAAGTCGGACACCCAGACGGGGACCGTGGGGGGTGGGTCTGGTCGTCGCAGTCGTTGTTCGCGCCACTCGACCAGCGCGCGCCCCATCTCCCCCGTGCGCTCGCCGCGGGCCATGCGCCGGTCCAGCTCGTTGGTCACCAACAACGCGGAATCGTAGTGCTCGCGGCTATTGGTGCGCAGCTCGGCGCGCAGCTGGCGGTGCCACTCGCGCCGGGCGTCCATCCACTCCAGGTCCGGCCCCTCTTCGCCCCAATCCCAGCGGTACCAGAAGCCGCTGGCGAGCTGGCGGAGGGTCCGGCTCTCGCTCAAATCGTCTTCGAACACCTCGCCATCGGGGCGCGCGCCCAGCTCCTCGACCGTGCGCATGGCCCCCAGCACCTCGGTCGGGGGGGCGGGGTCTCGCAGGCGCCGGATTTGAAGGCTCAGGTCTAGCGCCCCCTCCGCGCTCGCCACGACACCGGGGCAGCTACGCAACCGCTCGCTGAACGCGCGCCGCGCGCGCTGCTGGGCGGGGAGCAGCGCGGCGTTGGGACCCGCGAAGTCAAGCAGCGGGCGCAGTGTGCCCCAGCTCCCCGCGTTCGGGATCCCGCGGTCGTCTATCCAGTCGCACCACGCTTGCAGGTGCGACGTGCTCCGGGGCAGGGGCGAGCGGTCGCGTAGCGCGACGGCGGACAGCGTCGCCGCGTCCTTCAGGCTTCGGCTGATCAGGGTCCCGCTGGTGACGATGTAGCGCACCCCTTTGAGCGCCTTCCAGGCGCGCAGGAACCGCTTCGTCCGCGCTGCCTCGGGGCGCTTGAGCTTGTGGGCCTCGTCCAGCACCACCAGGGCGCGCTCCGGGGGCCATCCGATCCATTCCGCCAAGGCAGCGGACGCGGTGGGCTGCGACAGCTCGCTGTAGCTGCGCACGGTGATGTTGGGCGGCAGCTCCCAATGGGCGGCCATCTCGATCACGGCGCGGCGCGTCTGGTTCACGCACCCCGCGTTAGTGAGGTAGAGCACGCGGTCCACGGGGCGGCTGTGCGGTACCTCGACGGGCCACGCGCTCGCGGGCAGGCTCAGCGCCTTGCCAGCGAGGAGCCCGATCAGGGTCTTGCCGTGGCCCACCCCGATCGGGGCCACGAGCCCGCCCGCATCGCGCAGCGCGTACAACGCGGCGGATTGGAGCGGGCGCAGCGCCATCTGCCCGTCCGGGGCCTTGAGCATGTCGGTCAGGTCGACCCCGGTGTAGTCGGTGCGGGGGAGCTGGGCGATGCGCTGCGTCTCGGGCGGCGGTGCCTTGCGTACGCGCGTCCGCGCCAGCAGCTCGTTCAAGGGCGGCCCGGGGTGATCGGGCGGCGTCTGCGCGCGGAGCTGGGTATCGCGCCGGGCGCGGAGCCGGGCGCGGAGCTGAGCGGCGGTCGTCATCGGAGGATCCACCACGCCACGAGGTTGCCGCACACGAGCCCCAGCGCCATCGCGCGCCACGGGAACGTCCAGGGGCGCGGGGACGGCGTCGCGTCCCGCACGCTCTCCATGATGAGGCGTTGTTCGCTGCTCACGTCCCCAGGTACTCCCAGGCGCCGGAGCCGATGCCTACGCCGTACTCCCAGGCGCCGGAGCTGATACCTACGCCGCACTCGCTGGCTAGCACTGTCGCCCACCACAGCCCTTTACGCCGCTCAAGCGGCGGGTACGGCGCGTGCTCCCCGTCAATGCGTCGGATGCGTGCGCCGTCAGGCAGCGTATTCGCTTCATCGCGTGTGAGCACGTCGCCGGGCTTCATGTGGTCGTCTCCTCGGCGCGCTTCTCCGCCAGCTCCGCGGCCAGCTCTTTCGCCAGCGCCTTCTCGTCGCGAACTTGCATCGAGCTGGCGGTGATTTCGGTCCACACGCGCCGGGTGCGCCCGCGCCATTCCCCGTGTGCCTTGGTGCGCACGCCCACGAGGATGATCGGGCGCTTGCGCCGGACCAGCATCCACAGCAGCCCCATGACCGCGCGCCAGCCCAGGGGGCCGAACGTGAGCGGGTGGGTCTGCGAGTGCGCTACCTCCTCGGGGCTGGGCGCGCGCTTCGCCTTCGCCGTTCCCATCAGGGGGTCTCCAGCAGGTTCAGCAGCGCGGTCAGCGTGTCGACCCAATCGGGCTGGCCCGTGTCCAGCGCCCAGGTCCAGCTCGTCTTGCCCGTCGCGTCGGTCGTGACGACGGTAACCGTGGTGGTTTTCTCTTCGTCGGAGCTGGTGACGGCTTCGACCTTGCCGCGGGGGTTGAACGCCACGCGGGCGCCGTCGGTGGTGCGGAACCGGATCACGACGCCTCCTTGGCCTTGCCGCGCGCGGCGGCGTTTCGGGCGGCGATGAACGCGCGCACGGCGCAGTCCTTCGCCTCCAGCAGCTTGCGCAGCCCCGCGTTGGTCTCCTCGTAGGCGGCGGCGGGGAATGACTCCCCGTGCAGATCCACACGCATCGCCTCGATGGCGACCCCGTACGCAAGGTGGGTGTACGGGGCGGACACCGCTTGCAGGTGCGGCATCAGGTGCGAGTGCTCGAAGAACGTCAGGACGGGGAACACGTCCGCGGCAGCAGCTCGGGCGCTGGCCCCTCCCTCGGCAGCGCTCACGGTCGCACCACGACCGCGCAGAAGCGCGTCAGCACCCCCAGCGCCTCGCGCGCGCCGTCCAGGTTGGTGGACGCCAGGATCACGTCCGGCAGCTCCACGGCGCCGGTCTCCAGCGCCACACGCAGCTTGGCGGCGGCCTTCGCGTAGCCGGTGATGCTGAAGTCCTTGACCAGCCCGATGTGCGGCGCCCCCTCCTCCTCTTCGACGGCGGCGTAGAACGGCGCCATCACGTCGGACAGGTGCGTATACGGGATCGACTCGGTGGGGACCGTGCCGACCAGCACGAGCGTGCGCGCCCCGATCCAGCTCGCCACGGTGTGGTTCACCACGCTCGGCTTCACGACGCCCGCATGGCGCTGGGCGTCGCGGGTCGCGGGACCCCCGCTCCCGGCGTCCAGGGTGGGCTCGGACGCCGGGGCGGGGTCGCAGGACGGCGCGCTGTGCGCGGCGCCCTCGGCGGGGGGCTGGGCGGAGCCCTCCGCGTTCGGTGCGTCCCAGGGGCCTCGCTCCTCCAGCTTGACGCTGAGGGTGAGGCAGTCGGCCTTGTAGTCAGTCGCACATGCTCGGCCAGCGCCCACCTTGCCGTACGGCTCGGCCAGCTTCAACTTCGTCATCAGCCACGTGCGCGCCTCGGTCGCCTGCCCCTTGCGCAGCGTCGAGCACAGCCCCCCCGCGTGGGGGCACCCCTCGGGCAGCCGCACGGCGCGTCGGCTCGCGGGCGGGAGCGTAGCCGTCTGGTCCGCGGGCACGCCGTCGGGTGGGTTCATGCCGTCGCGCAGCGGGTCGTGCTCGACCGCGGTCTGGTCCGTGCCGTTGACGGGCGCGGCGGTCAGTTCGCGCAGGTACGCCATGCGCCCGTCCGCCAGCTCGGCGGCGTCGTCGCCCACGAAGCTCTTGATGGTGCTCACCCCGTTGAGGAGCACCACGCGGTCGCCGATGGCGTAGGTGATGTCCGGCTCGGGCTGCGCGGGCGTCGCCTGGGACTTCGCGGCTTGCGCCTTCATCTTCTCGCGGAACGCCGCGACCGGATCGGGCGCCGCGGGCGTGGCCGGCTTCTTCTTGTTCAGCCGCGCCAGGAGGGGGTTGGGGGGCATGTCGGATCCTCTCTTCGTCTTCTTGGTAGCCCACGCAGGGGGCGGTCCTACCACAGCGCAACGTCCACGGTGGGGGCATCCCCGGTAGTCGTCGCACGCGTCTGTGTTGTCGGGAATTATCGCGGCGTCGACCAGCAGGGCCAGCTTCGCCATCACGTGTGTCTTCTCGCCCAGCTCGTCCATGCCGCGGTCGAGCTGGGCGGCGGTGAACGTGCACTCACGTTCCAGGGTGCGCACGGCGCCGCGCGTCCGTCCGTAGACGTGGCGGAAGCGCAGCCCCTCGGCCTTGAACCCGCGGTGCAGCACCCCGGCGCGTCCGTAACAGAGCGCCTGGGGGTCGTTCAGCAGCTCCTCCGGCGTGCGTGCGTACTTGAAGTTGGACGTGGTCTTGTAGTCCGTGATCCGGTTCAGCTCGGGCTCCACGGAGTCGACCACGCCCTTGAGCGGGACCGCCCAGCGGGGGACCAGGATCTTGAAGTCCCACTCCAGGCGGTCAGCGGGCACGCGCTCGGAGCCCACGTGCTCCAAGATGGCGAGCGCCACGGGGTCGGCGGGCGGCGTGCCGTCGCGGCGCGCGTCTTCGATCTGCTGGTGCACGCGCTTGCCGCGGAGGGTCGCGGGCGTGTCGGGCTGGCGGTGGCCCCGGATCTTCTCCCACCACCACTTGCGCGCACACCTGCCGTACGTCTTGAGCTGCGACGGACTGACGTGCTCCCACTGCTTGTTGCCGCTGTCGTCGGGCATCAGGTGCCCACCCAGGTCAGCACGGTCTTGCGCCCGCGCCCGTCGGCGGTGCGTCCGCTGATCTTGATCAGCCCCGCGTCGTCGGCCAGTCCCATGAGCCGCTGCGCGGACTGGTCGGGCATCCCCAGCGCCTCCAGGTCGCTGAGCTTGAACGGCTCCCCCGACGCTGCCAGCTCCTCCACCAACCGCATCCGGTCCACCGTCCGCGACTGGACCCGACCGGGTAGAGCTGCACGCCAGCGCTCCCCCAGCACGCCCACGTCGCGCGATGTGGGCAGCGGCATCAGGTCGTCGGGGAAGTCGATGCGGAGGAGCTGGCAGGCGGCGCGGATATCCTTGATCGCCTGCGAAGCCGATCCGCGGCACTCATCCCGCGACGCGGCGCGCTTCGCGCGGAGCACCTCCAACCCCTCCTCCGCCGTGCGGAGCTGGTGCACCAGCTTCTCGACCACGCGCGCGCCTTCGTCGATCTGGCCCTCCAGCTTGGGGTCCGTCATCAGTTCCAGCGCCAGCTCGTACGTCGACCGCGCGTCAACCAGCATGGTCTCCAGGGGGTTCTCGGGCTTCTCCGGCGCCGCTGGCTGCGCGGGCGGCTGCGTCTGCGTCTTCGTTCCACGTCGCTTGCGTCCCACCTGATCCTCCTCTTCGGGCTCCTCTGACAACTGCGGACCGCACGCGAACTTCCGCGGCGGCTCGATGTCTCGCACCGTGTACACCTGGGGCTCGCCCAGCCCCGGCAACGGTTTTGTGATCACGGTCTTCACTTCGCCCGTGTCAGGGTCGGTGATCACGATGTCCGCGTTGGGCGGCATCGCGTGCGCTTGGCTCTCGATCAGCGCTTGGTTGATCTTGCGAATGTTCTCGTATCCCAGGCGGCGGCCGTGCCCCCTGCCGGGCGTCTGCGTCCGCGCGCCGCTGGGGTGCTTCCACAACAACCCGTGCTTCGTGCGCCGGCTCGTGAACCCGAAGCGGCGCAGCATGTTCTCCGCGTCCCCAGGCGTCACGTTGGACGACTTCTCAGGCAGTACCTTTGCGGCGCTCACGGTTCAATTCCCTCCAGCTCCTCCGTGGGGAGCGAGTCCAGGTGGTCAGGAGCCACGCCCAGCACGAGCGCCAACGCGTCGCGGTACGCCATCAGGCGCCGCGCGTGTTCCTCCAACCCGTCCATGTCCCCGGGGGTGCCGAACATCTTGAGCACGTCGTCCCACAGGTCGAACACGTCGGGCTCCAGGTTGTGCGCCTCCAACACAGACGCCAGCACGGCGTCCGCGTACGTGGGCAGCTCGGGCGTGAGCGTGTACGTGTTGGACAGCAGCCGGCCCGTGCGGGCGTCGGCTTCCACCGTCTCCACGTACCGCTCGATTTCGAGCAGGTCGTCCGCCGCCAGCTTCAGCCCCTCGCGGTCGTACGCGATGGCGGTCTGCCGCAGCCAGTCCGCTAGGCTGTGGAAGTCCGTCAAGGCGGTGGGAAGCGTGTGCTTCATGGGAGAGCCAGCTCAACCCATCGCACTGCCATCGTATCCCCGGCGACGTTTCTAACTACAACTTCGTCCGGGTTCCCCGCGGCGTAAGGGCCGACAACCTTAAGGTCCCCGCCCCACTTATCCGCCAGCTGAGGGTACCACCCAAGGATCCTTTGCCCTAGACGTACGGGCCCTAGACGTACGGTCAATCCGGTGCGGCTATCAATGGTCATGTTTTCCTCCGTCCGTCGGCGAGCGTGTCGCGCAGCTGCATCAGCGCGCGGAGGCGACGTCGCCGCGCCGCTCCAGTTCGAGGTCGATCTCCTCTTCGTCGACGCCGTGCTTCGCCTCGATGGCGGCGTACAAGGCTCGCCGCGCCTTGTCGTAAGCCGGGAAGTCCCGGGCGCGGAGCGCCTGGGACTTGGCGGAGAACAGCCGGTGGCTGACGGCGTCTAGGTCGGCCACGAGCAGGTCCCAGTCGGTCATCTCGTCCTCCTTCGTTCGCTCAAGGGGGCACTGTCCCACAGCAGACACACCCTATGCAACGTTTATTTGGTCAAGTTGTCGGGGACCGCGCCGCGTCTTGCGCTGCGGTCCCCGACACTCGGCGCTTAGGCCGCTTGACGTAGCCCGCTGCGGTCCCCGACACTCGGCGCTTAGGCCGCTTGACGTAGCCCTGCCTCGGCCAGCAGGAAGCGGTGCACCTTGGCGTAGCGGGCCAGCTCCATCTCCCCGTGCTTGAGCCCCTGGGTGAACGCGTTGTAGAGCGCCCAGCCGTTGCGCGTCTGGTGCGCCTCGTGGCGGGGCTCGCGCCACGCGCGCATCGCCTCGTTGGTCTGGGTCGGGGTGGTGATGCGGTGGCCCAGCGCGCGGCCCATGACCCCGTAGCCGTCGTCCAGGCTGCACGCCTTCGCGGTCAGCGCGGCCACGTCGCGGTCGAGCGCGGCGGCTTCCACGCGGCTCTTGGCCAGCGCCTTGGCGACGCGCTCGCCGAATTCCACCAGCGCGTTGCCGGTGTGGCGGCGCATGAAGGTGGCGTCTCGCCCGCTGAACATCATGTTAGAGCACACCATGACGGTCTGCCCGGTCGCGATGCCGATGCTGGTGCTCTTGTCGTAGCTGTTGCGGAAGCCCAGCGTGATCACGCGCCCCTCCACGGTGTGGATGTACCGGGCGGTTCCGAACATGCGCCGGCCATTCTTGGCCAGGATCAGGCCCACGAACTCGTCGTCCGCGGGCCTGAGCCCGGCGCAACGGGCGCGGTTGAGCACCACGTCCAGCACGTCGGTATGTGCGACGGGGGTGTAGGTCGCGGTGCGGGGCGGGGCGGGGTATTTCACCAGCTCCGCGGGGGAGACCATCCGGTCGTCGTGGTCGTGGCTCATCGGATCGCTCATCTTCTCGTCTCCTTGGGCTCGCAGCCCGTTGCAAATTTCACCAGCTCGAAGGCACCGGATCGGGGGCCAAGGCCCACGGTCCACTCAGTCACCAGCCACGCACCCGCGGGGGTCACGCGGATGATCCTCGTAGGGACACCAAAGCCGGCGCGTAGGGCACGGCGTCGGGCGTCTTCATTCATCGCGGCGTGAACCGTCCGCCGCCGCTGTGCTGCCACTCGGCCAGCTTCCAGCAGCGCGCGCAGATGTCCTTGCGCCGTGCACTCGTCGTCGCACCCGCCAGTCGGCTCGGAACCTGCCCGCATGGCGCTGGGACGGGTCCGCAGTCACCGGGAATGCCGTGTACGTGGTACTTGCGTCCCTTCAGGGTCTTCAGCAGCACGCGCACGGGCTCGATGTCCGGTTCATGTCCGTCGATGTCCGGTTCATGTCCGCCCGTCCGCGCGGGCGCGGGTGGCGGCTGTGTGGGCTTAGGGTCGGTGGCGGTGAACCGGGCGGTGCGCCCGGCCAGGAGCAGCGAGCGGTCCCCCACGACCCGGATCTGGAGCTTCACGTCACCGTGGAGCAGCAGATCGGCCAGCAGCCGGCGCGCAGCGTCGCGGTTGTCGTACTCCAGCTCGCAGATCGTCTGTGCATCCACGCCCTGGTACTCCTCGGGCACGTCCAGCACCGCGACCCCGATCAGGTGCAGCTCCACAGGCGCTCGTCCCAGCTTGCTCACAGCTCGCCCCACGCGGGGTGCCGCAGCAGCTCCATGTAGAGCCGGCCGCGCGTGTGGCGGGGCGCCTGGGCCAGCTCGCGCAGCGCGTCGAGCGCTGCGGCACAGTCGTCTGCTCGGCGATCGTGCGCGAGAAGGCGTCCGCACGCGGTGACCCCCAGCTCACACGCCTGCTCCAACAGGTCGAGCACCGCGGCGAAATCCACCATGTTGGCCTTGCCCATATCGCGAATGACCGCGAGCCCGTGCACAACCTCCTCGGGCGTGCCCGAAGCTTCAAACAGCTCGTCCAGCGTCGTCATCGTCGGCGCACCTTTCGTTCGCGCGCCTCGCGGCGCTTGCGTGCCCACAGGGGCTCAAAATCGTCTTCGTCGGCGCAGGCACAACACCCGCCGTCCGACGGGTGGTAGACGTGCCCACGGGGGCACCGTCGGGTGAGCGTGTGCCAGTCGTCGGGCGTGCTCATCAGCCCGGCTCCACTACGCGGAAGTCCCCGCGGTCGAGGTGGCGGCTGGCGCGGTCCCCGCACGTGCCGAACAGGGCCAGCAGCGCCCCGGGAACGCGGCGCCGGTGCCTTCGCACGTCAGCGACGGCTTCGGAGTCTCGCTCGCAGAGCTGCACCACGTAGCCGACCCAGCCCTTGTACGCGCCCTCTATGACCACTACGGCGTCGCCCGCGCTGGGCGCGTGCGTGCTCTCCAGCTCCTCCAACGCGCGGTCCGCATCGGCGGACGCCTGCTGTGCGACCAGCACCTCCAGCTCCTCCAACGCGCGGTCCGCATCGGCGGACGCCTGCTGTGCGACCAGCACTTCGTCGCGGTCGTTCGCGCACTCGGCGTCTCGCTGCCACTCCGCCGCGTCGGCGGCGTGCTCACGGGCTTCGCGGACGAGCGCGCGGTACTCGGGGTCGTCGCGCAGCGTCCCGTGACGCGGTGTCAGGTAGGCGTCCAGCGCGTCAACCACGTCGCGGGTGCGCACGCGGGCCGCGTTGTAGCCGTCGCGCAGCGCGGCGCCTTTGAGCGCCAACACCAGCGCGTCGATCAGGTCGCGTCGTGCGTCGCTCACAGCAACCGCCCCTGCCCCGCGGGCTTCAGCTCCAGCGCGAAGTGCGCGCGGTCGGCGTCGGTCGGGTTGTCGGCGCGCAGCGCGATCCAGCGGCGCATGTACTCGGCGACCTTGCCGCGGTTGTCGGGCGTGATGCCCAGCTCGGCCGCCTGGGCGTGGCCCGGCTCGCCGTCGAGCATGTCGGTCAGCGCCAGCACGTCGCGGGCGGCGCGCATCGTCAGCTCCGCGTGCAGCACGCCCAGTTCGGGCTTCTCGTTGCGCAGGGCGCCAGCCATCAGGCTGGCGCGCTGCTGGGGGTGCTCGGCGCCCGTGAGCATCAGCAGCAACTCGGCGCGCGGGCGGCGCGCGAGGCGCCACGTCACCAGGGAATCAAGGGCGCTCACTGTGCCCACCCGCTCTCCGCGCGGCGGGTCACGCGGTCGGCGTAGCGGTCGAACGCCTCATCCTCGAAGTATTCGTCCGCGATGACCGCCGCCCACTCTGGGAGGTCGTCGTAGTCGAGCGGGTCCGTCGTGCGCAGGGTCTCGTCGTAGAAGACGATGTGGACGCTGCCGTCCGCGCTCTCCACCACGTCATCGATGCTGGTTGACGCGCGGTCGAGCCCGCCCAGTTGGCGCTCGGCGTCTTCGTTGGCGTCGGGGGTGTCTTCGTGGATCCAATCGCTCATCGTGCTGCTCTTTCCGGGGCGCCGTTTTGCGACCCACGGAGACCATCCCAGACCTTGACCAAGTAACGCAACCCCTTTTCTCACAGCGGGGATTAGCTTTTAGTAAAAACGCTTGTACCACGGGGGTTTAGGCCCGTATGTTCGGGGTCGATTCCGGTTAAAGCCCGTAGCTCAAAGGGGAAAACCCAAGCCCACGGGCACTAACCAAGGCCAGCAAGGAACGGGCGCGGGGCGAAAACGCGCTCTCAGGGAGGGACCTTGACGATTCAGCAGTATCTCGACGTGCGCGGCTTGTCTAACGAGCGCCTCGGGAAACAGGTCGGCGCGACGCGGCAGACGGTCGCCCGTTGGCTACGCACGGGGGCGGTAGAGCGGCGGTGGTGGTCGTCCCTGGAAGCGCTCGGCATCACGCGGTTCGCTCGGCTCTACCGCGTCTCTCTGATCATGCCCGCGGACGTGACGCACGCGGCGACGGGGATGGACCCCGAAGAGGCGCTCCACGTCGAGGTAGGCGGGTGGGGCCAGCTCGTGTTCGGGGGTCAGTCTTGATTCTCGGGCAGGTGTGGCCCCAGGCACGTGTGTTGGGGTGGAGCGAAGACGAGCCCGCGGGCGCAGCATACGAGACGGTGACCACGGACGCGCTCCGACGCATCTACGACACGGACGCGCACTTCGTCCCGTACTGGCTGGAGGGCGCGGCGGCGTGCCCCCGGCTGCTCAAGGACGTGGCCAAGGACCCCACGTACCCGATCCGGTTGCAGGTGATCCCGCTCGACTGCGAGCCCGAAGGCCACCCCGACGAGCTGCCCCCGGGCTGGCGCGAGAAGTTCCGCGCCGTCGCCGACGAGCTGGGCTTCGCGTGGTACGACACCCGCGGCGGCGGGCGGATGCTCCTCGCCACGCCGGATCCCGTCACCATCCAGCAGTTCGAGGTCATCCAGCGGCGCGCGGCGGCAATGGTCGATGCCGCGGGCTCCCGGGTCGACCCCGCAACGCTCGGCCAATGGTCCCGCTGCTACCGCCTGCCGTTCGTCAACCGCGGCGGCGAGCCCCAGCGGCTCCGCTCGGGCGGGCTCGACGCCATCCCCCGCATCGAGCTGGACGCGCTGCCCAGCGCGCTCGGGCTGGAGGGCATGTTCGACGGCATCGCGGACGCGCGGCTGCCCCTGGAAGCGCTGGGCGCACAGGGCGAAGGCCGGCGCAACGACTTTCTCGTACGCGTCGCGGGCCAGCTGCGCGGGCGCGGGCTCGGCGGCACGGCGCTGCTGGAGGAGCTGCAAACCCGGAATGAGGCGCAGTGCGATCCGCCCCTGCCACACCGCGAAGTCGCAGCCATCGCGCGCAGCGCGGAGCGCTGGGAAGCAGGCGCGCGCGCAGAGCCGGAAGCGGTGGCGGACGACCGACCGCTGGCGCTGGGGGACCACGTCGAGGTTGCACGGCGCCTGCTGGCGGAGCTGCCCGACGACACCGTGGGCGACCGCGGGATGCTCTGGGCATACTCGGCGGCGCTGGGGCTCTACGAGTCGAGCGATGGCGAGGAGCTGGCGCGGCGCGCGGCGCGGTTCTCCGGCTTCCCCATCCGTGCCGGGGTCGACCGCGACGGCAACGACCGATTCACCAACCTGAAGCTGCGGGACAACGACTGCAAGGGCGTCGCAGGGGTCATGCTGCGCGAACACCGGACCCCCGGCTACTTCGACCACGAGGAGCCCGGGGTGGTCTTCGCCGACGGCTTCGTGGGCCAGGAGGGCACCCTGCGGCCCCACGACGCCGCGCACCGGGCGACGGTAGCCGTTCCCTTCGAGTTTCAGCCGGGGGCGACGCCTGGGGCCTTCCTGCGCTACCTGGGCGAAGTCTTCGAACCCCTGCCCGACGTGGGCGACATGATCCAGCTCGTGCGGGAGATCATCGGCACCTACGCGATGGGCCTCGCCACCCGCTTCCAGCAGGCGTTCATCCTGCTGGGCGGCGGGGCCAACGGGAAGTCCGTGCTGCTGGACGTGGTGCGCTCGCTCTTCGACCGGAAGACCGTCACAGCCATCAGCCCCCAGGAGTGGGGCGACGAGTACCGGCGCGCTCGGCTGGCGGGGTCCCGGGTCAACCTCGTGTCGGAGCTGCCCGAAGTCGAGATGATGAGCAGCGAGAAGGTCAAGGGCATCATCAGCGGGGACGTGACCGAGGCGCGTGCGATCTACGGCGCCCCGTTCGACTTCACCCCGCGCGCGGGCCACCTGTTCAGCGCTAACGCGTTGCCGGGCGTCCGCGACCATTCACACGGCTTCTGGCGCCGCTGGAAGGTGCTACCGTTCCCCCGCGTCTTCGCGGAGCACGAGCAGGACCGCACGCTGACCCAGCGGCTCATCGAGACCCAGCGCGGGCTCATCATGTCGTGGGCTGTAGAGGCGGTGCCCGGGGTGCTCGCCCGCGGGGGGTATGTGAAGCCTGGGAGCTGTGATCGCATCACCCGTGACTGGCGAAGCCGGGCAGATCAGGTCGCCTGCTTCATGGACGAAGACGACGCCGTGGCGGGTGAATCATGGCGCATCGGCGCTAGCCAGCTCTACAACCGATACGTGGAATGGGCCAAGCTGAACGGCTACCGAAACCAGCTCTCCGGTAGGGTGTTCGGGGAGCGCGTCAAGACGATCCCAGGCGTGGGGACCAACAAGGTCAAAGGCGTGCGTTGGTATTTTGCGGTGTAATCAATTGCTCTAGGGAGGGAAGTACACCGGCCATGTTAGAAATGTGCGTAATCGGGGTAGCGGGTGGTAGCGGTTGGGTAGCGGGTAAAGCACTTTACCCGCTACCCACTTTCTCCAATCACCGCGGGGCTTTACAGAAAAGCTGGCGGAAGTAGCGGTTGAGGCTCTGGGAGTCTATATACGCATATGTATAGGGACTCCCAAGCGTTTTCCCGCTACTACCGCTACCCTTGTGCTATACTGCCGGAAACATGGGGTTTTTGGGACGTTTTCAGGACACCCACCCGCTACCTAGCGGGGGTTCACCCGCTACCAGGGAGGTTAAAGCCGTGAAAGCCACGCAACGCGCCGTTTTGGCGAATTTGGCGAATTCTTGCGCTGGGGCGCTCTTTGACAAGGGGCGCGCTGCGCTCTTGTGGCGTGATGCGGAGGGGTTCCTTAACTCAGCGCGGATCGTCCCCTGCGGCTTCGGCGCGGTGCGCCTGACGGTCAACTACTGGACCCCGGCGCTGTCGTGTCGGCGGTTGGGCGCGTTGGGGTTCGACGTGGACGATCAACACTTGTTGGCAGCGTCGGGTGATCTGGCAAGACACAGTGACCCCCGGCTGAAGCTGGAGCTATCCATGCAGCCCGCGGAGGTCCCCCAGCTCGTGCCCGGGTGGTTCTGGGCGTGGGTGGAGGCGCGGTGTGACCGGGGCGAGATGCCCCCGCCCCCATTCCCGGTGACTGCGGACCTGTCCGAAAGCTACGTCTGGTCAACGGCGGCGGATTCTTCGTGCTGAGCGAGCACTCAGAGCAGAGCGAGCTGGTGCGGCGAGCGCGCAGGGCGGGGTTGCTGATCGCGTCGGTGCCCAACGGGGCATCGTTGGCAGGCAACAAGCGCGACCGTGCGCGGCAGATGGCGAAGCTGAAGCGGGAGGGGTTAGCCATCGGCGTGCCCGACCTGCTGGTGTTCAGCCAGCCGACGGATCTGGACGTGGCGAGCGACTTCGAGCAGGAGCTGGTCGAGGCGCTGCGGGCGCTGTCGCCGGAGGCACGGGCACGCGTGGCGGCGCTGGCCGGAGTCGGCCCCGGCGCGGGGCTGGAGATGAAGCGGAGCGACGGCGGCAAGGACCCCGATGGCTCGCCAGCACAGCAGCGCTGGGGCGGGTGGTTGGCGGGACGCGGCTGGCGCTGGGGCGTGGCGCACGGGTGGCGGCAGGGGCTTGACCAATTACGGGCGTGGGGCTACAGTGTCCGGTGAATGACCAAGTACGAACGAGCCCGGGAAGCCTACGAGCGGTGGTGTGCTGCGAGCGTGCAGCCCGACCACTCCCGGGCGTGGTACGTGTTGAGCGACGATGAAAAACGGCGCTGGTACGCCGTGGTGGGAGAAGAATGGTGCTTGAAGGCGAGATGACGACCCTGGAGCAGCGGGTGTTTGCGGCGGCGTTTGCCGCGTCCCACGTGGCGCATTCGCACGGGATGGTCACGAAGCCCGTGGAGCGGTGATCATCGCGTTCCTACTCGCCCAGATCTTCGCCCCGTGCTCTCCAGCGGTCGCAAGACTGCGGGCGGAGCACGTGCGCGGCGCGGAGCTGGTGAGCCGGACGGTGGTCTGCGTGGACGTGGTGCTGGCGGCGCGTGCCCGCGGGGTCGACCCCCGGCTGGCTGTGTCGGTGGCGTGGCACGAGTCGCGAATGGCGCCCAACGACGAAAGCAGCGCGGGGGCGGTCGGCCCGATGCAGGTTGTGCCGCGCTGGTGGTGTCCAGAAGGCCGCCGAGCGGGCTGCGACGTGGTGGATGCCGGGATGGAGGCGTTGGCGACCTACACGGGGCGCTACGGGCTCCGCGAGGGGCTGGCGCGCTACAATGCCGGCAACGACCCCGGGCCACGTGCCTGGGAGTACGCGGACGGGGTGCTGGAGTGGCTGTGAGGCGGGAAGACCGAGGCTGGCCCCCCGTCGGTGGCGTGTGGCACCGAGGCACGCAGCAACGCGAGGTGCTGGAGCACGACTGCGGCGGTGGCCGCGTGCGCTACAAGAGCCTGCACCGGACACGTTGGTGCAAGCTGGGCACGTGGTGGAAATGGGCCGAGAAAGCGGTCGTGGGCGAGGTGCCTCTGGCACCTGATGAGCCCGTGTTGCTGCGGGACTTGGGGCATGAGCACCGGGGCTTGAGCGGCATCCTTGCGCCCCCCAAACCTCCAGGCCATCCAGGCGTTGCGCGTCTGGATGGGGCGGCGTTCGACCGTTGGCGGTCCGTGGTTGGTGAGTGCCTTGTGCGTGGCGTGCCCGTTGCGGAAGTGGCGGCGGCGACGGGGCTCACGGTGGCGCAGGTCGTCAAGGCCACCAAGGCGCTACGGAAGGCGTTCACGGCGCTGGGGCACGGCGCGCTGGCGCTGCGGCGTGAGGCGCTGTGGTGGGACGCGGTGCGGCTGGAGGCCACGCTCACGGACCACTTGCTGGCGTGCGTGCCCGGCGAGACGGACGCGCGCGAGGTCGCGGCGCTGGCGAAGGCACTGCTGGAGGCGCAGAAGCACCGGGCCACGCTCTGCGGGGCGACGGACGCGCCGACGACCCAGGTCAACGTCAACGTGGGCGTGGTCGACCCCGTGCAGATCGCCGTGCAACGGTTCGGGCTCGACCCCGATCAGCTCGGAGCGCTGGGGGACGGGCTGGCTGGCCAGCTCACAGACCGGGCGCGGGTGGTGCTGGAAGCTGATTTCGAGGAGGCGGGGTGATGGGGGACGTAGAGGAGCGCGCGGAGTGCAACGGGTGCGGCGCGGACCTGACCTTCTGCATCTGCATCTTGGCTTCTTCCATCGCCTTGGTGTGCGACAACTGCGCCCGCTGCTGGTGCGATGAAGAAGGGTGCCGGGAGGCGTCGGGGCTGGCGGACGGGGACGTGGTGTGCTCGCCGTGCTTCGATGAGGCGATGGGGAAAGGCTGATGTTTCGGATCAACCGATCGGCGCTGAGGGAAGGGGGCGTGAGAAGTGAGCACCATGTCCACGAAGCTGCGCAGTGAGCGTGCGCGTGCTGAAGGCCGCGCGCGGGAGCTGGACCGGCTGAAGTCGCTTACGGGCGTGTCACGGTGGGACCAGATACATGGGCGCGTCGCGGAGCTGTTGGCGCCCGCGGTCGAGGTACTGCCCGACGGTGCGCGGTTCACGGGGGCCGATGGCGAGGAGTGGCGTATTCGGTGGTGCGCTGAGCACGGCGACTTGAGCTTGCGGGGTGGCATGAAGGTGAGCGCGACGCGACGCGGTGAGCCCGTGTCGTTGTCGGGGGCGTTGTATATGTGGACGCGGGTGGTGAACTGAGTGGACGCGGGTGGTGAACTGAGCAGCAGGCGAATGGCGGTGGCGCGTGGCGCGGTGCACTTGACGCGGCCCGAGGGCGGGGCGCCGTCGGGGTATTGCGGCGCGGGCGAGGGCATGTGGACCGACGACCCGCACGAGTGCACGTGCGACGGGTGTCTCTGGTTGTGGTCGAGCAAGAACCCCCCGCAAGAGGTGGCGAGAGGGCAGCGCGAAGGTGGCGAAGAGGCGGGGTAAACGCCCCGGGCGAACGGGCTGCCCTGAGTGCCGGACGGGTGTGCTGTGCGACGACGCACGGCGGATGTTGCGCGAGCTGGTCGTAGAGGAGGCGGCGCTGGTCGAGCGGGGTCTGATGACGCCGTTTCGAGCGGGCCGGATCCCTGCGCGCCTGGAAGCGCTGGAGGGCGACGATGCTGCGCGACTTGCTGACGATCTACACGACCCCGAACCCAGCGCTGGCGTCGGATCTGGCGCTGGAGCTGGTGGCGCGGTGGGAGGACTCGCTCGCGGGGCGGGTGCTGTGGCGCCTCTTGCACCCGGCGTTTCCGTCCGACGAACCAGACCCACGCGCCGTCGACCTGTTCGGGTGGGACCTGGGGACGATGTGCCGTGATCCGTGGGCACGGTACTCGATGCGGTTGCACGACGCGGCGCACGTGGCGCTGGGGTACGCACCGACGCCGGAGGGCGAGGCGGAGCTGGCCGCGTATCTGCTGGCCAATGGCGTGTTTGACCCCGCTTACCTGGGCGTTCTCCCGTACGCTGTTCAGCACGGCGTGAGCCCGCGGCGAATGCTGCGCGCGGCGCGGCGCGGTTGGCGTGAGCCTAGTGTGATCGGGCGGGTGCTGTAGGACTTGATCTACTTGCTGGAGTACCTGCTGGCGGGGCGCGTGGTCCGGCTGGGGAGGTTGGGCGTGTTCCGGTTCCAAGGAGGCCAGCTCCAGCGGCGTGCGCTGATTCTTAACCCGGACGCCGCGGGCGTGTGGGTCTCTGCGGAGACGCTCCCGATGGTGGCGTTCCTTCGAGCGCTGGAGACGCGGCGCCAGCCCGGGGGCGAGCCCGAGCAGCGCAGGCGGCGGGTGATCGTGGAGACGCCGTACAGGGGCGATGTGGCGCGGAACATGCGTTATCTGCGAGACGCGCAGCGTGATTGTATCGGGCGTGGAGAAGCCCCGTTTGCGAGCCACCGGATGTACACCGACGCGCTGGACGACGACGACCCCGTGGAACGCGACCTGGGCGTGGCGCTGGGGTTCGAGTGGGGGCTGGTGGCCCACGCCACGGTCGCGTACACGGACCTGGGCATCAGCACGGGCATGGGCTTGGGTATCGCGCACGCGAGGATGGCGGGGCGACCCGTGGAACTGCGTTCCTTGCCGGGCTGGGCGAGTGACGCGTAACCTGGGTCGAATCGGCGGAGGACCAGCATGTTGACGATGGCGAGCGTGGCGCGGTTGGCGAAGGCGAAGGGCAAGGACTACCGCGAGCGCGAAGCGGCGGGCCAAACGACCCTCTTCGGCGGCGGCGCCAGTGACGCGGACAGCGGTCACAGGCCCCGACGGCGTCGTCCCCGGGGGCCGGGCGCTGAGGCGGAACGCAATCACGCACTTCGCTCGCAGCATCACCGGAAGAGGGCGGAGGATCACCAGCATCGACGCACGCCGGGGGCGCCGGGGGCGCAGGAGCACGCACAGGCGATCATGGCGCACAACAACGCGGCGGACGCACACAACGCGGCGCGGACGGCGCACGCGGAGGGCCGACCCGGGGCAGAAGCAGCCGCGGAGCGAGCGAACGACCGGACACGAGACGCGGAAGCCGCATCTATCAGGGCGAGGAGCAAGGAAACCCCTCGCCACACGGGGCGCCACGGTGAGGAGGGGGGCCGAGGTAGTGGCCGGATCCGCGACGCGCTGGACCCCGGCGGGCGAGCGCCTGCCCCGCGTGATCCGGTGTCTGACCACCAGATCGGACGCAGGGCCGCGCACCACGCAGACGCAGCAGCCGCACACCGCGCCGTGGCAGCAGGACGCCCGTCCGACGCGAAGCAACACCGCGCCGCGGCAGACGCGCACGAGAACGCGTCTGTGCTACATGCGGCAGGGCACGCCGACGCAGGCCGGGCGAGCGTTGAAGCGCTGGCGGCCAGCGATGCCGTTGCGGGTGGACGCGGTGCCACGAGCAGCGGCGATGATGCCCGGGACCGGCGCGAGGGGGAGGCCCGCGGGCGCGTCGCCCAGGCGAAGGCGAAGCTGGACGCGGCGAAGAAGAAGGCCGGCGACAAGCCCCCGAGCGGCTACTACCCCGCGAAGCGCTCCAAGAAGGGCGGCTTTACGGACGGCAAGGGCAACTACTGGTACCCCGGCAAGGGCGCGAAGCCCGCGGGGGCTCACGACGGCGAGCACGGCAAGGACGCGGCGCTGGCGCACCACGACGAGCGCCGGGCGCACCACGACGAGATGGCGCTGGAGCACAAGAAGGCGGCGGCTGATCCCTACCGGACGATGGAGAGCCGGGGGAAGCACGCGGACGCAGAGCGCAAGCACCACCACGCAGCGGTACACCACGGCGCGGCGCACGCAGACATCCGCGCGGGGCGCGTGGAGCCGAGCGACCCCAAGAGACACGACACCCTGGCGGGGACCACATCCGAGTGGGCCGACGACCACGACCGGGCGCAGTGGAACGACGAAGATGCGCACCACCACGACGAAGCGGCGCGGCACCGGGCGAAGGCGGCCGAGCTGGGCGGCCACGGGCCGGAGACCCGGGCGCATCTGAACGCGGCGGACGCGCACGAAGAGGCGCACCGGCACGGGCGGGGCAGCATCGACACCCGAGCCCGCGACGTGTTCAGCGAGCGGGCCAACAAGGCGGGGGAGAAGGCCACGGCCGCGAGCAAGGCGGCGCGCAAGAAGGCCACGAGCAAGCCCCATACGCGTCACTCGTTCAATGAGGCGTTGAAGGGGCGAGACCGCAAGGGGCGCGCGGAGCTGTGGCACGAAGTGCTGGAGGGCGCGGGACTGACGGGGAGCGACCAGCCCAACTGGAACAGCCTCGGCAGCATCGAGACGCTACGTGCGACCCTCGCCCGGCGCGAGGGCTGGGAGGAGGGCCGCAAGAAGATGGCGGCGCTGGACGCGGAGCTGAAGAAGCGCGGGATGTTGCCCCTCACCGACGACGAGATGATGGACCGCGAAGCAGCGCGCATGGACGCGGAGGGCGTGCCCCACCCGCGTGACGCCCTGGACGCGCACACGGCGTACAAGAAGACCAAGGGTGCACTGGGTACGGATCTGGTCGAGTACCTGGAGATGAACGCATACAAGGTGCCCCCCGGGGCGCACGACCTGACGTCGTTGACGGACAAGGAACTGCGCAAGCTCAAGGGGCAGGTGTGGAACGCGCTGAACGCCCCTGGACACGGCCATGCGTCGGTTCGCACACGGCGGCAGGCGCGGAAGGCGGCGAGCGCCCTGAGCGCGGAGGCGGATCGGCGTCTCAACGAGGGACACAAGGACAAGGCGGATCGGCGCAAGACCGGCGGCTTCGGCTCCCAGGCCGAGGTAGACGCGGCGTTTGAGGGCGGCGACCCGATGGGGCTGGACCCCAACGCGGCGGCCAGTGCGTCCATGAAGCAGAAGCCCGGCGCGGTGAAGCAGGCTGCGGCGGCGAGCGTCAGCGCGCGGACGGAGAAGGACACGCCGAAGCCGGGGAGCCACGCTGCATTGGTCGCGGCGGGGAAGGCGGCTCTGGAGCGTGCGGACCACCCGCAACACAAGGTGCCGAAGGCCCTGCTGAACCGGGGCGGGCGCCTGGGACGTGAGCGGGGCATCAAGGAGGCGGCGGAGAGCTGGTACAAGCACCCGGGCCACAGCGGGATGCCGGCGCGGCACGAGGTGATCAAGCAGGTGCAGAAGGACCGGCAGCGGTGGCACGAGGACGGCGGTGGCAAGGGGTCGAGTAAGGTCGCGGACTTGGCGCCGAGCTACCTGCACGAGTACGCGAAGCACGCGGCGTCTCAGTACGGGGACACGCCGCAGGCGGCCCCCGACCCCCAGGAACACGGGCTGTCGGGTGGGGAGGCGGCGGATCTGGTCAGCCGCTTCACGAAGCTCATGGGCACGCCCGAGGAGCCCACGAGCTGGTCCGGCGACCACGGAGGTGCGCAGATGCCCGCTGAGCACGGGCACGGCGAGGACTTCCACAGGCGGCTGATGACCGAGGCGCGCACAAACGCGGCGTCGTCCCGTTCGGGTATCCACAACAGCGCCCACCTGCACCGCATCGTCCAGCAGGCGGACCAGCACGTGGCCGACTTCGCGGAGAGCAAGAGCAGTCACCGTAGCGGCGGTGCTGTGGCGACGTACCACCCCGACGAAGAGCAGCACTGGGGCACGGCGATGGCTGCGCTCCAGAACGCGCACGGCGATACGCACCGCTTCGAGGCGAAGCGCCGCAAGACGGACAACCAGATGGTGATTCGGGCTCACCGGAAGTCGGGGAAGAGCCCAAAAGCGTAGCCCCGGCGAGCACCGGGGACCACGTCGAGACCGTGCAGGCGGCATTCAAGGCGCACCGGGTCAACCGTTCGCAGGCGTCGCGTCTCCTCGCGTTCTTGCACGGAGAGGCCAGCATCGGCGAGGGCGAAGGGGACGCGACTGTGCGCGCGTTGAAAAGCCGCGGGCTGATTGAGAACACGGCATGGAGACAGGAGCCGGGGGAGTACGGCTACCAGCACGCACAGCTCACGGCCAAGGGGCGCGAGCTGGCGCGCGCGTTGGCCCACGCAGGCGTTTCGGATGCGGGCGCGGCTGAGCTGTTGAGCGCGCGAGTAGTGCAGGGACGCCCCGCACCTCCGACACGCCGCTGGCGCGAGGGGCTGGAGAAAGACAGAAAGCGGAAGCCATGAGCGACGACGGTGAGCACAAGACGGTCAGCATGAAACTGGCGATGTCCGTCCTGACCACGCTACTGGCGGTCATTGGCGGGCTGACCACGGTCACGCTGGACAAGGCCACCCAGGCGGCCGAGGCCCGCGCGGAGAACGCCGTGATGACCACCCAGGTGAAGGCGTGCGGTGACGTAATGTCCCGCTCGGAGAAGCTGCTGGCGGCATTGGAGGCGAGCCGATGAACACCCCGATCATTTTGGTGGCGGCGGCGGCGTTGACTGCGCTCGTGTTCCTGGCCGCCCCTGACGGCGCGGTGCCCGATGCAGGCAAAGACGCCGGCAAGGACGCAGGCGCCCCTGTGGCGGACGCGCACGCCCCAGCGCCCCCGACACCCCCCGAGGCGGTGCAGAAGGCGGCTGAGGAGCTACGCAAGGCGATGGAAGAGGCCAAGATGCAGATGCAGAAGGCCGGGCCGAAGCGCTAGACTCCCGAGCACCCCGGGCGCAGAACGTCGACCAGGAGCAGCACCCGACGTGAGCAGGGGTGATCCGGGTCGGCGCGTGCGGCGGCTTCCACGCCGTCGAGGTACCAGCACTGGACGGGGTACCCAGCGCGCGCCATCCTACGCAGCCCCGCGGCGACTTGCCGTAAATCGAACCCTTGAGCGTTGCCCGTGCCCATGCGCAGAGCGTACCCCTCGCGTGACCCATTCGCCGAGTGGCTGGCGATGTCTACATGCTCGTTTGACCATGTAGACATTTCCCGCCACCCTCGTGGGGCTGCGTGCTCGTGCGCCCCGGCGCCCGTGGTTCGATTCCACGGGCTGGCTCCTCCGCTTAGTTCGGAGCTGCCCCCGTCCCGGGGTACCGGAGGCGGGGAACGCGGGCACGCAGCGTCAACACCTTGACCATGTAGCGGCAACCGGGCAGGATCAGGCCCTGCCGGCTTTATCCGCTCGCGCGAGCCCGCGTCAATCAACGGACGCTGGTAGGGTGGGCGGCTCAACCACCGGAGGCTTATATGCCCGTCCGACACCTGAAGATCCGCAACTCCAAGCTCTACGGCACCCGCGTGTTCAACGTGGATGCCGAAGGTCGTGTGACCGCGGAGGACGGGAGCAACCCGACCCCCGTGGAGGCGGCGCGGTTCGCCACGATGGCCAATTACCACGTGACCCCCGACGACGCGGATGCGGCGGTAGAGCCGCACGCGACCAAGGCGCCCGAGCCCGAGCCCCCGAAGGCGAAGGCGAAAGACGCCCAGGCGCGTCCCCCGCGGCGGCGCAAGCGCAGCAAGTGAGCATCGCGGCTCAGCTCCTCGCGACCCCCGAGGGGCGCCGAGGGCTGGCCGCGGGGTCCCCCGCTTTCTTCGACACGCTTTATTGCGGGATGCGGCAGGCGGCGCACCGACGGCGCTGGCTGGACGTGGTCGAAGAGACGATGGTCACCGCGCGGCGGACCCGTCGGAAGGGGCGGCTGCTGCTGTTGGCCCCGCGTGACCACGGCAAGACCGAGCTGGCGATCAGCCTTGCGCTGCGGCAGGTGTGTTTGAACCGCGACGTGCGGATCTTGTGGATCAGCGAAGCGGCGGGCGTGGCAGAGAAGCGCGTGCGGCGCCTACGGTCGTTGCTTACGTCGGACAAGGTCGCGGAGGATTGGTGCAGCGCCCCGGAGGCGGGGCTGGGACCTTTCCGAGCGAACGACGAGAAATGGACAAACACCCAGCTCTACGTCACCCGCAAGCTGGCCAGCGTGGACCCCACGATCGAGGCGGTCGGCAGCGGCGGCGCAATCACGGGCGGTCACTTTGATCTGATTCTGTGCGACGACCTGGAAGACGACCGGACGACGTACACGGAGGGCCAGCGCGAGAAGACGCGCACGTGGTGGGCGGGCACCGTGCTTCCAATGCTCAACCGCGGCGGAACGCTGGCGGTGATCGGGACGCGCAAGCACGCCGACGACCTATATGCCCGGCTGCGGAAGTCGCCATTGTGGCGCGTGATCGAGGACCCCGCGATCCTGAAGTGGCCCGACGCGCACGAGGTTGAGACGGAGCCCGACCCGAAGACCGGGCAGGAGCTTGTCACCCGGATCCGCGTCGAGGGCGATTCTGAAGTGCTGTGGCCCGAGGAGCGCCCCATCGAGTACCTGCTGGGCGAGCGCTACGGCATGGGCTCGCTGTTCTTCGCCCGCGAGTTTCAGCACCAAGTGCAGGACGACAGCGCGGCGGCGTTCAAGTGGGAGTGGTTGGAGCTGGCGAAGAAGCGCGGGCGCGGGCTGCACCTGGGCCAGCTCCCGCCCGTGGAGGACCTTCTGCTGGTGCAGGGCTGGGACCTTGCGCTGGTGACCGACGAGGATCGAGCGCGCGCCCAGGACAGCGACTACGTGGTGGGCATCGGCTGGGGCAAGGACCCGAAGACGGGTGACCGCTACCTCGTGAGCGGGCTACGCAAGCGCGGCATGTCCCCCGGGCGCATCCGGGGCGAGGTCATGGGCGAATTCGAGGCGCTGGGCGGGCTGCGCAAGGTGCGTGCGGTTGGCGTCGAGCGGAACGCGTTCGGGGAGCTGCACTACATGGGGCTCAAGCGGACGACGGACCTACCGATCAAGCCCCACATGACGACGGGGCCGAAGAAGGCCGACCCGTGGGAGGGCGTGCCCGCGCTGGCCACGCTCTTCGAGAACGGAAAGGTGGTGCTGCCCTACCACCCCGACGACCCCGAGGGGCGGGCGTTCGTGGACGTGCTGTGCGCGGAGCTGTGGGGGCTGGGGCGCGAGGCGCACGACGACACCGTCATGGCGCTGTGGATCGCGGAGTGCGTGCTGCGCGGCGCCGGCTTCCAATACCGCGTGGCGACGGGCGACGCGATCCACGAGATGGCGGGGACCGTGTACGACGAGCCCCCGATCAAGGCAGACGACAGGCGGTCCCAAGAGCTGTGGGACGGCATCGCGGGGATGTTCCCCGGAGCGGATTTCGGAGACGATGATGACGACGACGAAGCTGATCCGTAACCGCGGGCTGGGGCCGACTCAACGCAAGGTGTTGGAGGCGCTGCGTTCCGAGGCGGTGTCATGGACCCGCGCGGAGCTGGAAGAGATCACGGGGTGTACGATCCCGCAAGTACGCAGCGCGCTGAACGGGCTGCTACGCCGGGAGCTGGTGGCGCGCGCTCGCGACGGCGACCACAAGACAGCCCCTTGGGTCTGGTGGGCGCTCAGCGAGTAGCCGTGTAGGATGGGCGGCGGAATGCTGACCTATGCCGAGCTGATCAAGGCGCACGCGGCGACCTACCATGGCAAGGGGCGCCGTACGGGTGTGCCGGGGCACTACAGCTACGACTACGACGAGCCCGCGCGGCGGGGCAGTGGGCGCGGCCAGCGCAAGCGGGAGGCGCTGGAGGCGGCGGGCCAGCTCTCGTTGCTGGGTCCAATGCAGCCAAGCGCGGCGCCCCCCGCCGCCCGTGAGGAGCCGAAGCCCGAGCGCCCCCAGCTCGCGCACGACCACCCCGCGGTGAGTGAGCCCAGCGCGCGCATCACCCGGTACGACCTGAAGCAAGCGGCTGGCGTGCGCGCCGAGCTGGCGAAGATCGCGGACGAGCTGGAGAAGCTGCCCAACGGCGCAGACTGGCGACATGGCCGAGCGCGCGAGCTGGTTCGCGAAGTGGGCCGCGCCAGCACAAACGTCTTGCGGTGGGCGATGAAGCTGGAGCTGTGGGACAAACCCGACCACGAGGGCGGGCTGGACGCATTGATGAGCGGGCTCAACCGCAGCAGCGTGCTGGAGGGCGGCCCCCAGGCGACCGCGCGGCGCCTTCGGCGCATTCACAGAAAGCTGGCCGCGTCGGCGAAGCGTGGGACTGAGGACGTGTCCCACGAGGAGCGGCTGGAGACGCAGCAGGTGGGCGCCGTCCAGCTACAGGTCAGCAGGCACGAGGCAACGCCGGAGATGGCCCGTTCGCTCGCTCACGATCTGCGCGAAGCGCAGGGGCGCATGAAGCGCGCGGGGTTCCACGAGGCGTACAAAGGCGGGCGGGTCACCCTCAAGAAGCACGCGCGGGAGCACGAGGCGCGATACATGCGAAACGGCCGGTCAGCGGACACGGTCGAGTGGAACACCAATTCGCTGGGTACGCTGGGGGAGCACGAGGAGACAGTGGCGTCCATCGTCCACGAATTCGGACACCGGCACTACTACCGCAACCTGCCCAGCCGCGCCGTTGAAGGGTGGGACGCCGAGTCTGCGCGCATGGTCAACGTGGCGCGCGAGGACGTGGACAAGCTGGCCGACTACACGGCGCGCTTCGCCAGCGACGCGCAGCGCGACGGGGCCACTTACAGCGAGAGGCTGGGGACGGAAAGCGCGTTCTCCGAACGGGTGCGTGCCCACATCACCAATGACCCTGACCTGGACCCGGAGACCCGCGCGCTTTACACGGCGATGGTGGGGGTCGTGGGGGAAGACCTGGAAAGCAGGCTGACGACCACCTGGGCGCACCCCGGCGACCGCCAGCACGGGCTTGACGATGTGCGGAAAGAGATGCGCGAGAAGCTGGTGGGTGCGCATGTGCCCGTTCACTGGACAACGCAGTACGGGAGCACCAAGCCAGAGGAGGCATACGCGGAGGCGTTCAAGCTCTACGTGATGCGAGGCCCCCGAGCCCTGGGTGAGCGCACCCGAAAGTTCTTCGAGCACATTAGCAGCCTGCGCAAGGCGCAAGGCGCGTTCTCAGCACCGCTGGACACCGTGATGGAGCACCGGAAACAGCTCCGCGCGGGGCGGTTGGTAGACGCGATGGATAAGGCGCTGGGGGTTTTCCGATGCAGGCGTGGCACGCCGAGGGGCTGGCGCTGCTTTGCGGATCTGGTGAAGGCATACACTGCGTATCGCGGGAAGGGCACGCGCCACGGCTCCCCGGGGAGCTACACCTACACCTACGACGATGAGCCCAAGGCGAAGGCGAAGAAGAAGGGGCGCCACACGGTGCTCCCCACGTGGGACGCCCCCGAGCGCATCGACCTGACTCTGGTGGGGTGCAGCAAGTCGAAGGTGGACCACGACGACCCCGTGGCCGTGCGGGACCTGTACCGCAAAGACCTGTGGAACAAGCGGCGGGGGTTCGCGGAGGCGCGCTCGCGCCACGGCACCCCCTGGGCGGTGGTCAGCGCCGGCTTGGGCATTGTGGACCCCGACACCCAGGCGACGCGCTACGACACCCAGGTAAAGGATTTGAAGGGCGACGCGCGGAGCGAGTGGGTGCGCAACACGCGCGAGAGCCTGCGGCAGAAGCTACCCCGCGGCGGGCGCCTGGAAGTGATCGCCGGGCGTGACTACGTGGCGATGCTGCGGGAGGCGGTCGAGGGGCTGGGCATCGAGCTGGTTAACCCGCTCAAGAGCGTGGGCACAGGCGACGGGAAGCACTGGCTGGCGGCGCAGACGGATCTGCTGAACAACAAGCCCGCGCCCCGGGAGCCTGAGCAGCTGCGCCCCGCGCAGCAGCAGCTCTCCCTGTTCGGCCCCGACGACTGGCCCAAGAAGCGCGCGGCGCCCACGCTCTCCGCGTACGCCGAACTGCGCCCCCTGCGAAAGAAGCACGCGGCGGCAGAGGGTGCGTGGAAGAGGGTGCTGGGGGCAGCGGAGCGGCTGCTGGTGGCGACGGACTACGCGGAGCCCCACACGGTCGAGACGACCCGAGGGACCTACAAGTACAAGGGGGGCACCCATCGACCCCCCCAGGCGAGCGGGGGGCGGCTGGCGCCCGAGGTGACCCACCAGTTTGCAGGCGTGCTCCCGCAGGGGCGGCTTACGCCGGAGAAGCTACATGCGGGGAGGCTGGCGGCGGCGGAGACGATGGCGCGGACGATGAGCCTGGACGAGACCCCCGCGGGTGTTCCGCGCTGGTGGAAGGCCGAGCGGAAGAGGTTCGTGGACGCTGTGGCGGAGCTGCGCGGTGCGCGTGACACGTACACGTCGATCACGCGACTGTTCCCGGGGAAGCGCTTCGAGACCCCGAAGGTAGGCCGCGCCCTGGAGAAGATGGCCCTGGAACGCCGAGGGCTGGAGCGCGAGGCGGACGAACTAGACATCCCCCTGCGGCGGTACTTCGCCAGCGGGTCCAACAACGCGGGGGAGATTCGCGGGTTTGCTGCGCTGGGCATGAACGTGGGCGTGGCGGTGGACCAGATCAACAGCGCGTCCCTGGAAGCGATCCGAGAGCTGCGTGGCAACGGAACCCAGGTGTTCGTGGACTCCGGCGCGTTCGGAGAGGTCAAGTTCAACGTGCCGAACAAGAAAGGCAAGCTGCCAAAGCCGGACCTGCCCATCGGCCCGTACACGGTGCGCCCCATCACACACGAGGACTGGACCACCCGACTGGCGCTCTACGACCGCATCGTGGACGCGGCGGGTGCCCAGGCGCACGTCGTCGCGCCGGACAAGATCGCCGACCAAGCGACGACGCTGGAGCGAATGCGGAAGTACGCGCCGGAGATGCAGGCGCTCCGCGAGAAGGGCGCCAACGTGCTCGCCCCGTTGCAGGGCGGCGGCGCTCTGACGCTGGCGCAGTTTGAGGACAAGGTGACCGAGGCGCTAGGCTTTGACGACTACGTGCGGGCGATCCCGATGAAATCGAACGCCACGAGCCCCGAGGTCTTGGAGGCGTTTCTGGAGGAGCGACGCCCGAAGCGCATCCACCTGCTGGGCCTGGGGCCGAGCAGCGACGCGTTCCCCGCGATCAGGGAGATGATCCAGCGGGTCAGCCCCCATACGTCCGTTACGCTGGACAGCGTGGCAATCACGGCGGCCGTGGGTCGCCCCAAATCAAAGAAGACTGGGGAGCTGCTGGAGCCGCGCAAGCTGTCCCGGGCGACCGATTGGGTGAGACGAGAGATGAGCCCGCAATACGACAGAGACGCCGATTACACGGACCTGATTGGCGCCCCGAGCGAGTGGATGCCGCTGGCCCAACAGCAGCGCGTTGCGCGCGACCTGGATGCGATGGGGCACGACGGGGCTGCGTTCTTGCGCGACCCTGACGGGTGGCTCCAAGAGGACGAGGGGGACGGTGCCCCGCCGAACTACGAGCTGCCGGAGGTGGCGCACCTAATGGATCAGGTGTGGGGCAACTGGTGGGAGGACCGGGACGAGCACACGGCGGCCGTCAAGCGCGCGGCCGTGATGGAAGCGTGGGCGGCATCGTGAACGCCCTGGTGCCCCCGCAGGCGTGGCACGCCGAGGGGCTGGCGCTGCACGAGCGCATGAAGCTGATGCGCTATGAGCTGGCGCAGTGTGGCTGGCGCATCTGGAAGCGCCCGAAGTGGAGCACGCACGCGTTCAAGGGCACGTCTATGACGTTCCACCCGCTGCGGCTGATGGTGACCCGTGTGGGGGTCGACCTGGAAGACGACGCCACCCCGCTCTCCGAGGCAACGCTGTTCGCGCACGAGATGGCGCACGTGCTCCAGGGCGCGGGCTCGCGCGTGCTCTGGACGCTTCGCTACCTGCTGTTCCCCGGCTTCCGGCGCGCGGTCGAAGAGGAGGCGTTCGCGCACGGGATGGCGCTCGCGCTTGCTGCGGGGCACACGGGCTGGCACTACAAGGATCCGGCTGTGTTGCGGCCCCTGTACCTGTTGAAGCGTGACGAAAGCACCGCGGAGCGTGTACACCGTCGGGCGAGGGATCTGGTAGCATCCGGCGCAGGAGGTAGCACCCCATGAGCACGTTCACGACCCGCAGCAAAGCTGCGGCCAACGTCGTCCCGCCCAACGCCGATGTGGTGGTGATGGGGAAGGCGGACCTGGGCTACCGCCCCGCGGACATGAACGCCTATTTTCAGATCCACGTCCGAGGACTGGACGCCGGGACGTATGATCTGGCGCTGTCGCTTGCCGACGACCTGGACAACTTCCGCGACCACCAGACCAACGCAACCGAGAACGACTCCGTGATCGTGGACGGGCCGTTGGTCGAGGCGTTCCGGTTCACGTTCACCGGGCTGGGCGCGGGGGCGGCCCCGATCTGCTACGTGAAGGGCCAGCGGAAGGTCTAGCGGGTGGCCACCCTACGCGGCGAAGTAACCGGATCCGCGAACGCCAACAACGCGGCGCGGCTGGCCACGATCTGGGGGGACGGGGTTCTTGTCTACGACACGGACGATGACCGGCTCTACGTCGGCGACGGGGAGACCGCAGGCGGTAATCCGCTCGCTGAGGGCGGGACTACGCCCATCCCCGGGCACCCGCATTTGTTTCAAGGAGATGGGGCCACGACCGTTTTCACGCTACCGTGGACCCCGTTGACGGCTTCGGCCCGTGTGTGCCGAAACGGCTTGCAGATCGAGCGAAGCCCGACGCCTGGGGATAAGGACGAATTCCTGATCGCCGGTAACAAAATCACTTTCGGGGCTCCCCCCGGTACGCTGGACCGTCTTTCGGTCTCGGCGTGGACCCGCTAGAGCGAGAGGGAAAGCAGCACATGGCCATCAAGATCGCCAGCGACCAGATTCAGGACAACGCCGTCCTGACTGCCGCGATCACCGACACCGCGGTCACCGCGGCGAAGCTCGCCAGCGGCGCCGCCGTCGCCAACGTCGGCACGGGCGGCATCAGCTCCACGGAGCTGGGGTCCGACTCCGTGACGCAGGCCAAGATGGCCGACGACTCAGTGGGCACCGCGGAGATGATCGACGCCAACGTGACCGCCGCCAAGCTGGCGTCGGGCGCTGCCGTGTCCAACATCGGCGCGGGTGGCATCACCAGCAACGAGATGGGCTCCACGGCCAAGAACAGCGCGCTCGCGTCGAAGGCGTGGATGGAGGAGGTGGTCAGCGCCGACGAGTCGAACCCGTCCGCGTCGTCCGTCGACATCAAAACTTCGCTGAGCTTCGGCACCACCACGGGAGTGGGCGGCGCCACCATCGGCGCCACCGCGGGCATCCCGGTGCTGATCGAAGAGACGGGTGGCGCCGACTCCGGCGACTGGAACAACACGGACTCCCGCCCCGCTGCCATCGGCGGCGACGCGAAGCTCTACCGCTGCGAAGTCTTCAGCACCGCGGGTGAGGAGATCGTGGACGCGAACGAAAAGCGCGTCTGGGCGGTGATCACGTGTGACGGCACCCGCCTGACCACCGACGCCTACACCCTGCGCTTCATGTCCGGCGAGTACGGATCCGGCAACGAGGGGGCGTACACGATGGCACAAGCGTTCTTCATCGTGTACCCCCAGGTGACCGACCTGTCGAACATGACCCTGGGCTCCAACCGCCTGGGCATCGTCTCGATCAGCAAGGAAGCCGCGGGCATCGCCACCGGCCAGATCGGGACGGGGGAGCTGGCCCTCGACGCCGTGACCCAGGCGAAGATGGCCGACGACTCAGTGGGCACCGCGGAGATCCTGAACGCGAACGTGACCGCCGCCAAGCTGGCGTCGGGCGCGGCCGTCTCCAACATCGGCGCGGGTGGCATCACCAGCAACGAGCTGGGCACGGGCTCAGTGATCGCGGGCAAGATCGCGACGGGCGGCGTTTCGGCGGCGGCTCAGCTCGCCGCAAACGTGGTCGAGACCGCGAAGATCCTCGACGCCAACGTCACGGCGGCGAAGCTCGCCAGCGGCGCGGCCGTCTCCAACGTCGGCGCGGGCGGCATCACTAGCAACGAGCTGGCCACGGGTTCGGTGATCGCGGGCAAGATCGCGACGGGTGGCGTTTCGGCCGCGGCTCAGCTCGCCGCAAACGTGGTCGAGACCGCGAAGATCCTCGACGCCAACGTCACGGCGGCGAAGCTCGCCAGCGGCGCGGCCGTCTCCAACGTCGGCGCGGGCGGCATCACCAGCAACGAGCTGGCCGCGGGTTCGGTGACCGAGGCGAAGATGGGCAGCTTGCTGCTGTCCCAGATCCGCAACACCGAGTCGGTTGGCCCGCTGGAGACCAAGCTCGGTGGCATTCTAGGCAGCGGCGCGGCGTCCCTCGCCGCGGAGACTGCGCTGGCCGTCTCCGAGAAGGCCGCGCCGGACATGAGCGTGGACGTGGCCGCGGGCACGTCGTTCAACGAGAACGGCGACCGCTTCGTGCTGACCACCCTCCAGAACGTCTCGGTGAGCGCGGCGCCCACGGCCGGCAACAGCCGGTACGACGTGGTGGTCATGTACGGTGACGAGCTGGTTACGATCCGTGCGGGCACCCCCGCCGCCACGGGCTCGCACACCGAGCCGACCCTGACCACGGGCGACGTGAAGCTGGCCGTGGTCGACGTGGAGAACGGCGACACGACGATCGTGGATGCCAACATCTACGACCACCGTCGTCGTGCCAACTGCACCCGCGTGGCGGAGAAGTTCGCCCCGTCGGGCTCGGACGTGACACTGGCTTTCCGCACCCGCCGCGGCGACCCCCAGGTCTTCCGCAACGGTCTGCGCGGTGAGCAGGTCGCGGCGGCTGCGACCGATGCTGACCAGTACACCGTCGACCAGCTCCCCGAGCAGGACGCGACCATGATCACGTTCGGCGCGTCGGTCAGCGGGGACACCATCCTCGTGGACTACGAGGGCTGATCCGGGTCACCATCACCACGACCGGGGCTCGCCCCCCGGCACCAGCCTGGGGTCGAGTAAATGAGTGGTGGCCGTGTCTATCGCGAGCGGGAGGCGGAGGGGCAGCTCGGCTTGTTTGGCCAGATGGTCCAGCAGGCGAAGCAGAAGAAGCCCCCCGCGCCCCGACCCCCCTCCCCCAAGCCGTCGGCCCCCCGCCCCCCTGCGGGCTACCACCCTGCGCCCCGGAGCCGTAAGAGCGGCTGGACGGACGGGCACGGGCACTACTGGTACGCGACCGGGCAGCACAACCACGCGAGCGGCGGCGAGGAGCACCCCGAAGCCGAGGAGATGGAGAACGACCGGGCGATCGACCTGCACGACGACCAGATCCACGAGGAGCTGAACAACGGGCGTAGCTCGCAGCTCCGGCGCCGGAAGCTGAACCGGGAGAAGCGCCTACGCGCGAGCGCCGAGGAGCGCAGGCAGGCGGCGGAGAAGCCGAAGATCGGGCGCGTCGAGCACCCGAAGCCCGAGGAGCCCAAGCGCGGACGCGACGAGCTGGTGGAGGATGTGGACGTTCAGTCCTACCCACACAAGCGCGGAGCAAAGCACTATGTGCGCGGAGCGTCGCGAGATGCGGTGCTGGTGAGGCTCCGCGAGATGGGGGCTTCGGAGGGTCAAATCGAGTGGGGGCGGGAGGGCACACGGGAAGGGGCGTACCTGGGGCGGTACGTAGGAGAGTGGAACGAGCTGACGCCGAAGCCCGAGGAGCCCAAGCGCGGACGCGACGAGCTGGTGGAGACGGCCGAGGAGCCCCAGCCCGAGCCCCCCGAGGCGCCCGGTGAGCCCCCGCCCCAGGTAGAGCCGCCCGAGCCCGAGAAGGAGGGCGAGAGCGGGTGGGAGGAGTGGCGAAAGAAGCACCCGGAGCACACCGACGCGGAGCGGTTCCACCGAGCTGAAGCACAGCGCACCGGCAGCGCCACGCACGAACAGGCGGCGCACGCTCACCAGACGGCCCGCCGAATCGGGGGCTACCACAAGGCCCGCGCGTGGGACATGTCCCGGCTGGCGTTCGACGAGAAGCCGAAGCCGCTGGTGGAGGAGCCGCCCGAGCCGGAGGCGCCCAAGGCCGAAGACGCGGACCTGACGCACGCAAAGCAGCTCATGCGAGACCACATGACGCGTGCCGAGGAGTACCGGAAGCACGACGGCGCCGAGGAGGTTGTGCGCGCGCACAGCGCGGCGGCTGTGCTCTGGTCGCGCGTCGCCATCGGGGATGCCGACCGCGGCGATGCCATCGACGCGACCGCGGCGGCAGGCAAGGCGGAGCTGGCGTACACGGCTACCCCCCCCGCGGGGCCGGTGGAACCCCCTCGCGAGGAACCACCGGCCCCGCTCCCCCCGCCCAAAGGTATGCCCTTGCCTGATCCCTATCGTATCCGCACGGCGGGGGAGTATGCCCGGCTCCCTGTTGGGAGTGTGGTGGAGAAGAAGGGGGGCGGCGTGTATGTGAAGACGCCCCAGGGGGGATGGGTGCATCAGCACCCAGACACCGGCCTGCACGACAGCGGCGGCGGTCCGGGGGGTGAAACGAAGGTGCTCGACGAAAAAGAGGGGTTGCTCTCGCTCGTATCTCACGCCCAGGTGTTGCCCGATGTGGTTCATATCCCGGTGCCGGGGAAGACGTCTGAAGACGCCCACCGGGTGGGCGCGTTCCTGTTGAGCGAGGAGGGTCGCGAGGCGCTGGCCTCTCGCGGCGTTCGTGCCTCTGGCATGTCGCTTGGTCCCGGCAATTCAATGATCTTCGTACACCGGACCCACGAAAAGCGCCCCGCCGACCCCCCCAGCGGTGTCGACACGCACGCGGGCGCGGTCAAGGCCGCGCGCTACGCGGACGGCGCGTTGCGCATCCCGATTCCGGCGCACGAGGGGGGGGCGAAGGCGGGCGCGAAGGCGCTGGGGATGTGGCTGATGGGGGCGGAGGGGCGCGCGGCGTTGGTGGCGCAAGCCGACCAGCTCGACGTGGTGCCCAACCTGCGCAAGATCCGCATCCAGAACGGGGAGATGGCGATCCTCGCGCGCCCGCTCACGGAGGCGGAGCTGAAGCAGCGGCGCGACGCGGCCAAGAAGCGCACACGGGGGCCGACGACGGGGGGCGGCGCGGCCCGCGGCATCGACCGGACGCGCGAGGCGGCGCTGGCCGCCCGCGGGCAGGACGGCAAGACCGTGGCCGCCCAGGTCGAGAAGGATGAGCGTGATTGGGGCGAGAAGATCGGCGGTGCGGCAAAGGACCGCTGGGACGCCGTGCACAGCCGCAACCTGGGCGCGATGGAAGAGGAGGAGGGCGCGGAGTTCGCCCACAAGCACGTGACCAAGGCGCGCGTGCTGGGCTCCCATGACCCCGAGCACGACAAGGCGCTGGGGTCGACCCCGGGCGCGAGCCTCATCAAGCGCGAGCTGTTCAAGAAGGTGGCCCCGCGGCCCGAGAACAGCCCCGGGCACCGGAGCAACTACGTCGCCGGCTGCGATTGGCTGGCGAAGATGATGGACGTGCTGCACCACGAGGACGATGTGGCGTCGTTCTTGGAGGACTGGAAGACCGTCGCGGTTGAGGGGACCGAGCGGGACGTAGACGCGAAGACGTTCGCGGATCTGCGCGAGACGCTGGGCATTGTTCTTTGGAATAGGATGCACGTCATAGACCATCACGCCGCCCCCGGTCGCTGGAGGAAGTTTAGCGCGCAGGGCCAATGGTGGGCGCTGCCTGCTACGGAGGCCCCCGGGGGCAGCTTCAAAGTGCTGCACCACGAAGGCGAATTTACGCCGCGCGAACAGGCGGAGTGGTTGGTTGCCGAGCCCAAGCGCCGGGACGAGCTGCGCGCGCTGAAGAAATCGCGCGGGTCGTGGGCGCTCCATCGTCGGACGCAGGACACGGAGCGGCTACAGCGGTACGCACGGGCGTTGGGCGGGTCGTTCAACACCCAGCTCACCAACAGCACATCGGGAAACAAGGATTCGGCGCTGTGGGTGCGGGTGAAGCAGGCACGGGCGGGTAGCACGGCTTGGGAGGATCTGGGCGTCGGCGTCGACAAGGAGAAGAAGAAGCGCGACAAGAAGGGCAACGCGCCCCGCAGCTCCCACAAGTGGAAGGGCAGCGTGGAGGGCGCGGAGCGCAAGGGCGGCCCGGCTGTCCCCGCAGTGATCACCGAGGAGAAGCTGGCGGCCGACTTCGGCATCAAGCGCGGCGAGTACGGGCGCAGCATCGGGAGCACGGGGGAGCTGCACCTGCGCAAGTGCTACGAGGCGTTCACGGATCTGGCGGACCTGCTGGGGCTCGACGCGCCCCAGATGGGGAACGGCGGCGAGCTGGCGATGGCGTTCGGCGCACGCGGGCGCGGCGGAGCCCGAGCGCACTACGAGACGGTGCGGAAGGTGATCAACATCACCAAGATGGCGGCGGGGTCGTTGGCTCACGAGTGGGGGCATTACCTGGACGACCTGATGGGGGGGGCGGGGCTGACCGAGGTGAAGGGGCGGACGCAAGCGCAGTTCGCCAGCCACGGCCCCGAGCAGTACGCCGAGGCGCTGGACCCGAAGCTCAAAGAGGCGATGATGGCGGTGCGCGCGGCCATTTTGAGCAAGGACCCGGAGGCGTCGCGACTTCGTGACAAGGCGCTGGAAAAGGCCCGGGGGCTGCACAGAGAAGCGCGCGAAGCATTCGACCAGCTCCGTGCGCTGTCGTACGGGGAGAAGCAAGGGGAGAAGGGTAGGGCGTTAGGACTGAAGCGCGAAGAGCTTCGGGTGCAGGCGGCGGCGGCGGACAGGGTGGCGGCGCAGCTCAAGGAGAAGGCGGAGAAGCCGAGCAAGTACGCGGCGGACGCCAAGAAGCTGGGCGGCTATTGGGAGCGCCCGCACGAGATGTTCGCGCGCGCGTTCGAGTCGTTCATTGAGGATTCGCTGGTCGAGCGCGGGCGTGTGTCCGACTACCTCGTGCAAGGGACCAAGCCGCTGCGCGACCTGTGGAAGAAGACCAAGGAGAAGGAAGGCCCGTTGTGGGACCGCACCGAGGTGGAGAAGAAGCACGAGGCGCTGGAGCCGTATCCGCAAGGGGATGAGCGGACGCGGATCAACACGGCGATGCGCGAGCTGGTGGAGGCGCTGAAGGGCTCGGATCACTTGCGCAAAGGCTTGACCAGCTACGTCTATGGAAGCATCTTCGGCCAGATGGTGGCTGACCGACTGCTGGGGGTTACGTGAGCTGGTGGGACCGCCTACGGGGGCGTGAGCCGGCGCCCTTGGTGGGCAGCGAGGCGTTCACGGACGCGATGGTGGCGATGGCGGTTGACGCGCTGGCAAAGGCGCAGTCGTTGGAGCCCAAGGGGAAGGCCCCCGAGCCCCAGGCGCACGATATCGACCCGTGGGACGTGTACGCCGCGGTGGGCGATGAGGGGATGCTGGGCCAGCAGCACCTTGGCACCGCGGGGCTGGACTACACCACGCTCATGTCGATGGCGCGGGTGCCCACGATCGCGGGCATCATCCAAACGCGGGTGAACCAGATCGGGGAATTCGCGTGGCCCGCGTACGAGGAGGGCTCGCTGGGCTTCCAGATGCGGCTCCGCGACCGGGAGAAGACCCCGACCAAGGCACAGCAGAAGCGCATCCACGAGCTGACGGATTGGATGGTGAGCTGCGGCGACGAGCGTATCGGCTTCGAGCTGAACATGGAGAGTTTCCTACGGATGCTCATGCGCGACTCGCTGACCTACGATCAGGCGACGTTCGAGGTGGTGCGCACGAAGGGCAAGGACGTGGCGGGGTTCGTGCTCGTGGACGCGTCCACGGTGCGCCGTGCGATCCCGACCGAGGAGGAGCGCGACGCGGGGATCCGGCGCAAGGACGACCAGATCGCGTTTGTGCAGATCTTGGGCGACGAGGTGGTGGCCGAGTGGACGGCGCGGGACCTTGCCTTCTGCGTGCGGCGCCCGCGGTCGGCAATCGCGATCCAGGGGTACGGCTACCCCGAGCTGGAAGACCTGATCCGGGTGATCACCAGCATCCTGCACGGCGAGACCTACAACGCGAACAACTTCACGCACGGGATGCACACGGCGGGGATTCTGGCTCTCAAGAGCAAGATGAACCCGAAGATGTTCCGAGCGTTCCGGCGCGAGTTCTATGCGCTGATGAGCGGTGCGTACAACGCCAAGAAGACGCCAATCGTACAGCTCGACCCGGACGCGAAAGAGGAGCTGCAAGCTATCAACTTGAGCCAGTCCAACCGGGATATGGAATTCAAGGAGTGGATGGCATACCTCCAGAAAGTCGCGTGCTCGATCTACCAGATCGACCCCGCCGAGCTGGGCTTCGTCCACGGGGCGGAGAACCAGACCGGCGCGCTCTCCCAAGGCGGCCCCGAAGCGCGCATCACTGCGTCGAAAGAGAAGGGGCTGCGCCCGCTGTTGCGTGGCGCCCAGGTGTGGCTCAACCGCTGGGTCGTGTCCCAGGTAGACCCGGACTTCGAGCTGGTTTTCGTCGGGCTCGACAAGGCCCGGCAAGATGCGCAGTTCGAGGCGGACCTGAAGCGGCTCAAGGGTTTTATGACGCCCAACGAAATTCGCGCGCGCTACGACCTGAAGCCCATTCCGCCCGAAGTCGACGGCGGCGCGGCCGACATGATTCTGGATTCGTCGTACATGAACACGGCGATGCAGCTCCGCCAGATGGCCCAGATGGACGAGGAGGGCGGCGAGGAGCCCGGGGGCGGCGGGGGCGAGGAGCAGGGCGACGAGTCACAGGGCGAGGAGCCCGGCGAAGAGACCGATGCGTCGCAGGGCTGGGACATGGACGACGACGACGTGGACCTGGACGCGCTGTTCGGTGGACCCCAAGGCGATGAGCCCGACGACGACGACGACGACGACGAGGACGAGGACGAGGACGACGACGACGACGACGAGGACAAGGTGAAGAAGGCGCTGGTGGAGGTCTAGTGCTCGACCGCATCCTGGGAGAGCTGGAGAACCACGAGCGGTGGGCGCGGTGGCACGAGGGCACGCGCCGGGGCGACTGGCACCAGCGGCAGATCCAACGCATCACCGAGCGACTGGCCAAGTGCGAACGGCGCCCCGTAACCGGCGCCCCCTTCCACGACATGCTCGCCAAGGCGCGAGCGCACAAGTACATCCGGCGCGTGCCCAAGCCGGGCGGGGGCTACCGCTACTTCTACGACGTGGCGGGGGCTCGCGGGCTCGCGCACAATGATGAGCTGGTCGAGGGCGCGAAGTTCAAGCACGAGGGCGGGCACATCGAGGTTGTCGCCCAGCACGGTGACCGGGTGCAGATCCGGCACGACGAGTCGGGCGAGACCCTGACCGTTGACCGGGAGGAGCTGCGCCAGAAGCTCCACGAGTACCACGCGGAGAGCATCGCCGAGCACAAAGAGAAGACGCGGCGCAGCCTGGAGGAGACGGGCCGCCACGGGAGCGAACGGCAGAAGGCCCGCGAGGAGAAGAGGGCCGCCCGGTACGCGTATTGGGATGCTCCCGCGGTGCGGGCGCTGCTGTACCCCAAGCCCGCGGGGCTGGAGCATGAGCCCGCGCGCTCCAAGCCCGTTCACGTCGTCCCGTACAGCCAGATTGACCGCACCTGGGAGCGTGATATCCCCGCGCTGGCGAAGGCGGGGCTGAAGACGTACGACGACCTGCACAAAGCCGGGCCGGACAAGATCGCCGCGGTGCTGGGGCGGGGGCGGCGAGACGCCGCGCAGCAGCTTTGGCGCACGGCGGACATGCGCAGCGGGTCGAGCAAGGCGCGCGCGAAGAAGCTGCACGAGACCGACCACCCCGATTGGGTGCCGGATCTGAGTCAGTACGACGTGATTCTGGTGAACACGTCCGGGGGCAAAGACTCCCAGGCGATGATGGACCGGACGCTGGAGCTGGTCGATTCGCAGGGCATCGACCGAGCCAAGGTGGTCGCCGTACACGCCGACCTGGGGCGCGTCGAGTGGGAGGGCACCAAAGAGCTGGCCCAGGCGCAGAGCGACCACTACGGCATTCGCATGGAAGTGGTGAAGCGCCAGAAGAACGACCTGCTTCAGCACATCGAGCAGCGGTACTACCAGCTCACGAACCGGATCGCGGACACCAAGGCGCTGGGCGGGCTGGAGACCTGGGGCGACCTGTACGACATGCTCCCCGAGCCGAAGGGGAAAGGCGCCGCGGAGGAGCGGCGTTGGAAGGCGGAGAAGGCGGCACTGGCAGAGCAGATCGCCGCGCGGCTCCCCGATGCGCACACCGATTTTTGGCCGCCCGACTTCGAGGGCAACCCGAGCCTGCACCACACCGTCGACAAGCTGATCCGTGCGAAGTACATCGTGGACAGCGCGGTGAGGAATCGGAACGCGGCTACCAAGTGGGCGGCCAAGAGCGAGAAGGCCAAGGCGAAGGACAAGCGGCCGAAGCTGGCGGGGGATTCGCTGGATTGGGGGATGCCGAACCCCTGGCCGGACAGCGGGGCGCGGTTCTGCACTAGCGAGCACAAGCGCGCCAGCATCCGAGCGCTGATCACGAATCTGGTGACGGCGCACAAGAAGGCCAACCCCGGCACGGGCAAGCCGCGCATCCTCAACACGATGGGGTTGCGTGCGCAGGAGTCGAGCGAGCGCGCAAATAAGCTGCTGTTCGAGCACGACAAGGACACCAGCTCCGGCGCGCGGTCGGTGGACACGTACTTGCCGATCAGTGGGTGGTCCGAAGAGGAGGTGTGGGACCGAATCCGTGAATCGGGCGTTCCGCACCACGTCGCCTATGAGCTGGGGATGCGGCGGCTGTCGTGCGTGTTCTGCGTGTTCGCGGACGGGCACGACCTGCTGACCGCGGCGGCCAACAACCCCAACCTGTTCAAGCAATACGTGGAGCTGGAGAGGCGCTCCGGGTTCACGTACCAGCAAGGCAAGTTCGCCAAGGAAGACGCGGCGAAGATGGCGGAGTCACACCCCGCGTACGCGTCGTTGGCGGGGAAGCCCAAGAGCTTCGCGGCGGTCGACGAGGCGCTGAAGACGTTCGCGGCGGAGAACCCCGAGGGGTTCCGCGTGATGCAGCAGATCGCCGAAAAGAAGAAGGAACAGCACGCGGTGCTGGGGCTGGTCGCCAGCGACGACCTACGGGCGCTTCTGAAGGCGCTGGGCGTCGATGACGACGACGGTACGCACACCCTGCTGTCGGCGCTGCACCACAACCTCGCGCAGCTCCGCAAGGCGGGGATGAAGGTGCACGCGGTGCAGTACGATTACCGCCCCAGCGGCGCGGTGGTGCAGCTCGACACGGAGCACGACTCGTTCTTCTGCGGCTCGCTCCCCTACCCAGAAGCCTACGCAGGAAGCACCGCAGCGGCTATCATGGCGCGGGCCGCGGGACTCGACTACGAGGAGCACGGTAGCCCCGATCAGCAGGAGGCGGTGTGAGCCAGCTCGGACTCTTCAGCCACGTGGTCCAACAGGCGACGGCGAAGCCGAAGCCGAAGCCGAAGCCGAAGCCCGGGGGACACCACCACCCGCCCCCCGGCTACCACCCCGCGCCCCGGAGCCGTAAGGGCGGCTGGACGGACGGCAAAAACTACTGGTACCCCGGCGATCCGCACCCGAAGCCCCGGGCGGCGGCAGCCGAGCCCGAGCCCACTCCGACACCGCACCCGGAGCCCGTGGCGCCTACGACACCCCCGGAGCAGGCCACCGTGTTCGGGGGCGAGCACAGCAGCGTCACGCAGGAGCCCGAGGAGACACCCGCGCCGACGGAGCCGACCCCCGCGGTGGTGGTTGAGCCCGCGGCCGAGCCCGAGCACGCCAAGCCTGACGAGCTGTGGGCAGACGAAGACGACGATTTTGACGACCCCGACGGCGACGGCTTCGATCTGTGGGACCTGATGGCCGAGGAGGGCGTGGCAGCGCCCGAGGAGCACGAGGCGGAGCTACTACACCCCGACTGGTCGGCGGAGCCGAGCGAGCGCCCCCAGGGGCAGGCGGAGCTGGTGGGCGAGGAGGAGGAGCCCGCGGAGGAGCCCGCGGAGGAGCCCGCGGAGGAGCCGGGGACCGAGCAGGAGACTGAAGCCGACGACATGGCGCGTCGGATGCAGGAGCGGTTGAAGGAACGCGCGGCGCAAGAAGGCGCGGAGCGCGAAGCCCGTGTGGCGGCGGAAGAAGCGCAGCTCGCCGAAGAGCTGCGGCTGGCGTCCTTCGCGTATGGCTACGAGGTGCCCCAGCACGCGGTGCTGCCCCGGGAGCTGGACGAGAAGGCCCGTTACCGGCTGTGGGTGAAGGACGGCGACGCGTGGACGCGTGTCGATGAGCCGGAGGGGGTGTTTCGGCACAAAGGGGGGATGTTCCGAGGCGCTTGGGTGCGTCCCGTATGGGACCGGACGCTTGAGGCGTACGAAGGGCAGTCCCCCGTCTTCATGCCCAGCGACCGCGTTCCGGCGTCGGAGGCGTTGGGCGCGCTGATCAAGATCGGGGAGCACGAGGTCAGTCCCGACCGACCGCCGAATTTCCTGGGGTTGATCCCCGAGAAGCTGGTGCGTCGGCGCCTTGTCACGGTGGAAGACGAGGACGGGAAGCCCGTACGGGACGAAGATGGCCGGTTGGTCCAGAAAGAGGGCGCGCTGGCGGGCGCGGGTGCGTCCCGGCAATACCGGGATTACTACAGCGGCAACCTCGTTTGGGCGCACGACAACATCCAGTCCCAGGATTGCACGGACACGTGGCTGATCGAGTCGGGGTTCTACGACGCGGTGCAGGGTCCGGCGACGGGGACCGACCGGCATGGCGAGCCGATCAGCCTGTCCGACCAGCAGCGCGACCGGCGGCTGGCGGTGCTGCACAGCAACGTCCAGGGCATCGACTGGCTGAAGCTGCGGGAGCAGAAGCACGTCAAGATCTGGGAGAAGACGCAGCGCGATTTGACGGCGTGGTGGACCAACATCACCAACGAGCAGCGCGAGCACTTCTGGACGAACTACTGCCACCGGGACAAGCAGAACACGCTGGCGAAGACTGCGGATCCGCGCCATGAGCTGGCGGAGTTCGCCGTGCCGAAGGGCATGGAGAAGATGTCGGCGCTGCGGGGTCCCTACTGGCGGGAAGACGCCACGACCTGGGCAGACGCAGAGCACACGATCCCGTGGCACGACCGGGACCCCGACAACCCCAAGCACGGCAAGCCGTGGGACTTCCACGTCTACCAGAAGAAGGCGGCCAACTTCGTCGTGGACCATGCGCCGCGTTCCATCCTCGCGATGGAGATGGGGCTGGGCAAGACCCTAACCGCGCTGGGCGCGTTCCACGAGCTGAAGCAGCGCGGCGAAATCGACCAGATGATCGTAAGCGCCCCGGTGAGCGCGATGGGGAGCTGGGAAGAGCACTTCGGGGATCTGTCCGACGCGCGGGTGGGCATCGCGAACGGATCCAAGAAGCAGAAAGAGCGGGTCGTCCAGCAGTTCGAGCGCGGCGAGCTGGACGTGTTGGTGGTGACCACGGACGCAATCGCCATCGACATGAAGAAGGCGAAGGAGCTGGACGAGGTTCCCAAGGGCGCCAACAAGGTGACCCTCAAGATGAAGGGGAGCTATCGAGGCGCGACCTGGGAGACTTCGTTTCTCCACCGACGGACGGACGGGGAGGGTTTCTCGATATTCCCTGATACGCGCAAGCTGGCGGGGTGGGATGACATGCGTATAAGCCTGGGCAATCCGCTGGGCTACCAGAAGCACGCGCATGACGAGGAGCGAAGGCGACAGAGCGGCGGTAAGAGCTACAGCAATGCTATGGCGGAGGCCCGTCGCGCGATCTTAGAGGAAGCGCCCGAAGGGGCCACTATGCAGACGTACGACGGCTACCTGCGCAAGATGGCTGACGGCACGTGGGCCGCACCGCGCGAAGATCGGGGCGGGTGGAAGGCCGGGAGGCGTACGTCTGATTCGATCTGTGGGCGGGGGGATCTGACGGTCTGCTCTGCCCGACACTTGTCCGGCGAGGTGAAGCGCATTCAGCTGGATGCGGGGGATGTCAAGCTCGCGTACGAGAATCCCGAATCCAACAAGGCGCGTCTCCAGGCGATGATGGAGGCCAAGGGGAAGCGGACGCTGCGCGTTGCCGACGAGCTGCACAAGTTCAAGAACCCCAACAGCAACCGCGCCCGTGGCTTCTTTGACGTGTTCACCGAGCCCGAGGGGCGGGTGATCGGAATGACCGGCACGCCCAAGCCCAACGGGATGCAGGACTTTTACACCATCATGGACCACGTGGCACCCGGCAGCCTGGGCGACACCTACGCCGATTTCTCGGAGCGGTACAGCTACCGTTACCGGGCGTTCGGGGCGGACAAGGTGGCGGGGCTCCGGCCCGAGCAGTTGCCGAAGCTGTACGAGGACAGCGCGCACGTGATGTTCGTGCGGACCACCAACGACCCGGACAGCAAGATCATCTTGCCCAAGCGCCGCGACCTGTCCCCGTCGATCCCCCTGTCCGATTTTCAGGAGAAGGTCACGACGGCCTTTGGCGAGTGGGTCGCGGTGAAGCGCGTGATCCAGATCCTCGGCAACCGGGAGAACCCCGGGCCGGAGTACGAGGCGGCCGTGGAGAAGCTGGCGGCGGCTGAGCGCGGAGACATGGGGAGCGTTGCCCAGGTGGCCGCGTCGGGGGCGCATACGGACGCGCAGGTAATGCTGATGCGTGCTCAGCAGCTTGCGATCAGCCCGTCGTTGCTGTCCCCCGCCTGGGGCGAGGCAAACCCGGGGTATGAGTCGCCGAAGACGAAGCTGGTGGCCGATTCGTTTCAAGAGCACATGAGCCAGCAGCCCAGCACGGGCGGCGTGATCTTCTGCACGTTCAACGACGGAATCGCGGAGATGCAGCGGGCGTTGGTCCGGCGCGGGTTCCGTGAAGACCAGATCGCCGTCTACAAAGGCGGCGTGACGCCCAAGAAGCGCGCGGAGATCCAGAAGAAGCTGAACAGCGGCGAGCTGAAGGTGGTGCTGGGCAACTCGGCGTCCCTACAGACCGGCGCAAACATGCAGAAACGCGCCAATTTTGTGGCGCACCTGTCGACCCCGTGGGCTCCCGACGCACTCACGCAGAGCACGGCGCGCGTGTACCGGCAGGGGCAGCAGAACGTCACCACGATCCTGCGCCCCGTGGGGTCCGACGCGGAGGCGCTGGTGGAGCGGGTGGTCAGTCGCAAGCTAATGGAGGCGGGGCAGGCGACCGGCAAGACGATGGCGGCGGACAAGGCGGTGGCGGAGACTGTCCGCGGGGCCAAGCTGGACGCCGCATCAATCGCGAAGGTGCTGGGCATCGACCCCGCGAACTTCGGCAGCGAAGAGCTGACCGACGCGCTTCGTGAGGAGCTGGGCATGGAGCTTCCCGAGGAGGATTGACATGGACACAGATCTGACCCCCCAAGAGGCTACGGAGCTGCTTCGGATGCTCTGCCCCGTCGGCGGGATGAACCCCGCGGAGCCGGAGCCCGTGGAGCGCGCGCGGTTGTGCCGGCGCCTCTACGACCACATCAAGGCGGACAACGGGCTGGTGCCCAACTGGCTCAAGCACGACGTGTCCAACATCGTCGGCCCCGCTGCGTGAGCAGCGGACCCTTCATCGGCCCCCGGGGCGGGAAGTGGGCAGACGCCCAGCACACCGTCCCGTGGCATAGCTCCGAGGGGCGCGACCGGAGGCAGACCAGCCTGCTGGGCGCGGACGACGAGGGCACCAAGCGAAAGAAGCCCCTGCAACGACTGCGTGAGGGGGAGGTGATGGCGTTCCTCCAATCGCACGGGCACCGAGCGGGGAGCCATGCGGAACCGGGCGGTCACGGAGAGAGCGGGGTCCACACGCGCCAGCACTCCCGGCAGCAGGTCGAGGTGCGGCACGTCGAGTCACACCACCGGGACCACACGGGGCGCATCCAGCTCCCGGGGGGGGAGCACGAGGCTCTGAAGAAGCACGAGGCCCGCCAGCACGCCAAGGTGGTGGAGAAGCTGAAGGCTGCGGGGTATCACGTGCGCACGGACGCCGTGGGGCGGACGCTGGTCGGTCGGCGAGGGGGAGCGCCCGAGCACGGCCCCCAGCGTGTGCAGGCGGCGAGGCCGAAGAAGAAGCTGGAGCTGGTGGTGGACAACACGCAGCCGGGGCTGTTCAAGTCGATGGTGGTCCGAGCGCTGTGCAAGGCGCAGGGAGGCCCTTTCATCGGCCCCCGCGGCGGCAAGTGGGCGAACGCCCAGCACACGGTCCCGTGGAAGCCCAGCGGCGGGGTGTTGCGGGTGGACGCGGCCCTTGTCCGTGAGACTGTGGACGGGTGGTTTTCTGACTTGCGAGCGATGCCGGGACAATCCCGGTCGTCCATGATCGAGTACACCCAGGCGGACGGGGCAAAGCGTCGCGCGGTGGCACAGATCGTTGTAGAGGCGAGCACGGGCGATCCGCGAGGCGTGAAGGGCATCCACCATTACCGGACCACGGGGCAGGGGGGGATGCACAAGGTCGTTGTGCACATCAGTATGCGAAAGCTGGCGGGGAAGATTGATACAGCCAAGGAGGCGGTGCGTTCCGTTCTTGCGCACGAGCTGACACACGCGGCCGACGTAGGGCTCCAGAAACGCGCAGAGCGACGCGCACGTGCTCATTTCTCAGGGGACAGTAAGGGCGCCGAGCGTCTGAGGGCGAGGGACCATAGCGACGGGTCGGCCAACTACTTCAACCAACCGCATGAAGTCACAGCGAAGATGCAGCAGATTCAGCGGGAGTTGTTGGACCCGGGTGTGGGGGGCGCGCTGGTCGAGGATGCAAAAAACCACGCGGACGACCCAGACAACCCGCCGCCGATGACGCCCGCGCAACTGCTTGAGTGGGAGAGCCCCTCCTGGGGTGAGGTGAAAGAGCACTATACCCCCGAGAACAAGAAGCGTGTGCTGCGTATGGTGGCGAAAACCCATGCAGCGCTTTTGTCGGGAGAACTGGAGCCTGTGAAGAAGGCGGGGCCGTTCTCCTACATGGTGCTGGACGCGCTGGCGAAGGCCGCGAAGGGCGAGAGGCGGCAGGGCGCGAAGTACATTCGGCGCGTGCCCAAGCCCGGGGGCGGCTACCGCTACTACTACGCGGAAAGCAGCGCGGCGCGGTCGGCGACCGAGGGCGAGGACGTGCGGCTGGGCGACAAGCTGACCCGGGTCCACAAGGTCCATGCGCACGGTATTGAGATCGAAGACGAGAAGGGCAAGCGCACAGTCTCGCACGACGAGTGGTCCCACATGCTGCACGAGCATTACGGCTCGCGCTTCTACGAGTGGGCAGAGAAGCGCGCGCGGCAGTACGCGGGCGCGGTGCTCAAGCACGTTCCCGCGGAGCTGTTCAACGAGCTGAAGGGCGAGACCGACGCCGAGCGCATGGCGGACCTGAAAACCCGGCTGCCCGACGTGCACGCGAAGCTGGAGAAGGCGTTTTCGCGCGCGGGCGTCAGTCCCGAGGATGCGCACCGCGCTATCTCGCACGTGCTGGAGCGCAAGGGGTGGACGGGCGGCGCCCGGCAAACGCTCCTGGGGTCGATGCTCAACCGCGAGACGGCGTGGACCGTTCGGCACTACCGGAGGCTGAGCAAGGCCGCGGAGAACTTGGCGAAGGCCGACGGCGCGGAGCTGGTCGACCAGAAGCATGTTGCGGCGGCCATCGCGTTGCCGCGCACGGCGACGGCGATGGACCGCGTGGTCAACCGCGCGACGGCGGAGATGCACCACATTCGCGCGGTGCTGAAGCTCCAGCTAACCCCGGGGGAGAAGAAGGAGGAGCAGGGCGCGCTGGCGCTGGACACGAAGATGTCCGCTGAGGCGCTGGCAAAAGTGCGCGCGGCGCACATGATCGGCCAGCTCTCTGTGATGGCTCAAGCGTTCCCGGGGCTGGCGTCGGATCCGGCCATGCAGCAGCTTCGTGTGCTGCTGGGCAGCCTTCAGTCCGTGGCTCCGCGCACGGAGCCGACGGCGAAGGGCGCGCAGACCACGGTGTACGTCGCGGGCGAATTCGGTTCCCCCGAGCCCATGACCGCGGAGTACGCGCTGGTCGACGCGGCCGAACTGACTGCGAGCCACGACCCCGTGACGTTCGCGCAGAACGAGGCGCACGACATCGGCAACGAGCGCGCGTATCACCGCGACAAGGCCGAGCGGGCGAAGGTGATCAAGAACGCCGAAGACCTGAAGCCGGATCTGGTGATCAACACCAACCCGGACGCGACCAACGGCGCCCCCATCGTGGACGAAAACGGGGTGGTGTTGGGGGGCAACTCGCGCACCATGTCCATGCAGCGCGTTTACCGGATGGGAGGCGCCCAGGCGGCGGACCTGAAGGGGTACCTGAAGGGACAGGCGCGACAGTTCGGGTTCAAGCCCGGCGACGTGGAGGCGATGGCCCAGCCGATCCTCGTGCGGAAGGTCCAGCCCCACGACGACGACCACAAGCGGCTTCTGGTGCGCCAGCTCAACGAGACGTTCATGCAGGCGATGGATCCGCGCACGATGGCGGTCGCGCAGGCGGCGCGGCTGGACGACAAGGCGCTGGAGGCGCTGGCCACCGACATGGGGCCGGACAAGACGCTGGCGGCGTTCCTGGGGGCGAAGGCATCTGACGGGTTCGTGAACCAGCTCAAGCGCGCGGGCGTGATCAGCGCCCAGAACCAGAACGCGTACATTCGCAAAAACGGGCGGCTCAACGAGAACGGCCGGCAGCTCGTGGAGAACGTGCTGGTGGGGAAGGTCGTCGGCGACGCGGACCTGCTGGTGGACCTGCCCCAGCCGCTTGTTGGGGCGCTCGCGCGTGCCGTGCCGTACATGGTGCAGGCGGAAGGGGCAGGGGCGGCGTACAACATCCGTAGTGAGCTGAAGCACGCGCTGGAGGCGTACACCGACATCAAGAACCGGCCTGAGTTCGGCATCCCGAAGAGCAAGAAGGAAGCAGCGGCGGTGCTGGAGTCGTGGAAGCGACTCGGCGGAGGGCTCTTTGAGGGTCACGAGGTGTTCAAGAACCCGCGCAGCATGGCGATCCTGAACACCCTGTTCACGCAAGCCGGCCCGCGGCAGATGGCCGCCGTGTTCCGCAAGTACGCGGAGGCGGCGGGGCATCAAGAGGCGGGTGGCGGCGAGGGGCTGGGCTTCTACGAGAAGAAGACCCCCGACGACGTGTTCGGAGAAGCGTTCGGCCGGGCGGAGGACGAAGAGGCGGCGCAGGAGAAGGCCAAGGCCGCGCGTGAGAAGCACGTGGAGGAGACCAAAGCAGAGGCCAAGAAGAAGGCCAAGGCGAAGGCGGAGCGCGAGGCCCAGAAGGAAGGGCCGCGAAAACTGTCTGACCTGCCCCACGTGAGAGACGACCCGTGGGACGATGGGACGACGGTTGTTTTTCGACAAAGCCCGTTCCCCAAAGGGGACAAGCCCGCTATTTCAAGCAAGCTGATCAGCTCCGCGAAGGTCGAAAGCGTGAAGCTGGCGGACCTTCAGGGCTCACAGACCGAGATCACAGAGGTCGGGGTAGAGAAGCACGCGAAGGCCCCCGACGCGACCACACCGACAAGCGAGCTACCCGTGGTTATTCGTACAGCGGACGGGAAGCACATTATTCAGGACGGGCACCACCGGCTTGCGGCGGCTGTTTTGCGGGGAGATAAAGACGCCCGTGTGCGCGTGGCGGTCGAGCCCGGTGCCAAAGAAGCGCCCGCGCCGAAGGTTGAGCCCGAGGCGCCCGCGGTCGATCACGCGGCCAAGGCCGAGGAGCACGACATCGCGGCGGAGAACATGCCCGGCAAGTACCCCGGGCACGCGTGGACGAGCACGAAGGAAGCGGCCCAGGACGCGCACACCGCGGCGGAGAAGGCGCACCAGAAGGCGCACGCGAGCCCGACCGCGGAGAACAAAGCAGCAGCAGCGGCGGCGACCAAGAAGGCCGAGGAAGCGGACGCGGCTTCGGAGAAGGAAGAGGCGGACGCGGCAGCGTCGCAGGGCGGGTTGTTCTGATGCGGGTGGGACTGAGTGAGAGCTACCCCGGGGAGTTGGAGGAGCTGGGACCGCTGGGGGTCATGCAGAAGGCCGAGGCGGGGCTCCATGCAGCGCTGCGCGACCTGGGGCACCCCGAAGCCGCTGCTGCGCTGGCGGGGCGTCTGGATGCACTTCTCGACGCTGAGCGGGCGCTGACCGACGTGTACGAGGCGGGGGAGCTGCGAAAGGCGCTCCCACCGCGCGGGGGCGAGCTGGACGTGGTGCAGATGCTCGCCGACCGGATGGGGGGCGCGTACGACGCGATGGCCGCGCGCTTGGAGAAGCGGCTACGGGAAGCGGTCGACCGTGGCTGATGACACGTTGTCCCGCGTCGTGGCGGACCTGATCCGCGAGCATCACGAGGCGTTTCTGGTGGCGCTGCTGGGGCGGGACGCAAGCACCGTCCCCCCCGAGCGCATCGAGGAGCTGCTGGCGTCCGGCGCGCTCGACCCGCACGCCATCGGCCGCGTGCACGTGGCTGTGGGGGACGAGCACTTGAACCCCTACGAGTACATGCGGCTGGTCTCGCGGGCGTACGCCAAGCTGGGCGACGACGACGCGGTGGCGGCGCGGACGTGGGGTTTCTCCGATTGGGAGCCACACGTGATCCGCGAGCTGGAGAGCGCGCGGGCGGAAGACGTTCGCCCCGCCGAGGCGCGCGCGCACGTGACCGCGGCGCGTCCCGAGCCCCCCGACCTGGAAGCCGGCGCGGTTGAGCCCAAGGCGCCTGGGTGGATGACGCCCCAGGAGCGCGCCAGCCACCGTGAGGCGCTGCTCCGTGCCGGGTCGTATGCGCGTGGGCTGGGCAACGTCTACGCTGCGGACTTGAGCACGAAGGCGGAGACCTGGACGGGCGAGCAGATCGAGCAGGAAGCGAACGCACCGCAGCGCGCGCAGATGCAGCAGGTGATTCGGGAGCACGTGGCCGAGGCCATCGCGACCCACCGCGACCAGGAGAAGCTGGCCCGGGATCTGGCTGAAGCGACGGGGTTCTATTCGCACAACTGGCGGCGGATCGCGTCCACTGAGCTGCAAGGCGCCCACAACCTGGGCATGGTGGAGGCGGCGATCGACGCGCACGGCGAGGCGGGCCGCGTGGCACGCATCACCGAGTCGGGCGCGTGTGAGCACTGTCTGCGGTTGTTTCGAGACGCCGAGGGCAAGCCGCGAGTGTTCGAGGTTCGCGAACTATTGGAGAACGGGACCAACGTGGGGCGCAAGGCAGCTGCGTGGCTCCCGACGGCGTGGCCGGTGCATCCAAACTGCCGCTGTGACACGCGGATTGTACCGCCTGGGCGAACAGTCACCGCTGATGGTAGGATCCGACGCGAGGAGACCGCGGCATGAGCTACGACACCCCCGACGACCTGGGCGACTTCCGCTTCTGGTCCCCCCTGCTGGTCAAGGCCGACAACCCCAACGGCGGGTTTGGTGAGGTGGCGCTGGGGAAGATCGGCGGCGTGATCAGCTCCGACACCGTAGACTTTCAGGGCGAGACGCTGGACCAAGACGGCGTGGATTGGTCGTACTTCGAGGCTCACGGGCTCTTGAACTACAACCACACGGCGCTGATCCTGGGCGAGCCGACCGCGGTGATTCGCAAGGGCGGCCGAACGCTGATGGAAGGCGTGCTGTACCTGCACCAGCCCAAGGCGCGCGAGGTCTACCAGACCGCCGTTGCGATGCGCAAAAGCGGTGCCCGGCGCAGCTACGGCTTCAGCGTCGAGGGCAAGGTGTTGGAGCGCGAGCAGGGGAACCCCACGAACGTCCGCCGCGCCCGGGTGATGAACGTGAGCGTGTGCGAGCACCCCGTGAATCCCGACGCGCGTATGACCTTGCGCAAGGCGCTGAGTGTGGGCTACCAGACCGCAGCAGGCATGGACGGCGGTTTCTCCCCGCTCGTGCCTCAGAGCTTGGAGGGCAGCGTGGCGCTGTCCACGTTCAAGCGGGAGCTGTTGGGTCAGTTTCCCCGCCTGACTGATGATGAATGTGACGCTGTGGCACGGCGAGTGCTTCACTTGCCTTGACCGCGGATCGCGACCCGGTGAGAATACCGACGTGGGGTGACCCCCCCGAGGAGACGACGAAGATGCAGACGCGAGACCAGATCATCGCGGCGCTCCGTACCGCGGGGGCCGACGAAGAGACAATCAGCAAGGCGCTGGCCGAGCTGGAGCCGACCACCCCCGAGAACGACGCGCTGGGCAAGAGCCTGGGCGACCTGCGTGCCGCGTTCGACCGCGAGCACGCCGGACGCGACGAGGATCTGGCCAAGAGCCTGGACGAAGCCGCCGATCTGGTGGACGCCGTTACGAAGGGCTCCGACCTGATCCTGGCCGAATTCCGCGCGCAGAACGACGCGCTGGCCAAAGGGATGGTGGCGCTCATCAACACGTCCCGCGACGAGCGCGCCGAACTGCGTTCGCTGATCGAAGAGGTCCGCGAGCTTCGGCAGGATCGCGAGGAGCAGGACGAGCGCATCGCCAAGGCGCTCTCCGTCCCCCAGGAGCCCCGTGGGCTCTCCGGGGCCACGCCCGTCCCCACGCCGTCCGAGCGCGTCCTTGGAGGCGCCCCGGAGGCGGGCGACCTGATCAACAAGGCGCTGACCGAGCTTCAGAGCGCCGACGAGCCCCGCAAGCGGGAGCTTTCGACGGCGATTTCGCGCCTTAACTCCGGCTTCGCTGCGCACGCGGTGGCCCAGGAGTTTGGGTTGAGCGCCTGACACGCGTCGGGTCGCCCCGCGCTGACTGAATAAGGAGATTCCAGAGTGCAGTTCCCGAATATGAACCAGGACATGCCCGTCGCGGATCTGGTCAAGCTCAACAACGCGCTGCGTAAGGCGGCGAGTGTGGGCTACCAAACCGCAGCGGGGACCACGGGCGCCGACGCAGGGACGTTCTCCCCGCTCGTGCCGCAGAGCATCGAATCAGTGCTGGCTTCGGCCACGTACACGATGCAACACCTTTCGCTGTGGCGTGACATCCCTAAGCGGGACGTGACGCAGACCCTCCACGAGTACGCGGTGGTCAACGAACACGGCGCGGACTTGGATCCGTTCTTCGCGGAAGGTTCTGTCCCGGCGACGAACCGTTCTGAATACGAGCGGAAGAGCCTCAAGATCAAGTACCTTGCCGAGCGGCGCGAGATCACCGACGTGGCCAGCATGGTGGGCCTGATCGGGGTCAACAAGAACGCGCTGGCCGAGGAGACCGAGAAGGGCACCATCCGGCTGCTCCAGCGCACTGAGCGCGCGTTGTTCCACGCGGACAGCGACATCAACCCGCTGGCCTTCGACGGCATCTTCAAGCAGATCGAAGACGGCGCGTCACAGAACGTCACCGACATGGACGGCGCCGCGCCGACCCCCGACCTGCTGGGCGAGATGCTGGGCGAGCTGTACGCCGCACCCAACTACGGGATCGCGGACTGCATCTACGTCGAGCCGCGCATCCACCAAGAGCTGATCCGGCAAGCGCAGGCGCACGGGCGTCACGACCAGCTCAGCATTCAGGACAGCACCAAGCTGACCTGGGGCGCCAAGGAGCTGTGCATCATGTCCCCGTACGGGCCGGTGCCGATCCGCAACGCGCCGTTCCTGTACAACAAGTGGCCCGTCCCGATGAACGTGGACAAGCAGGCGATCCGTGTCGCGGGCATCGGCGACGTGATCCCCGACACCCCGCAACTGGACGCAGGTCCGGCATCCCCCCCAGACGGCGCGTCGAAGTTCACCGCGGCCGACGCGGGCGACTACGAGTATTACATCGAGGCAGTCGGGGCGAAGGGCGTAAGTGCCGTCTTCTTCGCTGGCGCCGCCGCGGTGGCCGTGGTCGCAGGCGACAAGGTGACGTTCACCATCAAGGGCGACGGACTCACCAACGCCCCCGCCTACTACCGGATCTTTCGATCGGCCAAGGACGGGGGCTACAAGACCGCCCAGCTCCTCACCGAGCTGGCGTACACCGCGGGTATGGATACGGCGTTCGAGGACTACAACGCGGAGAAGCCCGGCACGTCCAAGATCCTCGCGGTCAAGCACGATCCGGGGATCATCGAGTGGGTGAAGCTCCTCGACTTCCTGCGGCGCCCGCTGGCCGAGGTGGAGACCACCAAGCCCTTCCTCCTGATGCTGTTCGGTGCGCCCATCATCAAGGTTCCGACCAAGACCTGGGTGCTCAAGAACTGCGGCGTCAACACGGCGGGCCTGTAAGGGCTGGCAGAGGAGCTGACCGATGGGACTCACCCTGAACGCGCTCGTAGAGCGCAACGAGGCGGCCAACCACAACCTAAAGGCGCTGGGCCTGGGTCGCCGGCTCCGCAACGCCGGCAAGGCCACCATCGTCGCAGCGGCGAGCGAGGTCACGGTGACCTTGCCCGTCGAAATGCTCGATGGCGACTACTACCCCCAGGCGACCCTCGTGGACGATGCGGGCCTTGCGGCGTCGATGACCGGCAGCCCCGGTCACGTGTGCGTCGAGGTGATCGACGGCGCCAGCTTCAAGATCAAGCTGGTGAGCGTTCTAGGTGCCGCTGTGCCCGTTGCCGCCGCGCCCGCGAAGGTCGACGTGATGTGGAGCGTCTCCGGGGGCCGCGTCAAGTAACCCCCGGGCGCGTTCTACGCGTCCACCTACCTACCCCGGGGGGCTCCCGTGCCTGAGTGCAGGGTCACAGAAATTCTGACGACCCAGCGTCTCAAGGACACCACGCTACTCGGCGTGGACCTGACGCTGGACGACGGGACCGCCTACCCCGATGCTCAATTCGCCCAGGCAATCGACCACGCCATCGCGACGGTTCAAAACGAGCTGGGGCTGACCCTCGACCAGTTCACGGTCGAGGAGGAACGGCACGACATCTACGCGCCCGACCGAGCGGCGTGGTGGCCTTTTCGGATGGACGACCGCCCCGTGCGCAAGATCACGGGGATGCGGCTTCGCTACGGGTCGTTCCCGGCTGTCGAGTTTCCGCTGAGCTGGATCCAGCTCATCGCGCCCATGTACGGGCAGCTCCACATCATGCCCAGCGAAGAGGCGCTCGGTAGTTACATCATCCGTGCCGGCATCCCGATGATCGCCGGGGACGTGCTCCAGACCAACGACTACATCCCGGGGTACTTCGCGTTCGACTACGAATGCGGCTTCACGTGCTTCACGGGGACGTTGTCGATCCCCGACGGGGCGACGGAGGCCACGTTCACGTTTCCGGCCGACACGCCCATGACCGACCGCTACCGTGTGGATCTGGCGCTGACGGACGCGCAGGGGGCCGCGGGGCTCCGGCTCAAGAAGCGCTCGCTGAAGGCGTTCACCGTCGAGGTGTCCACGGCCCCCGCGGGGGCGGCGGCCACCGTGACGTTCACGGCGGACAGCATCCCCGACGACATCAAGCAACTGGTCTTGATCATCGCCGCGATGATGCCGCTGGCGGTCGCGGGTGACCTGATCGTGGGCGCCGGCATCGCGTCGATCAGTACGTCGATGGACGGGCTGTCGCAGAACATCAACACCACGGCCAGCGCTACGAACAGCGGTTACGGCGCTCGGATCTTGGAGCTGCGGAAGCAAGCCGACGCGCTGCTGCCAGCGCTGCGCGCGCGGTACCGGATGCCCAGCACTGCGATGATCTGATGCCGGTCCTTCCCTCATTCTTCCCCGTCAAGCTGGTGCCCCGCGCCGACATGCTGGGGAAGCACTTCCGCAAGATGATCGCGCAGAAGGGGCTGCACCTGTCGTGGGAGCACGCGACGGAGTGCCCCTGCGAGCGGCGGACGGTCGACATGGGGCTGGCGCTGGACGCCGGCATGGGCGGCAACGTGGGGAGCACCCGGCAAGCTCGCGTGGACTGCCCGACGTGCGGCGGGCGGGGGTACCGCTATCACAGCACGCAGAACATCCGAGGAGTGGTTACGAGCGCGGCGCAGAACCCCGAGCGCTTCCGCTCGTATGGGGAGATGGCCCGGGGCATGATCAGCCTCACGGTCAACGCTGAGCACCGGCTGAACCTGGGCGACCGGCTGACGCTGCGCGACGACCCCGACCTACCCGAGACCGAGGCGCCCGTGCAGCTCTACCGGGAGACGCACGTGTACGGGGGCGAGGACCCCAGCAGCACGCGCTACCCCATCCACACGCGTACGCTGAAGCTCGCAGGGGGCGACGCCACGCACAACGTCATGGACCTGTACGTGACCGACGCCGCGGGCATCGCCCAGGCGGGCGGTGAGAAGACCGTGGGGGTCGACTTCACGGTGGACAACGGGCTCGTGGACTGGATCAACCCGCCCGCGGTCGGCGCGCGCTGGTCGATCAGCTACTACGGGCGGCCCGTTTATCTGGTGACGGACCTACCACACCCGTTTCGCGATACGCTGATCAAGACGAAGCTGCCCACGGTGACGTTCGAGTCGCTTCCGATCAACGCCATGTGCGCGCTGGAGTTTCTGGTGCCTGGGAAGGTGACCGGATGACGTTCGAGGATCTGCTGAAGGGCGCAACGCGCGAGAAGATGCAGGCGCTTGCCCAGGTCATTGCGGCTGAGTGGGCGGCGGAGGCGCGCGGGCAGCTCCGGCGCACGGCCGGCTCCTACCTCAAGAGCATCGGCATCCGTGAGGTGACCGCGGATCGTCTGGTGGTGGCGCTCCCCGGGCCGGGCGTGGAGGGCAAGGTGGCCACCCAGGCGCGGATCGTGGAGTTCGGCATGGGGCCGGGCGGCATCGGTACGCAGGGATCCTACGACGTGCGGAAGTTCCTGCTGCGTGCACCAACGGACGGCAGGCGCTCCGCTCTCCGGTGGGGCAAGAACGGCCCCTATATGAACGTGCCGTTCACGCGGCGCGGCGCCACGTCAGAGACCCCGGGACCGCTCGAAATCGAGCGGCTCGGAGGGCGGCGGGCGCTGGCGGCGGCTCGGAAGCTGGGCGCACGAGTCACGGACCCCGCGACGAAGAAGCTGCTGCAAGGCGGCGGGCGGCTGGGTGCCGGCATGGCGCCGAAGATGCGCGCACACCACGTGTCCGACCCCCTGGCCGGGCTGGTGCGCGAGGCGAGTACGTACAGCGGGGGCAAGTGGCAGACGAGCGGCTACAAGGTGTGGCGCCGGGCGAGCTGGGCCAACCGGCACCCGCTGGCGTGGCTGTCGAGCGGGGGAAAGGCCCGGCACATCGCGCGCCGCGTCCGCGGGAAGCTCCCCGACCTGATCCGCGAGGTGTTCTAGGTGCTGCTGGACATGCACATGGTCCACGCGGTCCTGAACGGGTGGACGGTCTACCGCGACTCGTTGGTGGCCTTCCGCGGGCTGTTCCCCACGTTGGGGGACGCCGTGACGTTGCGCTGGCACACGCTGCTGGTCGATGAACCCCCTGCGGTTCGCTCCGCGTTCGCGCCCGGGACCCCCGAGGGGTTGCCGCTGGTGACGATCGAGCTGACCGGGGAGAGCGTCGAGAACCGCGCGATGAGCAACCGGCTGGGGACGACCAGCACCCCCCAGCATGAGCTGGGCTTTGGCGTCCGGCAGACGACCGAAGTCACCATCATGTCCAAGCGCGACGAGACGCTGCGCGCGCTGGCAGTGATCGTGCGCGCGGTGCTGCTCCGAGCGGTTCCTAGCTTTCAACGCTCGGACTACGAGGATCTGCGCTACGAGGGGATGGGCGAGCTGTCTCTAGACGAGATGCTGGTCGCCGAGGAACTGGGCGTGTCGGTCATTCGGCTGCGCTACTCCGCGCAGAGCAGCGTGGTTGTGCTGGATCCGCCAACCGGCGCACTCACGAGCAAGCCGTGGTTCGTCCAGCTCGATGACGTGGTAGAAGCCCCAGGAGACCCCGCACCCGCGACGGGGGCAGGCACCCCGGGCGGCGTGACCCCGGACAACGATTGAGGTACTCTCACCGCGTACACGGAGTGTAGCGAATGCCCAGCAGCTTCAAGCTCAACGGTCGCACCATCTACCGCCCCGGTGTCTACGGCAACGTGGACGTGTCGGCGTTGGGGGGGAAGGGCACGGCCACCGGCAACGTCGCACTGGTGGCGGATCTGCCCGGCTTCAAGAAGGCCACCCCGCTGTCGTTCAATGGACAGCGCGGGTTTACAGGCTACGACCCCGCCGACGACGAGCTGGCGCTGTTGGCGTCACTCGCGTTCAACCCCGCCGCGGACGACGCGATCCCGGGCGGCGCCAACACCCTGACCATCGTGTCCGCCAACGACCCCACCCAGGCGTTCGTCAACGTGGACGACGTGGGCGCGGCCGTGGCGATGACGATCAAGAGCAAGGTGTGGGGCAAGGCCGGTAACCGGGTCAACTACGATCTGCTCAAGGCCGCGGACGTGCACACGTTCCAGTTCGTGCGCGACGGCATCAGCGAGGAGTTCGTGATGACGATCCCCAAGATGGGGACGATCATCTACGACGGCGGCGTGTTGACCACGGCCGTGGTCGAGCGCACGCCTTCACAGCTCCGGTACGAGTGGACGCGCAACCTGGGCGCGGTGCACCCCATCGCAGAGGCGACGGATTGGGACCACGCGCCGACCGAAGGCGTCGTGACCGTGACCATCGACCAGCTTCCCGCAATGGGGATGACCCTCACGGTCACCACCACGGGGACGGACTTGGCGGGGGCCGCTCAGAACGAAGCGCTGGCGTTCACCGACGGTGATCCGCTGACAAAGACCACGACCGCCAGCTTCGGGTCCATCACCAAGGTGGCCAGCTTGCTGGACGGGGGCGCGGCGAACCCGAACGTCACCGTGGGCTGCAACAGCGGCAAGATCATCAGCAACACCGGCCGAAAGCTGTCCGGCGTGCTGACCGAGATGGGGAACCTGGGCGGCGTCACGGTCACGACCGACGACCCCCAGGCCGGATCGCTCGACGCGGCCGACGCGGACTGCACCGCTGGCGAGGTCAGCGTGCTGGCGTCCTACGAGGTACGCGCAGACTCGGCGCTGATCGTGCGGGGGCTCGCGGCGTCACAGCTCGTAGAGGCGGCGCGCGGCGCGAGCTGCGAGGCGATGGACCTGGGCGTGCAGCTCAAGGGCAACTTCGGCGGCGGCTCCGACACCGCTCCCGTGGGCACGGCTCCCTGGCAGGCGGCGCTGGACGCCATCCTCGACAAGAACATCCAGATCGTGATCGTGCTGTCCACGGACACCGCGGTGCACGCGCTGCTGGCCAAGCACTGCAACGACGCGGCGCTTCAGGGCTACGAGCGAAATTGTTGGGTCGGCGGGGTCGGCTCGCAGACGAAGGCCCAGGTGAACACGGAGACAGCGGCGCTCAACACGCGCTACGTGTCCGCCGTCTTCGACCAGATCGAGGTTGACCACCCCAACGGTTCGACGCCGACGCTGGAGCCGTCGTATTTCGCGCTGATCTGCGCGTGTATGCAGGCGGGCTCCCCCGTCGCGTGGCCCCTGACGCACAACCGCCCGCGTATCCGCGACGCCTTCCAGACGTGGTCGCCCAACCTGGACGCTGACGAGATGATCGCCCAGGGCGTCTGTATGCTCACGCAGGACACGCTGGGCTGGCGCATCGAGCGGTCGGTTACGACCTACCGGACGGATGACAACCCGATTCTGTCCGAGACGAGCGCCTGGGAATCCGTCCAAACCTGCGTGCGCGACCTGCGCAGCAAGCTGATCGGGAAGGTCGGTAACCCCGGGGTGGCCGGGACGCGCGGCAAGGTGTTGTCCGCATCGCTCGACCGGCTGGACGAGCAGGTCAAGCTGGGGTGGATCAAGGCGCACCAGAACGTGGACGTGGAAGACCTGGGCGACCGCTTCCGCCTGACGGGCGAAATCGCGCCCGTCGAGCCCACCAACTTCTTCGACATCGCGTTGTCCGCGGTGCGGATCCCGGGGTGATGTAGATGGCGACTCGTGCAATCAGCGGCTCCAGGGCGAAGCTGTTCCTGAACGACGAAGAAGTAGGCTTCGCGGTCAACGTCTCCGGCACCGAGACGCAGATGCTCCAGCGCGTGGACGCGATGGGGGATGCGTACTCAAAGGAGATTGTGGCCGTGCGGCGTGTGGCCAGCTTCAACGCGGCGCACGTGCGCATCAAGCGCGGCTCGCTGAAGGCGCTCAGAGCGATGGCGCGTGGTTCGACCACCAACATCCTGAACTTCCCGCCCCTGACTGCGATCCTCTACGACGACCTGGAAGATGAGCCCATCGAGAAGATCACCGGCTGCGTCTGCGAGCAGCGAAGCTGGTCGGTCGATGCCGCGGGCATCCTCAACGAGAACGTGTCTTTCCAGGCGATCCGACTCATGGACGAAGACGAGCAGTAAGGGGGCGCTGTGGGGGCTGCTGATACCTTGGACCTGCGCGCAGCGGCGCGCGCTACCGACCCTGCGCACGAAGACGACGCCCCTCTGGTACCGCGCGAGCGCGTCGCAAACATCGCGTACCACGAGAAGCGCGCAGCCGTGGTGCTGCGGGCACCCGACGGTGCACAGCGCACACATGCCGACCGACTGGCGGCGACCCTGGCAGGTGTCCCCTGGGCGCAGCTCTCCCCGCTGGCGCAGGCGCGCTTTCAGTCGCTTGCGATCTTCGCGGTGTGCATCAGCAAGACGCCTGACTGGCTCGATGCTGCGGCGCAGGAAGACGACGAACTGCTGTTCGCATTGGCGGGGGCTGCGGAGGCCCACGCCCTGGCCTACTTTCTCCGAGACGATGGATCGGGTGGGGCGGCTGAGAAACCTCCGCGGGTGGTGGTGGCGCTCGCAGACGCCTGATCCGGCGCTTGCCGGAGCTGTTGAGTTTGAGCGGGTGCTGATGGCACTCGACCCCGATGCTTGGGCAAAACTGAGCGGGCCGACGCGCGACGACGCCGGCCGGCTGGTCACGGGTGATCCGGTCGTGGACGCGTGGGAGCGCGAAGCGTGGGAGGAAGCCGCCCGTGAGTAGCGAAAAGCATACAACCGAAATCGAGGTCAACATCACCACGGCGTCCGCCGAGGCGGCGGTCGAGCGGGTGTTGGCCAAGCTCAACAAGGCGGCAAACGTAGCGGACGGGCTTGGCATCGGCGACGGCGGCCCCCAGGGGTCCCAGGGGACCAGCTCCGCAGGCTCGCGCACCACCACCAGCTCCGCGCGCCCTGCACTGCCCCACGGGGCGCCCGCGGGCAGCTCAACGACCAGCTCCGCGGGGGCAGGAGCGCTCCCCACGCTCCCTGGGGGCGGAAGCGGCGGGGGCGGCGGCGGCGGGGGCGGCGGTGGGCAGTACGGACCCGCGCGACCAGACACGGGTCGAGGTAGCAGGGAACAAGAGCGCTGGAACGAACAGCGTGAGCGTGCGATCCGGCGCCGGGAGTGGGAGGCGTCCAAGGTGCCCCCCGCGGAGCCCCCCCCGCCGCAGCACTTGGTACGCGACGCGGCCATGCAGCAGGCGCAGGGCGGTGCAGTGGGCGCCGTCGGGGCGCTTGCAACGGCATCGTCCGGGGCGGCCGGGATGCTCACCGTAGGGGCAGGCGCGGCGCGGGGCGCCGGGAAGGCCGCTGGGGCTATCGGCAAGGCCGAAGGCACCCCCCTTTTCAAGCGCCTGGGCATGGCGGGCATGGCTCTTGGGGGGCTCAGCGGCGCGGGGATGGCGCTGGGTGCGGCAAGCTACGGCGCTCGTATGGGCGCGATTGGCGAGCGTGCGGGGCTAGAGGAAGGGGAGTTGCAAGCGTTGCGAATGGGCGGAGGTGGTGTGCCCCGCAACTACTACAACGTGATGTCGGATACCTGGGGCGCGGACCCCCAAGAGGCGCTTCAGATGATGGTCCAGGGGACCAGCGCCGTGGGGATGCGGCAGTGGGGGGGCACCAAAGCCCGCACCTTGGTCAACACGATGTTTGCAGCAAAACGTAGCGGCATGAGCCCCGGTAGTATCTCCAGTATGGCAGCTACTTACGGCGCTGGGGGCGGGTCGTTGAAGGGGTTGAATGCGCTCGGTGAACTGGATCGGATGACCCTCGGGCTTACGGAGTCGATGGACATTTCAGGAAGCCGCGCCGACGAGGTGCTCTCCGCCTTGGTGGGGGCTATTGGAGCCCGCGCAGGTAGCGGGCGCATGGCCGACAGCAACAAAATGGCGGCGTTCACCTTGGGGCTCCACAAGACCGGAATCTCAGAGGTCAGAGGCACGGGGGCGGCTCGTGCGACTGCCCGCATGATGGGGTACGGCACCAGCGCGGCGCAGTCGTTCGGCTCCAACTTCGCGGGGCTGGGGCAGGCGGCGTTGCTCGCCGAGGCGTTTCAGGGCGGGGGGTCCATCGAGCAGATCATGGCGCGGCTGGACGAGCAGGGGCAGAGCCCCCAGGCGGTGCGGCAGGCGTACCGGAACCAGCTCGGCGGGGCAGCGAAATATGCGCTGTACGGCGAAGGCGAGTCTGCGCGGAGTGCTCGGGGCATCTTGGCGGCAGATCCGACTGAGCCGTCGAGAGCCTGGGCGCCTTCGCTCGTGGAGCCGGGCGACCTGATGTCTCTTCGTCGCGCACAGGCACGGCGGGCGGCACGGCGGGTGGACGGGGTGGATGTAGCCCAGGGCGTGCAGTTGATCGGAATCGCAGAGGACATGGAGGCGGCGCTGATGGCGGTTACGCGTGGTCCCGCGGGGCAAAAATTCACTGAGATCATGGAGCGTATCGCCCGGTACTTGGCCCCGTGACGGCGCGGCGTAGTCCCCTACGTGCTGAAATCCACACGTACGATGGGGTCGAGGATATCACCGGGTGGGTGGGTAGCCTCTCGTACACCAACAGCACGACGGGGGGGACGGCGCAGGCGACGCTGCATATCCCGTTGCAGAGCTGGGGACGGATGGGGCGCAAGGTGCCCGTGCTCCCCGGGGCGTGGCTGGTGGTTCGTGATGCGGGGACGCACCAGACGCATTGGTGGGGGCGCATTGACGCCGTGTCGACGGGGCGCGAGGTAGCCGCGGGGAGCGCCCCGCACGGGGTGACGACCACACCCGTGAGCATTTCCGCGCAGACCTACGAACAGATGTTGGGCAACGCGCGTGTGATCCTCGCCCCCGGGATGCGCGGGGCCGACGTTCCCGGCGCCGTGTACCAGTTCAAGAGCTGGGCGCCCCGGATGAAGGCGTGGATGCAGGCATTCGATACCAACCAGCCCGGGGAGCTACTGGCGAAGGTGTTCCGTGTGCTTGCCCAGCAGCCCCTTCCGCGCTCTCTGGGAGGCGAAACGCTCGGCGAGGCTGTCCCGGTTGCTTGGAACGAGGATCTGGCCCCTCCGGCGCTTGTGGACCGCTTCATCCCCGTCCCGGGGCTCGCTATCCAGGCGTTCGGCAACATGCTACCTCGCGGAACGATCTGGAGCATGATCCAGGGGACGTTCGGGGCGGACCCGCAGCTCGTGGAGCTGTTCCCCGGAAACTACCCCTTCCTGGGGGGCGCAGGGGCGGGGGCTTCGGTCGGAGGCGCTTCTACAGCGCTGGAGGAGGTGCTGGGCGTCCGCGTGCCCCTCGTGTACCGGATGGCACCGCTGCACGTAGACAAGGCGGTGTGGGGGGAAGGGGTTGTTGTTGCGGGACTGTTCGGGAAGACGCCCAGCGGCTTCGCGCAGCACCTTGACCAGTCGGACGTTGAAAACTGGACCGTGCGCTGGTCGGACAGCGACCGCAAAAACGGGTTCTATGCAGAGACCTACCTACAACCGCAATCGCAAATGGGCGCGTACGGGCTTCTGGGGACCCCGATCATCGACGCTGAAGACGCGGAACGGCACGGGCTCCGGTTCTTTGAAGCCTCGTGGCCGTTCTTCCCCAGCGCGGGGGAAGAAGCCGCGGGGCAGAGCCTTCAGGCGTCCATCGACGCCGTAGTGGAGTACGCCGCGCACGCGCTCCAAAACAGTCACCTGAAGGGCGTCGGGTCGCTCACGTTGCGTCCCAACCCGTTCCTGCGCCCAGGTGGCTGGGTGACGGTTGACGTAGGCGCCGATGAGAGGTGGAGCTGCTACCTCAACAGCGTGACTTACCACGCCAGCGTTGCCGCGGAGGGGCTGCTGACCACGGGGACGAGCGCTGAGTACATCCAGGGGATTTTCGGCACCACGGGCGAGGCCACCATGCAGCGCATGGACACGGTGGCGGGTGCCGCAGACGTGGACTTCACGAAGGGCGTGGTTTGAACTTCAAGGGGTCCATTCGCTGGGCACGTGTGGAGCGCATGTACGTGCAGGGTGGCCAGCCCGTCGCGGACGTGGTGGACCGCTGGGGCGGCGTGTACCGCGCGGTGCGCTTCTTGGGGCTGGGCGGCGGCATCGGCAACTTTGGGTCCGCGGGTGCACGGGGCGTCGAGGCGGGCGACAAGAGCGAGCTGGCTACGGACGGCGACGCGGCAGAGGTGGCGCTCGTCTTCCCCGAAACAACGAAGGCGGGGCGGGCTCAGAAGCCGTGGATCATCGCCAGCGCCATGCACCCCAGCGACGGCGCCAAGGTCACGTTGGAGACCGAAGCACCTGCGACGGGCTCGGACTACACCAAGCACCACGCCACGGATCACGTGATCGGGCGCAAGACGGCGCGCGTGGTCGTCTCCGAGCTGGCGGGGGTGGCTGTGCAAGGGCTCGCGGGCCAGCCCGTGCGTGTACAGCTCGCGGGGTCGGACAAGCTGCGTGTGAGCAGCGACGGCGAGGCGAACGAAACGGTCCTGCTGGGCGGCCGGCTGCGCGCGTTCTTGGACGCCCTGGTGGCGCGGCTGGAGCTGCAACGACTCGCGATCGTCACGCTGGAGAATTGGGCAAACACGGCGGTCACCCCGTCCACGGGGGAGCCCACGGCGTCTTTCGTGCAGGACTACAACGCGTGGGTAGCTGCGAACGCTGCGGGCGGCATCTACCTCGCCCCTGACGAGCCGTTCGTGGCCACGGCTGATACCATCGAGTCGGCGGTGGTCGCGATCAGCAGCAAGAGCAAGGGGGGCTGAGATGTATCCAGGCGTGGCGGTTCCTCAGTCGGGGCGGTTGGCGGCCCTCTTTCGGGTCCCCATCGACTACGTGTTGGAGGTGCGCGTGGACGGGCAGGTGGCCGTGGCGGTCAGCGTCCCCAACTACCCCGGTGGGCTCTCGCTTTCGCAGCCCCATGCGACCAGCGTCCGGCACACGTTGGGCGACGAGCCCGTGCGTGAGGCGACGGTGAACCGCTTCCGCACCATCGTGATCAGGGGCAACAGCGGGTTCCGAGCGCGCGCCGGCTACAACGAGCGGGGGGAAGTGATCTTCGCCGAGGGGCCGATCATCCTTCGCGAGTTCCAAGCGTTCCTCGACGCCTACCAGAAGCTCGTCGCAGAAGACGGCCCGCGGGTCACGCTGGTCTTTCGGGCCTTCGCGGAGAACTACAACTACCGCTGCGAGATTGAGACCTGGGCAGTCGAGCGGGACGCGGCGACCACGCCGCTGGCCAACTGGTCGTTGACGCTGCGCGCGTATCTCGACGCGCCGCCCAACAACCCGATCAACCTGCTGTCCCCGGTGTCGGACTGGTTCGAGAAGGCCGCGCAGAAGATCCAGCTTGCGAACGCGTACATCGCGATTGCAGGCAATGCGACCACGAACTTTCGCGGTGATCTGGAGAGTTTGCGCGCGCCTGGGCGGGCGCTCCAACAGACGGCGCTTGCGCTCCAGAACGTGGCTGACGGCGCGCGCGCTATTGCCCGTTTTCCTGCTGACATGGTGGCGGACTTCGCGAACGCTGCGCAGGGCTTCAAGGACGCGTACGAAGATGTTGTGGGTGGGCGCTTCGATGATCCGTTGGGGGTCAACGAGTGGGAAGCGCTCTCAGGAGAATGGGAGCGGTTGACCAACACGCTGGGGATCACGGCGGAGGATGCCCCGCGCGACAGCATGACCGCGCTGGGGTACAGCGGTGGTACAGCGGCGGACCTGGAGATGTCCAGGGCGCGTGCGCTGGCCGTGGGGCCGCTTGACGGGCTGTACCTACGCGCTCCGACACGCGGTCCCCGACTCGATGCGCAAGAGGCGACCCCCGTCCAGCTCCGCACGGGGGAGAACCTGCGCGATGTGGCGCTGCGCATCCTGGGCGATGCGGAGCAATGGATCGTGATCGCCGAGTACAACGGGTGGCAGAACGCGCACCGGCTGGGGAGCGGGCGGCCCGCGCGCCGGGGCGATTGGGTTCGGGTCCCGCGGGGTCGACGGAGCGAAACGCTCTTGCGTCGGTCGGACCCGTACATGCGCGACCTGTACCTGGACGCGGAGGGGGATCTGGAGCTTGTGGGGCAGGGCGGCACCACGGGTTTCTTGATGGACCTACGTACCGTGCGTGGTCCCGCGAATCTCCGGCAGGCGCTCACGGGACGGATGTTGACCGTGATGGGGGAATCGGCGGGGTTCCCGCAGTACGGGCTTCCGCGTGTGGTGGGGCTGGGCGGCTCTGCCAGCGGCGCCGCGTACATTGCCGCGCACGTCCGTGACCAGCTCCTCCGCGACCCTCGTGTGGACCTTGTGCAGAATCTCTCCGTGACCGACGAGGGGGATACCCTCACGGCGGAAGCCGACGTGACGCCCAAGGACGCGACGGGGTCCCCTGTCACGCTCCTGGCACCCCTACCATCTGCCGCGTAGAATAGGGGCGCTCATGTCCTATGACCCTCGAACAACGAGCCTGATCCTCCGCGAGATGGCGGCGCGCGTGGTGGCACGTGGCGGCGCCGACGACGTGGCGGAGGGCTCCGTGCTGGCGCACCTGCTCTACTGCTGGGCGGAGGAGCTGGGCGGGTTGGAGCACCGGCTGGCCCGTATCCGAAACGCGTTCTACCTCGACGGCGCCAGCGGGACCGACCTGGACGACCGGGTGGCCGACCTGCCCCCCAGTGGGATCGTACGGCTCACGGCGAGCGCGGGCAGCGGCGGCGCGCTTGCGCTCACCCGCGTGGACACGGTGGGTGCACTCACCGTCCTTGCGGGGGCGACGTACGGGCGCACGGACGATAGCTCGTTGGTGTACCGGCAGCTCGCGGACGCGGTCTTCGCAGATGGCGTGGACACGGCGCTTAACGTCGCCGTGGTGTGCCTCACTCCGGGAGTCGCGGGGAACGCTGCGGCAGGGCAGATCAACAAGATCATCAACGCGGTGGGAGCCACGGGCGCGATCGGCCGGACGGCGATCACCAACGGGCGAGACGCGGAGGGCGACGAAGCCCTGCGCATCCGCGCTCGCTCCTACCTGTCCAGCCTCACGGGCAGCACGCCCGCGGCGCTGGAGTACCTGGGGCTTTCGTTCACGGCGGCGGACGGATCGCGCGCAGCCTTCGCGCGCATCTTCGAGGACCCCGACACCGTGGGGCTATGCGAGCTGCTTCTGGACGATGGAAGCGGGCTCGTGGGGTACAGGCGCCCGGGGGCGCTCGCCACGGGGACAGTCCCCGACGGCGGGCCGCCCGTGCTTTGGCACGAAGCCCCTGCTGTGGAGCCCGTGACACGTATCGAGGCGAACATAGGGGGCCTGAACCGGGACCTGTTGGCGGCGGAGTACACGAGCATTCCAGAACGGGGGTTGGTGTACGTGGAAGACGGCGTATTTGCGCCGGGAGACACGTGGCAGATCAAAGCGTACGAGGTCTGGACAGGGCTCCCGGCCGAACTACAGGCGTTGATCGAGGGCGACCCCAGCGACCCCTTGAACGCGCCCGGCTACCGTGCGGCTGGTGTCCGTGTGCGGGTCACGGCGCCCAGCGTCTTCGACATCGCACTGTCCGTCAACGTCGTGCCCGTCAGCGGGCGCGATTGGGACGCGGTGACCGCGGACGTGAAGACGGCGGTGATTGAGTACATGGCGACCCTCGGCCCTGGTGAGCCGCTGTTCATTGCGCGCCTCATTGACCGGGTCATGGACAACGGCGACGTGCTCACGGTGCGGTTCTTCCAGGGGGCCGACGCCGCAACACCAGCGAACGATGTGATCCCGCCAAGCGCGCGTCACGTGTTGCGCACGGACGACGGTCGCATCACCGTTGTCCCGTTGCCCCAGGAGGTCTGAGCGTGTCGCAGGACAAGGTTCGGTTCGAGGATCAGGAGCGCGTCGACCGCCCCGACATGGACGCGCTCCAGGCGCTCGTCTACAAGTACGCCAGCGGGATGCTGGGCGGGGTCCTGGGGCCGGCGAGCGGGCTACTTACCCCGTTGTCGTGGACCAAGAGCAACGACGGCGTGGACTACTTCCTGACGCTCGATCGGCTGGTGGTGTGCCACACGGTGCAGACCGAGACCCGGGTGGAGGATCAGGCGGGTGGTGGGGGCGCAGTCAACGTGGGCACCGCGTGGGACTCGGTGGTGCACACATTCGCCCCCGGCGACGCGGGCCACGACAACCACCCCGTGAAGTACACCGCGGCGCGCGCTGCTGAGATGGGCGGCCCCGGGGGGACCAAGCCGTACGTCTGGTGTCGCCCCCAGGACGTGCCCGCGGACGTGGACACGCGCCGGATCTGGAACGTCGCCACGGGTGCGGAGTCGCCGTTGGCGATGGCCACCCGCAACCGGCAGCGGTTGATGTTCGAGGTCAGCACGGAGAAGCCCGCGATCGGTGCCGGGGCTGATTGGGTCGCCATTGCGCGCGTCTGGACGTGGGTCGATAACCAGATCAGCGTGCTGTACGGAATCAGCGCGTGGGACGACCCCGACCTGCACGCGCTCACTGAAGAAGGGGGCGTGGTCGAAGACCCCAGCGCGGAGTCGGCGAGCTTCGCCTACCCCCTCCAGCGGTTGGTAGAAGGCTCGGTCCCGGGGGGGCGCTTCGACGGCACCGTGAACACGTGGCCCCCAGGCACCCGGCGCAGCGGCGGCATCATGTACGCGCTGCATTGGGTGCGGTCGCGTCTCCGGCGCCACATCAGCCAAGGCACGTACGACCCCGCGGGGACGGTCACGCGCCCGTGGTGGGAGCTGCCGGAGCTGAGCTTGAACGGGGCATACAAGTGGCTCACCACGAACACCACGAACATCGTAGCCAATGCCGCTGCGGCTCTCCTGAACAAGAACCACCTGACCCGTAACGTGACGCTCTGCGCGGGGGTCCTTCAGTTCCACGCCGCGGGCATTCACGCAGCCCCGTACAACGTGGTGGGCTGGGCGCTGATGCACGGGTGGGGCATTGAGTCTGTAGCAATGGGGGGCACTGAACGCACCGTCATTGTCCGCTTCAAGGACAGTCTTATTACGGGGCGGGAGGGGTGGTACATTAGCGGGGTTACCTGCGCCCCCGTTTACGGCCCGGGGGTTGTTGCAAACCCCAGCGGGTTCCAGCTCAACGCGCATATGATCCCAGACGCCTACGCGACCCCCGCGGGGTTTTCTCCAGGGGACCTGAGCGCTTATGCGGGGGCTGCGGTAGGGCTCGCGGCGGGGCAGTATGGAATCAGGCTGGAGGTGTCCCAGCTCGTGGAAACGGGCGCAGTCCTCGACGGGGTACTTCCTGCTGATGGGGTGATCAACGACATTCACGCATGGGCGGTGAACGTGGTGATCAGCAAGTTCAAGCCCGGGGACGCGGGGGTCTAACCAGTGGCTATCACGGCATACGCGAGCGGGGACAGCGCCCCGATCACCAACCCCGATGTGGACATCGCGGTGGATCTGTCCGCCGTCTCGCTCCCGCAGACCGTCCAGCTCTACGGCGACGCGTACGACGACGCGAACCCGTCAAACACGGCGTGGAATTGGACCTGGACGGTGTTGGACGACGACGGGCCGGGAAACCCCTTCCCGCTCGCCCCGTCGGGGGTCGTACAGAATCCCACCGGGGATGTGCCGACGTGGCGCAACGTCCGGCTGTTCCTGATCGTCCAGAACACCAACACGTCGGTGTTCAGCGAGCAGGATCCGCTGAAGGCGCCCAACAGCGCGTTTGTGATCGTGCGCGTGCTCAGCACGACCGCGGGCCTGGAGAAGCTGGCCGCGGGGGAACGCGACTACCACGACAAGCTGCACAGCGTGATCGCCCAGGTTGAGACCGACGCGGGTGGGGTCGGCACGCACACGGTGGCGTCGCACTCAGACACCAGCGCCACGGGCGCCCAGCTCGACACCCTGACGACCAACGCCGACGCGACGGGGCTGCACAAGCACGGCGCGGCGGACTTGCCCGTGGCCACGAGCACGGCCAAGGGTGCGGTGACGTTGGAGGAGACGGGCAGCGGCGCGGCGAAGGTAATCACCCGCGAGCGTGTGCAGCTTCAGGCGTCCGTGGACGGGACCCGGGTCGACGGCTCGGGGTGGGTCGGAGGGCAGGTGGTCCCCGCGACCTACGAGACCGACCAAGCGGTCAGCGGCGGCAAGCCGTTGGCGATCTGGAAGGCCGGCGAAGCGATCAAGCTCCTGGGCTGGGCGGTGCAGCTCGTGGACGGGGGCAAGAGCAGCGCCGCGCACCCCTACAAGTTCCGCCTGGGCGTGGCCAACGCCACCCAGCTCGCTGCGGGGACGTGGGCGGACCTGGGCTCAGAGCTGACGGGCTCGCCGTCGTCGGACGGAGCCCCCTTGGCGCTGAGCGCCGCGCTGGGCGCAGAGCACGCGCTACCCGTGGGGGAATACGTCGCGTTGTTCTGCCTCGCAGCTCCGCGCGTTGCCGCGGACAGCGAGGCGCCCGGGGGCGGGCTCACCGTCCAGGTCTTCGCACGCAGGGAGGTTGCCTGATGGCCGTTGCAAGCACCCGCAGCGCGTCCCCTACGAAGTCGGACGCCGTGCCACGCCCCCGCCCGGGTGGTATCTGGCGCTTTGATCTGGACTACACACAGTTTCAGGTCAGCGGTTCGCGCATCACGCTCGACCTGCGACCCACCGACCGCGTGACCGCGGAGCCCGTGCTGATCAAAGCCGTGTGGGCGCTGGTCAACTTGGTGTTCACAGGCGAGACGACGATTGAGCTGGACGTGGGGCAGACCAACGGCGATGCCAACGAGTACCTGCACGCGGGCGACCTGACCGGCTCCGGCACCATCGGACAGACCCAGGCAGAGCGCGGCACGGCATCGGACGGGCGCAACGCGGTAATGCTGGGCGACCTGCTTGCGACCGTCGACCTGGACACCGGCAGCGGCACGAACCTGACCGCGGGCGGCCTGGAGTTGTTCGTGGCCTACGAGGAGCTGGACGAGGCCAACCACCCGGAGACCCCGCACGCGGCGCCCACCCAGGTCTCCGACCCAGGGCGCGGGACCGTGCTCTGATGCCGGGCGGCTTCGGCGACGACTCGCGGCACCTGAACGGGCTCGGGGCGGACTCCGGCTTCGGATCCCCCTCCTCGTTGTCGAGCCCCAGCGATGCCGGCTTTGGCTCCGTGCGCGAGCTGCGCGACCCCGGGCTGCGCATCGCGCCGTGGCACTTCCAACACACGCTCTACCCCGATGAAGGCGGCGTGCTTGTGCGCGTCATGGGGGCCTTCCCAAACCGCGGCCCGTGGCGTGTGCGGCTCACCCCCGACGCGGGCGCGACGCTGCACCCGTTGGGGAAGGTCGGTTGCTACGGCGGGATCATCGGGAAGGCGCACGCGTGCTACACGAACCCGGAGCAGACGGCGCTGGTGTTCGTGCTCCCACCCTTGGCGGTCGGTTACTACGACGTGTGGATGGACGAGCTGGCCCCGGAGGACATCGCGGGCGGTGTGGTCGGTCCCGTGCGCCTCGTGCTCGGGGGGCTGACGGTCATTGTGCGCAACCCTTGCGAGGAGACGTACAGCGTACGGGCGACGTACCCGCCGCGGTTCAAGACGGGCGTGCGGGCGTGGGAGCTGGAAGACGGCACCTTGCCGGCGCTCCCGACCCCGCCTTTAGAGACGTTCACGCGGACGCTGGGGCAGGTCGCCCAGCAGACGGGCGGGTCGCCGCAATCGCGGCTGGCGCTCGCGCTCGTGCCGGACGCGGCGATCATCGTCGTGCAGTCCACCATCGGCTTCCCCGACGCGGGGGAGGTGTGGGTGCGTGAACGGCGGTACGCCTACACCAGCAAGACGGTGGTGTGGTTCGAGGGGCTCACGCTGCTGACCGCGGACGACCGGCGCACCATCCCGAAGCTCACGGAGGTCACGTGTCATGCTCCAGCCCTACTCGCAGGCTGAGATTGCGCACCGGGATACGCTGATCCAGAAGGCGGAGGACTTCGCGCTGGACCGCTTGGGGGAGCTGTACGGCATCCCCCGGATCCCGGTCATCAAACGCGAGTTCTGGCGGCGGGTGATGCACGCGGCGGCGCTTGGACCCCGGGACCGCATGGGGACGATCTTCGCCGTCACCGACGCGCTGTTGCGCCCGTGGTCCGACCTGCTGACGACCACCTGCAACCTGGAAGCGGCCAACCCGCGGAAGCTCATCGGGGGCACGCCCCGTGGGCAGGCGTGGAGCTGCACGCACGAGGGGCGTCTGGTGGTCGTGGGGACGCACGGCGTGTTCTGGACGACGGACGTGGTGGGCGCGGACATGGAGCTGTCGCACATCCCAACGACGTACTGGAAGCGGGCCAACTGGACGGTGGACGAGGACGACGTGAGCGTGCGCGTGCTCCCGTTCTGGCTGCGCGAAGACGGCGCCCGCGTGCGGATCTACCTCGACAGCGAGATGTTCAGCGTGCCGGCGACCTACCTCCAACCCAACAGCCTCGACGCCATCCCCGCGGGGCAACCGCTGGGCGGCGCGCTCGTGCAGGACGCGACGGTGCCCGCAGCGCTTCCAGGGCCGTTCTACCTGCGCGGCGACGGGCTGCGCGGGATGTTTCAGGTGTTGCTCGACGGGCTCTGCGCGGCGGGGGTCCAGCTCGAAATGCTGTCATTGGAGTGGTGCGGTGCGACGGCGCTCGGGATCGGCCCGTTGGAGGACTTGAATCAGTACGGTAGGATCGTGGGCGCGGACGTACCCTCGCCCGCGTCGCTCATCGGTTGGGGGGGCTGAGCATGGGACTGTTTGACGACGTGTCGCGCTGGATGCAGCGCGATTGGCTCATGGCGGAGCTGGACAACGACGCGCCCGAAGACCCGGGCACGGGAGCGGACGCGAAGCGGCGAAAGAAGGCCGACCCCGGGACCGTCGTCGTAGCTACCGCGCTCGCTGAGTGGGAGCGCGTTGTGCGCGAGCCCCGCGGCGAGGCCAACCGGGTGGACGAGTACATCCGCGGCGACCTGGGCCTGGGCTGGTCGACCGCGGACGCGATCAACTGGACCCCCAACGCCCCGTACACGCGCAACGGCATGTTCCAATGGTGCGGGGCCTTCGCCGCGTTCTGCTGGGGTACCGCGGGCCTACGCGCCGACCCCGTCCGCAAGAAGAGCTGGGCGAGCACCGTCCGGCTCTACAAGTGGGCGCAGGGGTCCGAGCGGGTGGTCAGCGTCCCCGACGGGCTATTGCCCGGCGACGTGGTGATCGTGACCCGCGGCAAGAAGAAGCAGGGGGAGCACATCTGCCTCGTGGAGCGTGTCGACCTGGACGCGAAGCTGGTGCACACCATCGAGGGCAACGCTCGGGGGCGTGGCGGCGACGGCGAGGTGTTCGAGGGCGTGATCCGACGGACCCGCCCGTGGCCGAAGGCGCTCGGGGGCTGGGGCCGACGCGGCAAGATGCGGTGCCCGGTCTCGGGGCTCTCGCAGTCGTCTGATATCGTGTGGGCCTACCGCCCGTTGGCTGAGGATCTGGTCTGATGGGATGGATCAAGAACACCGCGGGGAAGCCAGATAGCCAGTTCACGCTGCTGCTGGGCTGGAACATCCTTACGGCGCTGCTGGTCGTCTACGTCGTGGTGCGCGGATCGATGGGTACGCCCGTCGCCGTCGACTCGGAGGTCTGGGCGGTCTGTGTGGGGATGGCGGTCGGCAAGGGCTATAATTATGTGAAGCGTCGAGGGCAAGCGGCGGCGGACGCCCCCCTGCCCGGCGAGGATCTGGCAGGATGAGGAACACGTGGCAGAGACGGTCGAAGGCGTGGCGGGCAATCCACGGCGTGCACGAGGAGCCTTCCCCATGAGCATATTGCTGGTGCTGGTGTCTGCCATGCTCGCGCCCGCGTCCACGAACGCGGAGGTGCTCCAGCGCATCGAGAAGGGCCAGATCCAGCTCGTCGCCGACGTACGGTCCATCAAGGAAGACGTGTCGGACCTGAAGGACAAGCAGCGCCGGAGCGACGACATTTACCGGGACCACCACATCCCCACGCGGGACCAGTGGTCGGCGGTGGCCACCAAAGCGGAGGTCACAGCGCTTGCGGCGCGCGTTGCGCAGATCGAGCGACGCATGGACTACCTGCTGGGCGCGCTCGTTGTCGTGCTCGGGCTCCTGGGCTGGGTCTCGAACAGCACCCGGGTCCAGGTCAAGGGACTGGTGGACAACTCGTGACGACGTGGATCGTCGGGCTTGTCGGCGGTCTTCTCGCCACGCTGGCGCTCTGGTGGGGCCGGTCTCAGCGGCGCGGCAAGCTGGTGGCGCAGGAGCGCGAGCGCGTGGCCCAGGTCGAGCTGGTCGAGCACAAGCGCATAGACGTGAAGGTTGAGGAAGCGGTGGAGCGTAGCGAGGCGGTGCGCGAAGATCTGGCGGACGAGAAAGAGAAGATCGACCGCGCCGACCTGGGCGATCTGGTCAGCATGGTGGACGACCTACCGTGATCACGCTCGTGCTCATCGCCCAGCTCTGCACCGGAGCGGTCGCGCTCCAGCCCGGGGACGTGGCCGACTGCACCGGCATCCTCTGGCCCATCGACAAAACCAAAGCGGTCATCGCCTGCCACAAAGTGGACCTGCCCGACTGCGAACGGCGGCTGACGTTGGTGCGCGACACCCTCACGGCGAAGCTGGAGGGCTGTCAGGCGTCCCTGGGGGCCTGCAAGGGTGCTGCGGATCCCCTCGCGCCCGTCGAGCCCGAAACACCCGTCTGGGGCTACCTCACGGCGGGCGGCGGTGGATTACTCGTCGGTGCCCTTGCCGGGGTCCTGCTGGTCGTCGTCGCGCTCGACTGACGGAATCATCTGGCTTGTCGGTTGCATCCTTCCGCGCTCCCGCCGCCGGAATCATCTGGCGTG
>Ga0209349_1000046_pt1 | contig 78854 bp, 67 predicted proteins | sample ETNvirnome_2_130_FD_184067 | JGI IMG/M metagenome (GOLD analysis project Ga0209349, IMG submission 184067) | Marine viral communities from the Pacific Ocean - ETNP_2_130 (SPAdes) (version 2) | ecosystem: Environmental > Aquatic > Marine > Oceanic | place: Pacific Ocean | collected 2013-06-22
ATTACGAGGCTGTAATGGCTACTGGTGGAGAGTTCCTCTCTATCTGCTCTAACTGGTCGAAGAATGTTGAAGTGCTCGCTCAGGCATCCTTAGAGGGCTTGCTTGACTTCGAGCTATCAGATACGCCAGCGCCAGACAGCATTGTCGTTAAGGTGGATGGAGCAACTTGGTTAGCAGATTGGCATTACGATGCCGGAACAAACAGTATCATTTTTGATACGGAGGTTACACAAGGTGCCTCTGTTGAAGTTGAATACGGAAAATTAGTGGAGTGTGATTAAAATGAAAATAACAAAGAAACAACTTAAACAGATTATCAAGGAAGAACTTGAATTAGTTTTAGAAAAAGATGTTGGAGAAAAAGTTGCGCAAACAGCAGAAAAAATTAAAAACTCTGAGAAAGGTGAGCAAGCAATTCAGCAAGCCCTAAAAGATCCCAAAGTTATTAAGACACTAGAAAAGTTAGTGTCTAAATTGCCCAAAGAATTGACAGAGGATACTGCGAAAGGCCAGTCATCTTTTGATATGTGGCAGGGCGATCATTCGCCTAGAATAGGAGGGAAAGACATTGGCTCAATGGGAGATGAAAATGTTTTTACAGAACTTTACGAATATGTGGCCGCGGCCGGCGTAGGCGGTTATCTAGGTGTTCTCGGCGCTGGGTTGCTCGGCGCTGCTGCTGCTCCGCTCGGTGCTGCGGCTGTTGCTGGTGCTGGTCTCGCAATGTTACACCACCACCTAGGAGATACCGCAAGATACGGATTTGTAGGGAAAGATAGAAACGAAAAAGAAACAGAGGAAAGTTAAAATGAAAATAACAAAAGCAAAACTTAAACAGATTATCAAGGAAGAGCTTTCTGCATTGTCGGAAGCGTGGATGCATAGCACCGACCAGGATGATTGGCGGGGCACTAGTCAGGAAATCAGCACGGATGTAGAAGGCCTGCCTCCGGAGGAGCAAGCAGATCCAGTCGTGGCTGCTATAGCTAAAGTCGAAGATCTTCGCGGACTCGTTGAAGTGGGAGACGAAGGGGCTTTAACCGCAATTGATGAGCTTTGGGATCACCTACAGAGTATGCTGACAGTTCCATCAAATGAAGTTCCTTTGAGCCGTCAGTGAAAGGAATAATCGTATATAACAGCATCATTCCGAAGCTGTTTAGTTGGGTGATAGAAATTTATGCTATCACCCTTTTTCCTTTTATCTTTATAAGAGACAATGGCGAGGTTGTGACTGAAAACCACGAAAGTATTCACATCGCTCAATACGCCGAGCTTTTTGTTTTTGGATTTTTGTTTTTATATGTATTCGATTTTCTGAAAGGGCTAATTAAATATAATAATCGCGAAGAAGCCTATAGAATGATTCGCTTCGAACAAGAAGCATTTGAGATGGAAAAAGATTTAAACTACTTAGATAATAGAGAGAAATTTGCATGGAGGAAGTATCAGGTATGAAACTCCTGCTTGAAAGATGGAACAAGTTCGTTAACGAATCGAAGCTAGCAGTGTTTGACTTTGATGACACTCTGGCTGTTTCTGATTCAAAGATTATTCTAACCAAAGCATCCGGAGAAGTCATAGAGATGACTCCCGCAGAATACAATGTATATGCTCCAGAAGAAGGGGATAGCTTTGATTATTCACAGTTTGAGGATGTCATAAATCCAAAAGAAGTCACACAAATCACTAAGATTATGACAAACCATATTGAAAAAGAGAACAGAGATCCGGAGGGAAGAAAGATTGCTGTATTGACTTCTAGAGGGGAAGGCGCGCAGCAAAATATAATTAACTATTTACAATCTTTAGCCATTGACATGGCAAATGTAGAAGTTATAACTCTTGGAGATTCAGATCCCTATTCCAAGAAAAGCTGGATTGAGGCGGAAGTTCGACAAGGGGGATTTGATAAGGTTTTGTTCTTTGACGACTCTCAGAAAAACATTGATGCTGTCGGAGAACTAGTCGATGAAATGCCGGAAATTTCAATAAGCGCGAGACATGTTGAATATTCTGAATTATATAAAGAAACAAATGATTAAAACGAAACTATTTATACTAGCACGAATCTGTATTTAGAGGAAAATCGCCATGGCAGTCAAGGTTTTAATAGGAAAAAAGGCACAATTAAGTAAAAAAGAGGCATTAAATGAAGGAATTGGTTCTACTTTTAAGGTTTTCTGGAATGAATTGGTAGGTGGCGTAAATCCTCAAGAATTAGGTGACAATGGATTGGTCACATTAGGTCTTTCTGGTAATCCCGGATTCAAGGCGGCGCTTGGCGCTGCTGATGGCACTAGGGTGATGGTTTATGATATTGTTCGAGCATATGCGGCGCATGCATTTGCAGGAGGTAATCTTCAGAGTTCAAGAGAAGATTATATAAAAAAAACCATCAGTGGCTTGTGGGGCTTGTCAGGCAAAACAGACTCAAAATCGAGGCAACAGTATCATAACTGGGTTGATTATCTCGCCTCACAAAATGCAAGAAGGGCTGCCGATAGTTCCGTATCCGCTACCGAAGCGGAGGCTGTCGAGACAGTTGAGGCGGAGGCGGAAACTGTTTCAACTGATCCCATTAGCGCACCACCGACACCTGTTACAGGTGGCGCGCCGGTGACGGGCGGTGAGCCAACCGGTGTCGTTGAACCTGTCGAAGAGCCAGAGGAAGAGCCGGAAACCGGAGAAGAAGAAGCCGAAGTTGAAGGCGGAGAAGAGGCTGAAGCCGGCGAAGAAACTGAAGAAGAGGCTGAAGCTGAAGAGGATAGCAAGAAAGAAACTTTTTCAGAAAAAGATTGTTCTGAGTTATTTGACATCGAAGATCCGGCTATTAAAAAGTTACTAGACAAAGCAAAAGCAGATAACACCATTAGAGGAAAGGTTGCTGAAATAGGTCGCGACATTTCATTGTCTACCGACGCTGTAACGCTGTCTATGATCGGGCTAACTGTCGCTTTCCCACCGGCAGTGGGTGCGGCTGGGATAGTGGGTGGAGTCTCATTTACCGCTGGTCGTGTTGCGTCGGCCATTGCCGTTATTTTTGATCTTTTAAATGGAGAACCGAAACAAGCCTTGTGGGATTCAATTGGTATGTTCGGTGGTGGCAGTTTTTCCAAGAGCGGTGCGGCGGTGTCGGCGAAGGCAGCAGAAAAGACCGCGGTTAAAGTAGCAGATAAGACTCTGGCAAAAGGAATTGAAAAGACCGCAGCAAAAGGAATTGAAAAGACCGCAGCAAAAGGAATTGAAAAGACCGCAGCGAAGGCAATTGAAAAAGGCGCTACTGATGTTGCAGGCGCGGCAGGCGTTCGAGCAGTCAAAAATGCTGTTGCTGGCGCGGCTGCAAAGGCTGCGAAGATGGAGGCAAATCTGGCAAAGAAGCTTGTTGGTATGGGTATGTCTGAGGAACTGGCTGATTCACTGTCGAAAGCAATAATGATCAAAGCAAGGGATAAGCTGCAAGAAAAATTGAATAAAATGTTTGGGGGCATGCCGAATCCATCCGATTTCGATTCTGACGAGGAATATAAAAAAGCCGCTTCTAGTCATTACAAGGAACAAAAAAAGGAGTCAGATAAGATCTTTAAGACATGTTTTTCTGGCGATGAAGGCACAATTTCGAAAACTATTAAAAGCTTTTTAGATTGGATCCATGATTGGGTTGATGAAGTGCCTAGATGGCTGGGAGATGCAGTCGGCTGGGTCATTGACACAAAGGATGCTATTATGGGAGACGACGAAGAAGAGGCTGGTGGCGAAGAGAAAGAGTCAGAAAAAGAGCGACAAGAAAAAGAAGGCGCGTTTTATGAATCAAAGTCTTGGCGGGAGAAAAAGAGTTTATATTTAGAGCATGTCGAAAATGAACTTATCAAGAGGGCGATAAAAAATGGAAGAAATTAACGAAGGTATTGCTGATGCCTTTAAAGCAGCGCTACGCGCTTCGGGGGTTTTAGACATTGACCCTAACCATCTCGGCGACAATGGGTTGGCGACACTGGGAAAGTCTGGAAATCCGAGATTTAAAAGCGCTTTAGGTTCCGCTGATGGCAGCGATGTCATGGTGTATGATGTTATAATGCTGTATGCCGCTCATGCATTTAGATCCGGCGGCGGGGAGCTTGAAAAATCACAAGCACAATATTTAAAAAAGGTCACAAAAGGCTTATACACCCTGTGGAAGAAGAAAGATGACAAGTCTATGCAGCAGTATCATAACTGGGTCGACTATCTTGCGTCACAAAATGCATCAAGGGCAGGCACGGGCTTGGGAAGCAAAGTAAGCATGAGCCAAGAGGAGCTAGAGACGATGCTGGCAACAGCCGGTGAAGCTGGTCGTAAAGCTGGCGCCGAAGCTGGAGAAGCTAAAGCGCATGCGGAAGTGCGAGACATGATGGCGAAAAAGTATCCAGAGGTAGCCAAGGCGCTTGCCGCGGCGGACACCGATGAGGAGCGAGCTGCTATATTGAAGAAACATCCGGAGGCTGCCGAGGATATAAAGAAGATGAGTTCTCGTGAAGCAGAAGCAGGTGAAGCAGAAGCAGGAGCCGAAGAGGCAGGAGCCGAAGAGGCAGGAGCCGAAGAGACAGGGGAAACGATTGTTCACCTGTATAGCAAACCTCCTGGTGGTGGAAAGTCTCTCGACACGGTGTTTAAAAAATATAATATCAACGATAGAGTAACAAAATCAATAATCGATTCGATTGCCGCGCAACTTAAAGTTAACGGAGTTACCGTTAAAGAAGGAAAGGAAATGGATTTTCTGGTTAGTGAAGTTGTGGCGCTAATGGAGGGGGTTTCAAGGGCAGAAAAGGCGAGACGGAAGGTGGCGGCGAAGAAGGAGATAGAGAGGAGGAAGAAGGCGGCGGCGAAGAAAGCAGCTTCGGCGCCGAAGGCGAAGAGCGAAAAGCCAAAATCTTCTTCAGCGAGGGCGACATCTACGAAGCCTGAAAGCGGTGGCAGATCTGGTGGCAGGAGGAAGCAGCCAAGCAACGCTTGGAAAAAGAGGGGTCATGCGCTTGGGACGGAATGGACATGGGGTCATCCCTCGACTAAAGACATGAGTTTAAGCCAATGGAAGAAAAAGATCGAGAAAAGAGAAAAAGAAGGAAAGATAAGTGGTATGAAGAGAAAACGGGATCGGTTGGAAACGAAACAGTATATGGATATACTGGATGATGTTAAGGCGCAAGTTGCTCGACATGGCAGGGCGAAAAAAGGCAGACTTAATGTTGGGCCACTGATAGGCAATGCATTGAAGGCGGGCGGATATGAAAAAGATGTTCGAAATAAGTTAGCAAGAATTATAAAAAAAGCATTTAAAGCTAAAGCGGAAAAACTCGGCATTAGACTAACGGAATCTAAAATTAATTCTCTTACCGAGGAAGCCGTTACTACCCTATTGGCAAAAAGAGTTCTTGAAAGGATTGATTCGGATGGCATGCTTTAAGCTGATTGATAATTCTGAAGATGGTCGAGATTTATCTGAGGTTATAACTCTGATTAAGAACTTTTTACCTTTTGCTCAGGAGAAACTAGGATTTGATAAGCCAGTTTCAATTGAACTTAAGACAAATCCCGAAAATGGTCAAAATATATTGGGGAAAACAGGATATTATAACCCAGAAGAATCACATATAGCAGTATTTACTGACTATAGACACCCAAAAGACATGCTGCGCTCTATTGCTCATGAGCTTGTTCATCACACACAGAATTGCCGCGGCGATTTTGATCAAGGAATAAAAACGGATGCAGGATATGCCCAAAAAAATTCACATTTGAGGGGCATGGAAAAAGAAGCATATGAAAAAGGAAATATATGCTTTCGAGACTGGGAAGACAATTATAAACATGATTTGGAAACTAATTATAGTCAAGCTCCTATGCTCAATGAGCAGAGGAACGCTGAATTAAACCGGCTTTTAATGAAAAAGTTTAAACTAATCTAGGAGTAAGATATGGGCGGAGTCGCTGGCCACTTGAGCCACTTATATGATAATCGAGGCATGACTGCCAACAAAGTCAAGAAAATTTTATCATTAGCTTCAGCCGGCGAATTAGTCGGCACAGAAAAGACTGATGGCTATAACATCTATCTTGGCTTCCGTGATGGAGAAGCAAGGTATGCCCGAAACAAGGGCGACATGAAAGCCGGTGGCAGAAGGATGTCAGACTTGATGGCGAGAATATTTGCCGGCGGCGATGCCGTGAAAAATGTCTATATTGACGCATTTACCTCCTTTTCGGAATTTGTAAATCGCCTTCCGGAAGATAGGAAAGCAGGTATTTTTGGAGAGAACGGAGAAGTCTTCTATAACACCGAAATTCAGGGCCCTGGCGCTGATCAGGTTGTAAACTATGATAACAAAACTCTTTCTATTCACCATGGTGGGCATAAAGTTTATGATTCGATTAACGACTCTGTTGAGGTTATAGATGCTGAAGCTAATTCAAAAATGCTCGATCAGGCTCTCGACATGGCACTTCAAGATGTCAGCGGGCAAAGTTTTACAATTAGTAGAACAGCGGTGCTTAAACTCAAGAGATTGGATAGTGATGCCGGTGTTAGAATAGCGGTTGCACAAATGGATAAGGCTGGGTTCACCGGCAACATGACTATAGATGAATATTTAGAATCCAAAATTAAACCAATCGTTCAAAACAACTTTTCATACTTTGCGCCAGAAACAATTCAATTGATGGTTGACAGAATGTTGGATAGGAAAAATGAGGATGGAAGCACCATCAAGCTGACACAAATATATAAAGGTTTCCCAGCCAACCAAAAAGAGGCTATCAGAGTCGCGGTGAAAGAACAGGCTCCGATGTGGATCAAGCAAGCGATCTTCCCGATTGAAGATGCTATTCATGATTTTGCTGTTGAGATGCTTTCTGGATTGGAAAGCGCTTATATTTTAGACAATCACAAGCAAGTTGCAGATTTAAAAGCACAAGTAGATGAAGCAATAAGAGAAATTCAAGCGTATGACGGCCCTGGCGCGGCTGAAGCCAGAGATGTTCTTCTGACTCAAATGAGCAAAATCAAACACCTAGACAAGATTGATACTGTTGTAGAAGGCTTTGTGTTCATACATGATAACACAATGTATAAGTTTACAGGCAACTTTGCGCCGGTTAACCAAATCTTAGGGTTATTCAAGTATGGAAGGGGGAATGTTCCAGCCATCAAGAGAAGCTCCTCAGAGGCTCCTGGTGAGTCTCAACCAGTTCAAGAGGGTGAGTATGTCAAAAGAACCGTAGCGGTCGTTCCAGGCGCCTTTAAGCCCCCTCACAGGGGGCATTTAGAGATGGTGAAGCATTACTCTAATAAAGCTGATCATGTTTATGTGTTTATTAGTAAACTACCAAGAGGTAGTGCTGACAAGGGCGAGGCAAAAGTTGATTTCGAGCAATCTAAGGCGATCTGGAACCTTTATGTAGAGGCTGCTAGTGGGCTTGGCAATGTTACCGTTATGCAGGAGCCTTCTGAAAATGCTTCGCCCCTAGGGGCTGCCATTGAGTTTGCTCAAAATGAGGATAACAATCCCAACATGGCTCAGTACGGTGATGAAATAATATTTGCTGCCAGCGACAAGCCAGATAGAAAAGGCTGCCCAGATTATGAACGATTCAAGGATGTGGAGAAATATGTTCGAGATGGAGCCACGATGGCGGATACAAAAACCTATGCATGCCCAGTTTTCGGAGATTATAGCGGCACAACCTTCAGACAGGCTTTGTTTCAGAGAGACATAGACACGATGAAACGATATCTGCCAGACGAGATAGTTAAGGGCGGAATGACATCAGATGTTTTAGAGATTCTCAATCTAGAAGCAGAGGAGGTGCCTCTTCATGAGGTCATATTTCGTCTGGTAGAAGAAGTTCTTGATGAGAATAAAACAAAAGTAAGTAAGGCTGGCCAGAAAAGAGTGTCCAAGAAAATAGGGCACCTGATCGGAGACGAGGGAAAATCTAAGGAGCAGGCGGCAGCCATTGCTTATTCCATGGAAGAGCGCGGAGAACTCAGCGAAGAAGAGGAGCTTGATGAGGTAACGACGATGGGCGGTGCTGGTGGAGGCAATGGTGGTGTTGAAATTTCAGGCGGAAAAGGAGGCGGTCCTTTTTCACGGTTTGATCCCAAGAAAGAGAACGAAGACGAAAGAAAGAGAACGAAGACTAATGAAAATAAAGATTTAGTTGAAGAAACTCTGAACTATTTATTAAATGTAATCAACCAGTAGGGTGTCAAAATGAAAATCAGTAGAAAGGAATTTGTCAGGGAGCTTAAAGAAGAAGAGTTGTTGCGTGAAAATGTAAGAAAAGCAATTCGAATTGTTGTGCACCGACGAAAAGAAGGGGAACGGGCGGAACTCATGGAAGAGAACCGGCTGCGCAGCATTGTTCGTAAGATGATCGTCAAGGAGGTTGCGGTGGCAGACACCGATCCGACTCCACACCAGTCAACTGGAATTAATGTTTTGGAGGATCTCCTTAAGAAAATCATTCCTGTCTTGGAAGATGATTTTAAAATACTTACCACTTCTGAAGATCAGCGCAAATCTTTCAGGGCCCATGTCGTTAATGCGGCGAAGAATACTTTGGCACCGGCAAAAGCAGCGATTCATGCTGGGGATCCCGCAGAAACAGAAGAGATACAGGAGCAAGATGTTGAAGTTAAAATTGGCGATACCGATGGGCCGGAAGATGATGATGCATTTATTGATATTCGCAGCGATAAAGAAAAAGCAGGCGACGAAGAGCCAGAATTGTCACCGGAAGAGGAATTTGGTCAAGGAGTGGATGACCAAGATCTAACAGGTAGGAATATGGCTTACAGCAGTTATAAAAAGATTGAGACAAATATTCTTGATGCATATGAACTTCTTTCAGATGATGAAGATAGAGAGCTTTTTTATGACTATTTGGTCACAAACCTCAAACTCTATTTTGATAAATTCGAAGATGAATTAGCCGGCCAACTTGAAGAGCCATCCACGCCTGAGTATGAAGAGGCTAAAGATGATCTAGGTGCAGAAGAGCCGGTTGAGGGAGAAGAGGATCTGGCTGGAGACGAAGAAGAAGAAGAAGTTGAATTTGAGCTTTAGATGTGGAAGAAGAAGAATAGAATACACGAAGGCAAGAATCGTTATTATAGCGTCTCAAAATCTCTGAGGCGTCAAGGAAAATCTTCTGAAGAGTTCGAAGTTATGTTAAATTCTCTAACCCTAGAGGATCTTATAGCTCTAAAGCTGGAATTGTCATCCAAATTAATGAATGGAAAGCTTTATGGTTTTCCCATATGGGATACTTTGCCTGAGATAGCAAGAGACGCTGCGGTGAAATATGCAATTGCTAGCACGCGAACGAAACATGAAGCTCAAAGATTCATTGGTGTCAAAAAATGGAGAAAATGGATAAATATTCAGAAGAAATATGACATAAATTATTATTTTGATGAAAACGAAAAAAGTTCAAGAAAGAGCATAAAGACAGAAAATGACAAATAAGTTATTTGACAGATGATTTAAAAAACGCTATATTAATAAAGTAATAAAGATCTTAAGAAAGAAAAATAACTAATATTAATCAGATCTATAATATGAGGAGGTGATTATAATAACACTATTAGATTATAGAATAGATAATACTAGTTATAACAAGCTGGCTCTGTTTGAACCAGCAACTTTATGGGCCCGCCTTGGTTTCGACGGGGCGACAGAAGTGGATAGTGCAGGCAGTCGTGATGACTTTAAAAATCAAAAAAACGATAGTTGCAAATAACAACAATCATTTCGAACTCGCCTTAGCGGCTTAATTCGTGGGGTTTTCTGGTTACCTTATTACCCAATTCCAGATAAGCAGGTGGTTCTGCCGAAAATAAAACACCCGAGTTGCTAAAGTTTGTAAAGCAATAAGAAAGTAAACAAACAAATTTTTCTGGTTTAGAAAAATCAGACAAGCCTGTGGATGACTTGAAGTGGAAATTGTTTCGGACATGGGTTCGACTCCCATCGGGTCCACCATTTTAAAATGAAAAAAGCAAAAAAGCTTCGAAGAGGGATGAGAGTTAAGCTCAAAACCGGAAAGAAGGTTATTATCTGGGCTGATCCTCCTGCTACAATTGGAAACAAAAATACAACGATGCCACACGGCCCAATCGTGCTAGAAGGGTATGTTTATGTCATTTCTCCAAATCATCCAAATAAAGTTTTGATGGAGAAAATCGATGACTTGATCTATTGACTACTTATGGATAGACAGGCTGGGATAGGTATGCCGGGGGGCTCTCCTTGTTCTGCGAGGAAATACCTATCTCAGTCTGTCGTTTTAATCTTGTGATCACTATTTATTATCAGCATGACAAAATACATGGACATGGCGATGAAAGTTGCTTCTTTTTCAGTTATTCCTCTTCTTGTTTGGGTTATCAGCCTAGAAGTTGCCAACGCGGAAAGAGATTTTCAGTTGCAAGTTCTTTATCAACGAGTAGAAAGTCTTGAGAAAGTGAACGCAACAGTTCAGGAATATGCAGTTCGTCTCGGGCAAGTTGATCAGAAGCTAGAGTCAATGGAAGATACAGTTGATGAAATCCGGCAAGATATCAAAGATCTTCTCAGGAGAGAAGAGTGATGAAAACGGAAATAGGGCTGACGGTTATTGCGACACTTCTTGTTGCTGCTGCCCCGATGACATGTTCGCCTCCACAGCCAACCCCTGCTGTTGTGGCTACTCAGCAATCACAACTAGAAGATGATGAAGCAGAGGTTGGCGAGACAGGATCGGTGGCTGATCTTGAAGATAAAGGATGTGACGATGCGATAGATTCCATACAAGAGCAGTCAACAAGGATAGACGAAGGCATGTCCGAGATTCAAAAAGATATTGAAGAACTTAAGAAAAGAAAAAAGATAAAAAAGACAAAGACGATAACTAAAAAAAAAATAAAGAAGAAAGTTATTGACAAGTAAGTTTTAAAGTGTTATATTCTAAGAAAGGAGAAAGGAATGAATCTTTTAGAACAAATTAGAGAACTAGTCGCGTTAACCGAAGAAGACTATGATAAGTTTTATGGCAAGGGAAACGCAGCAGCGGGTACCCGCGTACGCAAGAATATGCAAGAGCTAAAGTCTCTTGCTCAGGAGCTTCGTCTGGATGTTCAAAAAACTAAGAATTCAGATAAGTAGTTTGAGGTTTGCTAGACTATTTATGAGTATGAATGCCTTGGGGGGTAAAATTAAATGTTTAGCAAGCTCAAGAAGCTCGGCGCGAGCTACATCGCGTTTGGACTCGGTACCATCTTTGGCTCCATCATCGCCTCGGTGGTGGGTACGATGATATATCAGGTTGTCAACGGTAACGAAGACGCAGCAAAAATATTACAAATTACAGAATGTTTAGAAGAGAGGGCGGAAAAATAACTACCCCCCCTAAGTCCGTTGGCTGGGCTGGGTTAGCCTAAAACCATTGGTGACCCGAATTGGCCCCTTCGCCCTCTCTTCTTCTTTGAAACCCATCGCTCGTCGGTGGGTTTCTTTTTTCTGGAACTATTTATTGGTGAGGGTCAATGGGTCGCAGAAAGGAAAGTAAATGAAGAAAATTTATGTTTTGGACACCAGTGTCTGCTTGTCTGATGCGAACTGTATCTTTGACTACGACAATAACGACATTGTTATTCCTCTCAAGGTATTGGAGGAGATCGACGGGCACAAGAAGCGACAGGATACTGTCGGCTCAACCGCCAGAAGGATAATCCGCAACTTTGATGAGTTGCGAACGAAGGGCTCTTTGCAAAAGGGCGTGAGGATTGCAAAAGGCAAAGGCATCTTAAAGGTTTCTCCTCACGGAGTTTCAAGTTTGCCTGATGATTTAGATTGCGAGCACAATGATCACATTATTATTTCTACTGCTCTCGCAGAAAAAGCGGCTCACGAAAAAAGAAAAGTTATTCTTGTAAGTCGCGACATCAACATGCGAGTCATCGCCGACTCCATCGGAATTCTGTCTGAGGATTACAACAAGAATCAGGCGATACGAAAGGAAAGCGAACTGTATTCCGGTTTTGCCGAGTATCTTGTTGATGAACAAATGGTTGATCAGTTCTATGCCGGAGAAAGCGTTTACATCGAGAAAGAAGATAAAGCCGGCTTGCTGGCAAATCAGTTCATTATGCTCGTTTCTACCGGCAACGAGAAAAAAACTGCTCTCTGTCGTTTTATGGCATACGGCATACCACTGCGGAAGGTTCGGGAACATAAGCAGGGTTTGTGGGGAGTGAGGGCGAGAAATAAAGAGCAAGCATTTGCCCTAGACCTTCTGTTGGATCCAAAAGTTCAGATCGTATCTCTCGTTGGCAAGGCTGGCTCGGGAAAGACTCTCTTGGCTATTGCAGCGGGCTTAGAACAGGTTATAAACAACCAAACGACAATGAGTGTGGCTATGAGCAAGAATGTGCCCGTAGAGGGCATTTACAAGCGATTGGTGGTATCTCGCCCCATTCAGCCTATGGGAAAAGACATCGGCTTTCTTCCTGGCGATGTGGAAGATAAAATGAAGCCATGGCTCGCTCCGATTGAGGATAACCTCAAGTTCCTTACGGGAAATAACAACTCTACGCTAGAAATGTATATGGAGAAGGGAATTATTGAAATGGAAGCGCTTACTTACATTCGAGGGCGCTCCATCGCCAATGCTTTTATTATCATCGACGAGGCTCAGAACCTTTCGCGTCACGAGGTGAAAACTATTCTTACCCGGGCTGGCGAAGGGACAAAAATTGTCCTCACTGGAGATATCGAACAGATAGACAACATCTACATCAACGAGACATCAACGGGTTTGGTTCACGCCGTTGAGAGGCTCAAAAAGTTCAACATCGCTGGGCATGTTACGCTACGCAAGGGTGAGAGATCTAAGCTAGCAACTGTAGCAGCAAAAAATTTATAATTAATACTTGACTTTAATAATAATATGGGTTATAATTGTATTATGGAGAATAAAATGAATACTGAAAATACAACTTTAAAAGAAATAGTTAACACAGATAACCCAATGAAACAATGGTTGGTTAATTATGTCGGAGAGACTTATAACGAAGCAGTGGAGAAACAAAACGCTGATGACTCTCAAGAAGAAAATATAGAATGGGGAGGAGATGTAACTGTGGAAATGATTGTTGAAATTATGTCAATTGAGTTTCCGGAATTCGTTATGTCTCTTGCAGAAGAGAATTTCATTAGAGGATATCATCAAGCACTAAGTGATGTTGGAGAAGGTGATCGCCTTCTCCGAGAGGCAGCGGAGAATGAAGAATAAAGAACATCTAGTAGAAACCATCTCATATCTGAATGATAAATCAAAGAGACAAAGAAAAGAGTATAGTTTAAATCATATACATGTTTTCATTAAAGATGAGATAATTTCAGAGGTTTCAATACAAGATGTTCTAGATGATTTACAAAACAACCTACCCAGTCATCTCATGATAGAGATTGATGCCATATATGTTGGCAAATTTGATATCTTCCAAGAGAGGGGTGTTAATGCAATATACCAAGATGGCGCAATCTATGTATCAAATGTTCAAAACGATACCAAAGACATGGTAGAAGACATAGTTCATGAGATCGCTCATGCTGTGGAGCATCAACATGGTCAATACATATATGCAGATCAAAGATTGTCTGATGAATTTTTAGGAAAAAGAAAAAGATTGTATTCTCTCTTAAAAGCTCATGGGCATGATATATCTTTTGAACTATTTAAAGACACAGAATATAATGAATATTTTGATGAAAAACTCTATAAAGACATAGGATATTCTAAATTGTCAGAATTGACAAAGGGTCTATTCAATACTCCATACGCCGCAACATCGTTACAAGAATATTTTGCAACGGGATTTGAAGACTATTTTACGAATCCAGAATTAAAAAAATACTTGACAAAAGTCTCTCCAGTGTTATATTATAAGATAAGAACCCTAGAGAAAGGAGATGAAGATGAATATTGACCTTAAAGATTTAGTTATTAATATTAATAAAGAAGATGATACCCTAGAGGTAACAGCATCATATCCACTATTTGATGATGAGAAATATCCTCATCGGAGGAATATATCTCCGGCTGAAATTTCTCATTTCTTGCGCCTTAAGGGTTATAGAATCGGCTCTTGCCGATCTAATAATGTGTCGTTGAACAATTGTGTATTAGGAGGAAACGAAAAAACTTGGATCTTCCCTTATAGACCAGAGACGAAGACATCGAAGCTGCCAAAGAAGACAGTTGGCAGAAAAACAAAAACCAAGAAAAGCTGAGAGGCATAGGTTGTCACATATATCTTTTTCAGAACTTAAGCTCTGGGAACAATGTGCATATTATCACAAATTAATTAAGATTGACAAGCTTAAGGGTTTCGTCGGCAATGAATTCACTGCGTTTGGAAATGCAGTGCATAATGTTTGTGAGAATATTTTATTAAAGACACACAGGAATCCTGAAGAAGTTTTTCTATCCAGTTTCATCAAAATTATTGATGGGTTGACAGAAGATGGTATACCGATGGATCAAAAGCTGATTGATGACATGGGAGAACAAGCTTTAAGCCTTCTTCCGGAGATTCAAGGTGCTTTGGATTTATACTTCGAAGATTACAAGGTAATCAGCGCTGAAGAAAATCTAATGGTACCAACAGATGAAGAGGGATATATGTTCAAGGGCTTCATCGATGGCGTTGTGAAAACTTCTGATGGCAAATATCACATATTTGACTGGAAGACTTGCTCGTGGGGCTGGGATTCACGACGAAAATCAGATCCTATGACAACTTATCAGTTGACGCTATATAAGCATTTTTATGCTAAGAAGCATGGTATTGACCCAAACAATATCGAAACTCACTTTGCTCTTTTGAAGAGAACAGCAAAAAAGAACAAAGTTGAATTTTTTAGAGTCACTAGTGGTAAGCTAAAGACGAAAAGGGCTTTGAAACTTTTGACCACAGCTATCAAAAATATAAAGTCTAAAAATTACATCAAGAATCGATTATCTTGCCGAAGATGCGAATTCTATAAAACAGAACACTGCCCGTAAGGAAAAATTAATGAATAAGAAAATTAAAATATTGATGATATCAGATCACCCGCTATCTCCTTCCGGAGTCGGAACCCAAACAAAATATGTGTGCGAAGCCCTTCTTAAGACAGGTAGATATCAAATTTTGTGTTTGGGCGGGGCAATAAAGCACAATGATTATAAACCGGTTCATGTAGAGCCTTATGGAGAAGATTTCGTCATTATGCCAGTTGATGGATATGGAACTCATCAAATTATACGCTCTGTTCTATCGACTAAAAGACCAGACATTCTTTGGTTTATGACTGATCCACGATTCTATGGTTGGCTGTGGGAAATAGAAGATGAAATCCGGGCACACATTCCAATGGTTTATTATCATGTTTGGGATAATTATCCTTTTCCATTGTATAATAAGAACTTTTATGATTCGAATGATGTAATTGCCTCCATTTCAAAAGTCACTTATGATATTGTAAGCAATGTCGCTCCAGATGTTGAAAATCACTATATCCCACACGCCGTTAATGGTGATATATTTAAGAAAATAACTGAAGAGCAAAAAAGGGAATTTTACAAAGATGCCTCACCCTTTCCGGAAGACGATCTAGATAAAAAATTTATTTTCTTTTGGAATAACAGAAATGCTCGAAGAAAACAATCCGGAACATTGTTGTATTGGTTTAAAGAATTTTTAGATGATGTTGGTCACGACAAAGCCAGACTAATAATGCATACAGAGCCCAACGATCCTAATGGTCAGCCCTTGGTATATATTATGGAAAATTTGGGCTTGGTAGATGGGCAAGTAATATTATCCAAAGAAAAGATCCCTCCGGAAATTCTTTCTTGTATGTATAATATATCCGACTGCACAATTAATATTTCAGATGCGGAGGGCTTCGGGCTGGCAACTCTCGAATCACTTTCGTGTGAAACCCCAATTATTGTAACGATGACCGGTGGCTTGCAGGAACAAGTAACGGATGGAAAAGAATGGTTTGGCATCGGCATCGATCCGTCTTCTAAATCGATTATAGGCTCTCAACAGGTGCCTTATATCTATGAAGATAGAATCAGCAAAGAAGATTTTATTGCAGCGCTTAAGAAGATGATGAATATGTCAAAAGAAGAAAGAGAAGAACTAGGGCGAAAGGGCTCCGAACATGTTCGCAAGAATTACAATTTTGAAGATTTTGGAAAGAAATGGGTTGAATTGATGGATAGTGTGCATGAAAATTATGGTTCTTGGGAGAGAAGAAAGGGCTATAAGACATGGAATTTTGAGGAGATCGCATGAGAAAGAAAATAATAGTAAGAGGGCCGGCAATGACTCGCTCTGGATATGGAGAACAAACCAGGTTTGCCCTTAGTGCTCTTCGAACATATGAAGATATATTTGATATTTACTTATCACCCACTACATGGGGACAAACAGGCTGGATCCAAGAGGAGTCAGAGGAACATCGGTGGTTGGATCATTTAACTCACAAAACAAATCATTTTTTATCGAATGGAGGCAGTTTCGACATGTCTTTGCAGGTTACAATTCCAAATGAATGGGAGAACTTAGCTCCCGTCAATATTGGATTTACTGCGGGGATAGAGGCAACTAAAGTTGCTCCTGCTTGGCTTGAAAAAGGCAATTCTATGGATAGAATAGTCGTTGTTTCGAAGCACTCAAAGGATGTATACGATTCGACAGTATACTATGCAAAGGATCCAAATACTAATCAAGCTGTTGAATTAAAAAGTCAGACACTAATCAAATCAGTCAATTATTGTGTTAGGTTTACCGAACCATCAGATATTGAATTGGATCTAGATTATGATTTTAATTTTGTTTCTGTTGCCCAGTGGGGCCCAAGAAAGAATGTCGAGAATGTTGTTCGAGGATTTGTTGAGGAATTCCGCGACGAAGAAGTTGGCTTAATATTAAAAACAAGCATAGCAAAAAATTGTTTAATGGATAGAGAAAATACTAAGACCCAATTGAGATCTATAATGTCATCATATCCCGATCATAAGTGTAAAGTATATTTGTTGCATGGTAGTATGACGGAAGGAGAGATGGCATCTCTTTATTTGCATCCCAAAGTTAAATCTTTGGCGTTAATTAGTCATGGAGAGGGATTCGGATTGCCAATTTTTGAGGCCGCGTGCAATGGATTGCCTGTTATAACCATTGATTGGAGCGGCCAGAAAGATTTTCTGTATGCACCAACAAAGGGGAAATCCAAAAACAAACCAAAAATGAGACCTCATTTTTCAAAGGTAGAGTATTCTCTCGATCAGATACCCGATCATGCAGTCTGGGAAGGTGTTCTTCAAAAGGATTCTATGTGGGCGTATCCAGACCAGAATAGCTATAAAAAGCAGCTTCGAGATGTATATAAAAATTATGATCGGAAGCTGTCGCAAGCCAAAAAACTTAAGAAATACAATGATATTGAGTTTGCCCCAGAAAAGAAATATAAAGAATTTGCAGATTTTGTTCTTGGTTCTGATGTATCAAAAATTGAGGAAGATAAAGTCTTGGTGTTTGGGTGAAAAAGAGAATTATTTTTATAGCAGATTTCTATACAGATCAAATCCATGGCGGCGGAGAAAAAGTTAACGATATCCTTATTGAATCGCTTGAACGGCTAGGGTATCCGGTTGAAAAATATAGAACAAATATGATGGGAGATTATCAACATCAATTTCCACCAACAGAAATAAAAGAGATTTCTAAAAAAGTCATTGATGAAAATGATGTGTTTATTTTCGCTGGGTTCCGTGAGCACATGTCAGAAGATTGCCAAAGCGCCCTTGCCGGTAAAGATTATATCATAATGGAGCACGACCACAAATATCTTAAAACCAGAGATCCGTCTATGTTTAAAGATTATTTAGCGCCAAAAGATATGATTGTTAGTCATGAGTTTTATGGTGGCGCCAAGGCTATCTTGTGCCAATCAAAAATACACGCTGAAGTTGTCAACAAGAACCTAGACACAGGAAATGTAATTAATCTAGGTTGCAGCATGTGGTCAGAATCAGAAATTGCTGCAATCCTGAAAGCCTCGGAGAAAGATAAAACAAAGAATGCTGCCGTCCTGCGCTCAAATAATATTATAAAAGGCACTTCCGAGGCTTCCGAATTTTGTAGAAGGAAAGACATTGAACACGATTTTATCGGAGGCTTAGACTATCCCGACTTCATCAGCGCCATGGCAGAGTATAAGAAATTTGTGTTTTTTCCTCAAGTATTGGAGAGCTTCTGTCGGTTGGTTGTTGAAGCACGCATGCTCGGATGTGAATTGATGACGAATGAAAAAAATGGTTGCACATCCGAGGAGTGGTTTGGGAAGTTAAAGGGAAAAGAGTTAATTTCTTTCGTAGAAGAAAAGAAGACAGAAATAATTGACACAATTGTTAAGATCGTAGAAGACATGTCAAGTGAAAATATTTTTCTAGAAAAGTCGACCCCAGCCGACATCACTGTAATTCTAAATTCTTATAGAAGACCTTATAACCTCAAAATGCAGATAGAGGCGATTAGAAGCCAGACGAACCCACCAAAGCAGATTTGGCTGTGGATAAATCACCACGAAGACAATGAGGGGTTTGATTACTCTGAACTGGGCATTGATAGAATTATTCACAACGATCATAACTGGAAGTTTTATGGTCGCTTTGCGGGAGCACTGCTGTCTGATACGGAATATGTTGCTATCTTTGATGATGACACCATACCTGGCAGAAAGTGGTTTAAAAATTGTCTGGATACAATGAGCGAACAAGAGGGGATCATGGGATCCGCTGGCGTTATTCTGAATGACAAATATTATGTCAAACATGACCGCTGCGGCTGGCCATCACACAACGAAGAGACGGAAGAAGTTGATCTTGTCGGTCATGCATGGTTTTTCAAGAGAGATTGGCTGCAATATCTTTGGAGAGAGAAGCCTCCGACTTGGGATAACGGGGAAGACATGCAATTCTCATATACAGCCCAGAAATATGGAGGAATTAAAACCTTTTGCCCGCCTCATCCTTCGTCTGATCTGGAGATGCATGGCTCAACAAAAGGTAACGAGCTTGGCGTCGACGCAAAAGCGACATCAAACAATAACGAAACAACGCATCAACAATTCTTCTCCGAGAGGGATCTTTGTGTGCAAAGTGCGCTGCGAAGTGGGTGGAAAACTGTACGAGGGATAAAATTATGATTCTTGCATCTTTTAAGACTAAGACCATCCCAAGGAAATTATAGTGGCAATAAAATATTTTGATAAAGAATTCGATAAGTTTTTAGAAAAGCTGAAAAATAAAGAAAACTTTGCATTTGCCAGATTCTCAGATGGAGAACTGTTTATTCTCAAAAACGAAACGGTGATACTTGCCGAAGATCATTTTGTCACAGGAGACAGAAAAGGACCAGGCATATACCCAGAAGAAGAACAGAAAGAATTTATACCAGAAAAGCATCAATTTCATCAAAAGAAGCTTGTTGAGTGCTTTAGATTTAAGAAGCCTGAATATTATAAAGGCATATGCTGTAGGAACGATGTTGGAGAGGAAGCCTTCTTCTGGCAGAAAAGATTGAATGGTGGTGACGACGATCTTACATTTGCCAATCTTTTAATTAATAGGAACTATCGACGCTTTGTGGATGAGATGGTGCCCGTTTTGAAAGAAAGGGATATTCTTTATGTTGTTAACAAAGCATCAGACTTGTCAGACCTTCCATTCAAAATCAAAAAGGATTTTAGGATAGGCAGCAATTGTATGATTGATAATTATGACACCATTGAGGAAGTAAAAACATATATCAAGGAAAACGATATACGCGATCATGTTATCCTTTGCTCCGCTGCAAGTTTAAGCAATTTTATTATTCGCGATTGTTATGATGACAATCCCAACAATACTTTCTTGGATATCGGAAGCTGCTTAAATCCTTATCTTGGTTTGCATGGGTGGAGACATACAAGGGGATATTTGACTCATTATTGGCTTAATAGCGGTAGCCCTTATGGTGAGCAGGTGGATATTTGGTAATGTACTCGCTAGAGAGAAACAAAAAAGAATACTGGGAGTTCATAAGAGATCTCAGGAATGATCACAGGGTCAAGACTGGTTTTATTCAGCAAGGGCACATAGGTGAAGACGAACATTATGTATATATGAAGTCTTTCGGGGGTAATTTCTATATTTGCCTTGACAAGGGCGTTCCAGTGGGTTATATTGGTATTATAAGCAGCGATATTAGGGTTGCAACACATCCGGATCACCAAGGAAAGGGAATAGCAAAGTTTATGGTTAATGAAATAATGAATATGCATCCGGGTGCTGTGGCAAAAGTTAAGCTTGACAATGTAGCCAGCTTGAGGCTATTCGAAAGTTGCAACTTTAAGAAAAAATATTATATTTTGGAGAAAGAATGTTAAAGTTTTCAGATTTTAGTGATGAAACAACTGTAGAATCTAATGAGTTTGTAAGTTATTTTCAAAAATCAGTTGTAGAGTGCATCTCGACATACAGCATGCCCGCCTTGTGTATATGCAGGAATACTGCGCAGCCATTTGCACGATTAAAAGAAGAATATAGAGATAAACTATTAGATATAAAGATTTTTCCAAGCTTGAAGCTCAAGGTGTGCGTGGATATTGGTGCAAATGTCGGCGCCTTTTCGTGTTATGCTGCTGAAAATTTTGAAAAAGTGTATGCATTTGAGCCGGCGAAACAGAATTATGATTTTTTAAATAAAGTATTAGAGGCTTCTGAGATCTCCAATGTAGAAACATACAATTTGGCAGTGGCGTCTACCAGCGGTGAAAAAATTAAGATTTTTCACGGACCCGGCATGGGCTCTGGCGCCGCAACTACCATTGACCCTGGTGGAAAGAAGCCCGCTGGTTTCATTCGAAGATATGAGTCGCGCTACACAATCTCTTTAGAAGATATATATGAATTAGTTGATGAAGATTTTATAGATTATATGAAGATTGATTGTGAAGGGTCTGAATATGATTTTTTACTTGGAAAAGATATCTCGCGGATTAACTATTTGGCAATTGAATGCCATGGCAACGAAGAAAAAATTACCAAGTTGATTCGATTCTTGGAAGAGAAATTCTATATTTTAGCAGATTGGACGGCAGAGGGCGAAGGCACCTCAACTTTAAGAACTGGATTAAACACCATGACTTGTGTTAATAAAAGAATTCTAAAAGATCATTCCGGCTCCACTCTGGGCGCGCCAATTCCTGGGCTACATAATTTACAATGGTTGTCGAAAACCATTGTGGAACCCACCACTGACAGCCTCAGAGAGATCAAAACTGGAAGCATCTAATAATGCTGCATAATCCCTATAAAATTGTTAAACTGTTTGAAGAAGAAATTGCTCATTACGCCGGCTCCCCATATGCTGTGTCGGTCAATAGCTGCACTAATGCTATATTCCTATGCTGCAAATATCTCAAGATTCAAGAAGCCACCATTCCAAAGAACACTTATCTTTCGGTTCCCCAATCAATCATTCAGGCTGGAGGATCTGTAAGTTTTGAAGATATCAAATGGGAGGGAGCATATCAGCTTAAGCCATATCCTATTTGGGATGCTGCCAAGCGTCTGACTTCAGGAATGTATATACCTGATTCTAATATGTGTCTTTCTTTTCATATTAAAAAGCATCTTAAAATTGGTAAGGGCGGAATGATTCTGACTAGTGATAAAAATCTTGTTGATTGGGCAAGGGAAGCTAGATATGAGGGCCGCAGCGAAGGGATTAGGTATCAAGATGATGATATCGACTCTATGGGGTGGAATATGTATATGACTCCAGAACAGGCAGCCAGAGGGCTAACTTTGATGCAGAATTATCCGGAGCACATGCCGGATATACCTGAAGACCCACCTTACCGAGATCTAACAGAATTCAAGCTATTTGGTGGTAAATAAATGGATAATTTAGCCTTAGTCGTTAATACGCATTTTTCTTATAGAGATTTGTGGGGAATGTTTTTCGATAGGATAAAAGAGTATTTCCCGGGTGTAAAAACCTATGTTTTTTCAAATGAAGGAGATTTTGATCCTGAATATAAGGCGGTTTATTATGATGAAAACCAAAATTTCAGAAGTCAATTTTTGTCATGCATCGGCGAGGTCAAGGAGAAGTATTGCATCTTCATCTCAGAAGACTACATTCTATATGATTATCCGGATGAAAAATTGTTAACCCGTTACATCGATGTATTAGACGAATATAAATATTTGTCATTTATTCGTCTTCTCAAGGGAATGAGCTTTAATGAGCCAAACTTTAAAAATCACAAAGATCTGTATGAGCTATCAAATGTGCTTCCATATTTTTATTCTCAAAGCGCCGCTCTATGGAGAGTGAGTCATTTAAGTGCAATTTTTAAAGCCGGCCCAGATCTACATATTGCCGGCGAGGATGAAAATCAGCAGTTTGAGGTTGCGGCAAATAGAACATGTCAAGAATTGGATATGAGGGGTCTTTATTGTTATCATGGAGAGCCAAAAAGAGGAATATATCATTATGACAGCGTTGCATTTCCTCATGTTGCCACTGCGATAATCAAGGGTAAATGGAATTTATCCGAGTATCCTGACGAACTTATGCCTCTTTTAGAGAAACATAACATAGACCCAACAAAAAGAGGAATTTATAAATGAGAGTAATAGCAGACTATTCAGATAACAGCCCAGACGATCCAGATCACTATATGAAATTTGATGAAATGGGAGATGACAGCGAAGAAAATATATTATTCGCGCACTTAGGGGCTGTCAACAACCCCTTTTATCGTCACCGTTTTAAAGATTTTAAGAGGAAAGTGGCGTGGTCAGGGCACCAGCCATGCGAGTTTTGCACCGGCCGCAAGGAAGTTATGGCCATGACCTTTGACCTGGAGGATTATTTTGATATAGTATATACTCTTTGCCCGTATACCGCAAAGTGGCTTAACGAGACTTTTCACAAAAGAGACAAGTTTCAATTAGCTGTTATTCCGTATAATGAAGATGATGTTCCGAAAGAAGATCGAGAGAAAGAATTTGATGCGATCTATTGGGGCGGAGTTCACAGCCGTGAACACATGGCTATCTTGGATGCAATGAGGGGAGTAAAACACAACTTTTTCACTCAACACCCATCCCGGTGGACGGCAGATATGTCAGAAGATGAGTGGCATAGATATCTTAATCAGGTTACTGATTCAAACCTGCCACACAGGTACCTATGGGATTCACTATCGAGAACAAAGGTGTTCGTGTCTACTAATATACTGCCACTGACACCGGAACATGTTGGATTCATTAAGGAGGTTCCTCATTGGGAGAAAAATGAAGCCTTCTCTCATATAGATCAAATGATAGCACCTCAGATGAAAACAAGAACAATTGCATCCGCCTTCAACAAGGCTCTTAGTTTGGTCAAGAGAGATCCTTGGAATGTGATCGAAAATTGGTTTGAACCAGGTGTAGACTTTATTTATTTTGATGATTATTATGAGGAGCTTCCGGCACTGATAAAAGATGTAAGCAATAACTGGAGCGATTATGAGGGAATAGTGGATAACGCATATAAAAAGGCTATGGGATCATATACTTCTCAAAAGTTGTTCAAAAAAATGAGTGGAGAGTAGGCAATGCAAAGAAAATATTTACCAACGCTTTCAGAGTTAATCGATAGGCTATCGATAGTTCAACTCAAAGAGGTTTTCATATCAGAACACAAAGATGAGTATGCGAAAGAGATCGAAGATATTGTTCATGACATTGACTTGACATTGAAGGAAAAAGATGTTATATTAGACTCTAAGGCGATAAGAGCAATAGTGGTTTTATCACAAATGAATCTTCATATATGGCATAATGAGTCAAATTATCGTAAAGGAATTAGAGAAGGAAACAATCTTGAATTAACACATGGCATTAATGGCATCAGGAACACCGCGAAGAACAAGATTCAGGAGCTAGCAGGAGGACGAAAGGATTATAAAATCGATTGTTTGGCAGCAGAATTTAAAGATTGGGAGATTAGTTGGGAGAAGGATCCTTAGAGTTTGATGTTGTTATAGTTGGCGCCGGCGTCATCGGATTGGCAATTGCAGAGAGGCTGTCTCGCAAGCTTGATAATGTTTTGCTTGTAGAAAAAGAGCACTCTTTCGGACAGCACACTTCCAGCAGGAACAGTGAGATAATACATTCTGGCATATATTATTCACCAGAGAGCCTAAAAGCAAAGTTGTGCGTTAAAGGAAATCATATGCTTTATAGTTTCTTGCACCAACACAATATTGCACATAGAATGTGTGGAAAGCTCATAGTTGCAACCGAAGAAGAGGAAGTGGAAGAATTAGAATCTCTTCTTCAAAACGGCGAAAGTAATGGAGTTAAAGGAATAGAATTAATTTCCGGCGCTGAAGCTAGACAGAAGCAGCCAGGAATAAAAGCCATAAAAGCCTTGTGGGTTCCATCGACAGGGATTATGGACACTCATGGTGTTATGTTAAAACTAGAACAGCTAGCTGAAGAAAATGGAGTGATAATATCATATAATACAGAGGTTGTCGGAATAGAAGAAAAGCCCGGCAACTATCAGATAGAATTCTTAGAGCAAGATTATTCCGTGCGCACACCCATTGTTATCAATTCGGCCGGCCTTTGGAGCGACGATGTATCAAAACTAGCAGACATAGATGGTTATGAGCTTCAGTGGTGCAAGGGAGAATACTATAAGACAAGTAAATATAGGAATATGAATTGCTTAGTATATCCAGTTCCAAATTCTATCTCATTAGGAATCCACACGGTTATTGACATTGATGGCGCCTTATCGTTCGGGCCTAATGCGTATTATGTAGACGAGTTAAAATATGATTTTGATGATTCTCACAAGAGACAATTCCATGAAGCGATTAATCGTTATTTAGATATTGAATATGATGACTTACAAGAAAATACTAGCGGAATCAGGCCTAAATTACAGAAAAGCCTTGACAAACCTGTGGATTATGTTATACTAAAAGAAAGGAACAAGCCGGACTTTATCAATTTAATAGGCATTGAATCGCCAGGATTTACTTGTTGCTTATCAGTAGCAGAATTTATAGAGGATTTATTTTAAAATGAAAACGATTTTAATGACAGGCGGCGCAGGATATATTGGAAGTGAACTTACACAGTATTTTCTTGACGACGGATATAAAGTTATTGTTTATGATAAGTTAATGTTCGGGCCCGACTCCCTTTTGAGATATTCGGTGCATCCTAATTTTACTTTTGTAAAGGGAGATGTTCGTGATACGAGCACTTTATCGAAATATCTCGCTATGGCAGATATTGTAATTCCACTTGCTGCTTTGGTTGGGTTTCCTTTGTGTAGGGATAATCCCCGCGAAGCGAAGGAAGTAAATCACGATGCCAATACTTGGATTGCCAAAAATAAATCAAAAGATCAAATGGTTATTTATCCGTGCACCAATTCAGGATATGGAGTGGGAGAACAAGGCAAGTTCTGCACAGAAGAATCCCCACTAAGCCCTATATCTTTGTATGGGCAGACAAAAGTAGCCGCTGAAAAAGAATATCAGGATGTAGAAAATAATGTAACATTTCGTCTGGCGACGGTATTTGGACCTTCTTCCAGAATGAGAACTGATCTGTTGGTTAATAATTTTGTCTTGAAAGCACTGAGGGAAAAAATATTAGTTCTTTATGAGCGCGAATATATGAGAAACTATGTTCATCTTCACGATGTATGCCGATCTTTTAAGTTTATTGTCGACAACTGGGATCATTGTAAAAATGAAACTTATAATGTGGGCAATGATTCCATTAACATGAACAAGCTCCAACTTTCAGAGAAGATAAAAGAACAAATCCCCTTAGAAATAATTTTTGCAGAATTTACAAAAGATTTAGACAAGAGAGATTACATTGTCAGCAGTCAAAAATTCTATGATAAAGGTTTTGAATGTAAATTTGGTCTTGAAATTGGAATTGAGCAACTCATAAAAGCATATAGCATTATTGAGTCACCATGGTATGCAAACTATTGAAGGTTTTTGATGAGCAATAAAAATTTAGATGTCTTGTTTATTACCCCTAACAATAGTGGTAAGATTTATCAAGACCTTTCAATAAGTTACTCCGCCATCGAAACTCCAACTTGGTCTCTCTTGCTGGCGGAATCTTGTCGTTCTGTTGGGTATGGTGTCGGCATACTGGACACTAATGCTGAAAATCTAAGCGACGAGCAGAGTATAAACAGGATAAAATCTTTGAACCCTAGAATGTTATGTTTTGTTGTTTATGGTCAAAATGTTAATGCTGGTACCACCAACATGAGCGGAGCAGTGCGACTGGCGGATGCAATAAAGTCTGCTGGCCTAGGAACTCCGATTTGTTTTGTGGGCTCACACATATCAGCTTTGCCATACGAGACTCTGGAAAAAGAGAAAAGCATAGACATTATCTTGACAAACGAAGGCGTCTATGCTTTGAGAAATTTATTATCATGCGACCTAAAAGATAAAGATAGCTTAGAAAAGATCAAAGGTATAGGCTTTGTCAAGAATGGAAAGCCGTTTCTGACTCCCGCTGAAATGATAGTCTCCCAAGATAGGATGGACATAGATCTGCCTGGATATGCTTGGGACTTGTTGCCTTACAAAGAAAAGCCTCTGGATCTTTATAGGTCTCCGATGTGGCACGCAAATTATATCCAAGAAGACCGGTCCCCGTATGCTGGGATTTATACCTCTCTTGGGTGCATATATAAGTGCTCCTTTTGTATGATCAATATTCTAAACAGAAACAACAATGATCCGATAGGGGTTGCTTCAAATTATTCAAAGATGAGGTTTTGGTCCCCAGAATTTATAATCAAAGAATTTGATAAACTTGTAGAGATGGGAGTAAAGACAATAAGAATATGCGACGAAATGTTCTTATTGAACAAAAGATTTTATATTCCTCTCTGTGAATTATTAAAGGAAAGAGGGTATGGAGAGTTTCTAAATATGTGGGCATATTCTAGAATCGATACAGTTAAAGACCCTGAGAACCTAAAATTAGTAAGGGATGCTGGAATTAGGTGGCTTTGTCTTGGGATCGAAAGCGGCGACAGAAATGTCAGACTAGAAGCATCGAAAGGTAAGTTCGAGGATGTTGATGTATCACACATTGTTGACTTGATACACGAAGCAGACATCGATGTGCTGGCGAATTATATGGTAGGCCTACCTGGCGACACCCACGAAACAATGCAGCGCACACTCGACCTGAGCATGGAATTATGCACACGGGGCTGGAATATGTATGCAGCAATGGCTTTGCCCGGCAGCCGGCTTTATAAGTCTGCAATTGATGGCGGTCAGGAAGTGCCTAAAGATTATATTGGGTACTCTTTTCATTCTTATGAGACACTTCCTTTGCCTACTGATGCCCTGAACCCCGCTGAGATATTGAAATTTAGGGACGATGCGTGGACAGAATATCACACTTATGAGCCATTTTTGGACTTGATAGAAGAGAAAAGCGGTACCAAGGCAAGGGGAGATATATTAAAAATGACAGAAGTTAAATTAAAAAGAAAAATTTTGGGAGATTAATGAATATGGACCTTAAAAAAATAGCCAAATCGGCAAGAAAAAGAATTTTTGAGTTTAAGACAAAATCAGGCAAAGGCCACTTGGCTAGTTGCCTATCGCCAGTGGACATATTGGTTTCTTTATATCATGATGATAAAACATTATTTGATCACAAGAAGGATATAGTAATTCACAGCAAAGGGCACGGATCCCCGACTGTTTATCCTATATTGGCAGACTTAGGATATTTCCCAGAAGATGAATTAGAAAAGTATTGCACCCCAGATGGTATCTTGAGGCTTCATGCCGATTCTACAATTCCAGGATGCGAGTTTGTAGCCGGATCTCTTGGGAACGGGATTGGCTATGCAACCGGCTTGGCATATGGGAGCGGAAAGAATGTTTATGTAGTTTTGGGTGACGCCGAATTGTATGAAGGCGCTGTATGGGAGACCCTTATTTTTATTGCTCACTATAATATAAAAAATGTTCGTTTGATTGTCGATAGGAATGGTATGGGAATTCTTGGAAAAACAGAAGAATTGCTAAAACTAGAGCCATTGAGCAACAAGTTTGAGAGTTTTGGATTTGATGTTGTGACTGTCGATGGCCACGACTTTGATCAGTTAAGAGAAGTTTTTTCAAAAGAACCGACGCGTCCACAAGTAGTCATCGCAAATACCATAAAGGGAAAAGGTGTTAGCTATATGGAAGATGTTTGGCAGTATCACACTATCATTCCCAAGGACAAAGAAGATTTAGAAAAAGGCCTTAAGGAGCTATCATGACCAGCCAAAGAGATGTCTTTATTGGCAACTTGTTCGAAAGAGCTAAGGAAGACAAAAACATTATTTTAATTTCAGTCGATATGGGCGCCTCATCTCTTGACAGGTGGAGAGAGGAGCTACCGGAGCAATTCATCCCCGCCGGCATATCAGAACAGAATGCTATAAATCTTGCCGCCGGCCTCTCGGCAGCGGGAAAGAAAGTTTATGTATACTTTATGGCAGCCTGGTCGGCAAGGTGTTTCGAGCAAGTGAGATACTCTTGTGCTATGGGAAAAAACCCAATAACTATTCTTGGAAATGGAGTGGCACTGGGATATGCTCCCGCAGGGCCCGCGCACAATCCCAATGAAGATATGGCATATATGAGAACTTTGTGTGGAATAGAGATATATTCCCCAAGCAATAATTCTATGGTCGAAAGCTTGATTGAGTTGACAATCAAGGAGCCGAAACTTAGATATCTCCGGCTAGAAAGAAAGCAGGCTGCCGTGATGGAAGATGCATATCCCAAATGGGCAACTGGTCCTGCTGCAATAAAATCAGGGATGTCTATTATCAAGCCAGGTCTAGCGGAGCCTAGGCACCCAAACAAGCCAAAAATTTGCATATTGTCTAGCGGATATATGCTGGGAAGGGCCATCGAAGTATGGCAAGAATTGCTTTCAGAGGGACACCAGATATCGGTTGTTGATCTGTGGAGAGTGAAGCCAATCGAGCCAAGCATATTTAAGCACACGATAGAAGAATATGATATTATAATCACCGTGGAAGAGCAGACTCTCTCCGGCGCCTTTGGGTCGGCAGTTTTAGAAGCCCTATCAGATATCGGCCTGAAAAAGGATGTGCTTAGGATCGGTTTGCCGGAGAGATATCTTTTTGAAAATGGTGATCGGGATCACCTTATTGACAATAATGGTCTTTCTGTTGAGTCGATGAAAGAAAAGATTTTAAACTACCTTAAGGACTTGGAGTAAAGAATGACATATAAAAAATCTAGAGCACAAGATATTACCTATCCATTGGCAATGGAGACTATTAGTGATGATGATATAGATGCTCTATGCGACTGGCTAAAAGAATATCCTAGGCTTACGAAGGGAGATTTAACCTTGGAGTTTGAAAAGCAGTGGGCTGAATATATTGGAACGAAATACGCTGTATTTTGTAACTCTGGATCTTCTGCTAATCTACTTATGATTTATGCTGCCTACGCTTCTGGAATGATGAAAAACAAGAAGATTGTGGTGCCGTCTGTGGGATGGGTCACTACTATCGCCCCTGCAATACAATTTGGGCTGGAACCAACTATGGTTGGTGCCGACAAAGAAACTTTCGGAATGGATTTGGATCAATTGGAAGAATTGTGCCAGAAGGATCCTCCCGGTGCTGTGATTTTTGTTCAGGTTCTGGGCGTTCCTCATTACAAAGAGCGGATCCTCGCGCTTAAAGAAAAATATGGCTTCTTGTTGCTTGAAGATTCCTGTGCTGCCCTCGGCGCTCAATATTCTGATGGAGCTATGGTCGGAACGATTGGAGATATGTCTAGTTTCTCTTTTTATTTTGGTCATCAATTGTCTTCTATTGAGGGAGGAATGGTAAACACCGACAATAAAGAACTTTATGATTTAATGTTAATGCTTCGAAGCCATGGCTGGGCGAAAGACTTGGATCAAGAAACATATGATAAGTTAATTGAAAAACATGATGTTGATGACTTTCATAAGCCTTTCACCTTCTTTGTTGCGGGATTTAATCTTAGATCAACTGATTTGCAAGCTTTCCTAGGAATTAGGCAGATGAAAAAAGCCAAATGGGTCGCACAGAGGCGATACGAGAATCATGTTCGATATGCCGAAAACCTGAAGGGCTATGTTAAAATCCAAAATTGGAGATATCACAAACCTGTTTCTATTTCTTTTGGCGCGCTTGCGAACAGCAAAGAACATCGTCATGAAATCGTTAATAGATTAGTTGACAATAAGATTGAGACGAGAATATTTAGTGCCGGCAATCTTGGTCTGCATCCATTTTGGGCAGAGAAATATGGTAGATTTGAAGATGAGATGAGCAATAAAATTCACTCTTGTGGGTTCTTTGTGCCTAATTATCCTGAGTTAGACAAAAATGATATCGATCATATTTGTAATATAATTAAAGGAGGGTGAAAAATGAAAGTTGCCTTAATATTTCCCACTTGGACTGACACATACGGAGGGTATGCTGTTTTTGCTCGAAAAGCAGCCGGCTGGCCGCCGCTTAATTTGTGCATAGTCGCCTCTCTTGCAGAAAAAGAGGGTCATGATGTCATAATAATTGATGCAGAATCAAAAAGGTATTCCCTGGAAGATACCATTGAAGAATTAAAAGAATACAATCCAGATTTTATTGGATTTACCGCCAACACTCCTTTTTATCATGTTGCTTCTGATTGGGCAGCAAAGATCAAAGAATCGTTTCCTTCTGTTCCAATCGCGATAGGGGGGCAGCACATAACCGTCTTGAAAGAAGAGGCGTTACTTTCTGGGTTCGATGTTGGTTTCATAGGCGAAGCAGAAGAGGCATTTCCTTCTTTCTTAAAGAAGTATGAAGAAAATAGAAATATTTGGGAATGGGCAGGAGAAATCTCCGGATTAATATATAGAAAAAAGAATGGAACACTTGGGAACACCGGGCAAGCCAATCCGGCATATGATGTAGATGAATTGCCTATTCCATCTAGGCACTTGCTGGATAATTCTCTCTACACTCTTGGCGCAGAAAAGAGGGGTGTGCAGAGAATGACATCGATCCAGACAGTTAGGGGGTGCCCTTTCAAGTGCACTTTCTGTAGCACAAAAGTTTTTGGCAGAAGCTTCAGGCGCCGAAACCCAAAGTTGGTTCTTGAAGAAATAGTTGATTGCTATAATGATTTTGGAGCGCACCATTTTATGTTTCTTGACGACACCCTAACCATGCACAAAAAGCATATTATCGATATATGTGATGAAATACTCTCCGCCAAAGAGAGTGGCAGGATTCCTGAGACTATTAGTTTTGAAGGAAGCACGCGTGCAAATGTGGTAGACGAAGATATAGCAAAAAAACTATCTGAAGCCGGCTTTGTTCGCCTTAGTTTTGGATTGGAGTCGGTTGATACTGTTGTTAGAAAATTAATGAAAAAGCAGGTGAAGATACCAACCTACACGAAGGCTTATGAACTCACAAATAAATATGGAATCGAGACGGTTACTTCGGCAATGATAGGGCAGCCTGGAGACAATCACGAATCAATAAAGAAAACATTAAGTTTTCTTCGCTGGGCTAAGTTGATCAAGCGCGCCAATTTGAGTATTGCAGTTCCCTATCCCGGTACAGAAATATATGAATGGGCAAAAGAAGAAAAATATGGCTTAAAACTATTAGAGCCAGACTTTAGAAAGTGGAGGAGATATAATATAGCCACAATGCAGGTTGGGGAACTATCTCCTGATGATTTGGTAGAATACCAGAATGATGCATATGCTAGCATATACATGGCTCCATGGCGCTGGAAGGCTCTCTTTCAAAAAGACGGAATCGGTGGTGTATGGCTGACATTCAAGCGCTTGCTCCGTGCAATCAAAAAAGGAAGATTTGAGATGCTTTTTGTATCTCCGAATTACTGGAAGTCTGAACTCGAAAGAGATCCTCAAGAAGTAAAAGAAACAATAAAGAGGCTTACAGAAATTAGTTCTGATAAAATAATTCCAGTTAAAGACGCCCCTAGCATTTCCGAAACACCCTCTATTGAATCTTGGAATATTAACGCTAGTGATTTAATAGAGAATAAAACAGGAACAATGTTTACATCATCAGAAAAAGATATTAGTGAAGAGCTTTTGTCTAAAGGGGCAGGCGCTCACAAAGTAACTGTTCGTAATAATGGTGCAAACACATCGTTTATGACAGTTGCGGGTCGAACCGTGCTTGAATCCGCGCAGGAATCCAATGTGGAATTGCCTTTTTCGTGTGCTATGGGAGGATGCGGATCCTGTAAAGTACAATTATTTAGTGGTGATGTAATACTGGCTTCTCCGCATTGTCTTGATGATGTTGAGTTGTCTGACGGCGTGACATTAGCATGTAGATCCATAGCTCAAACGGATCTAGTCTTTGAAGTCGCCGACACAATTTAAATTATTTTTGGAAAGCAAATGATAAAATGCAGAAGCTGTGAATCAGATAAGATGATCAAAATTTTGGATCTCGGCAGGCAGCCATGGTGTAATGATTTCTTGACAAAAGAAATGTTGGGATCAGAGAAGCTATATCCTCTAGAGGTCGTGTGTTGCCAAGAGTGCGAGTTGTTGCAGTTGAGCCATACGGTTCCAAAAGAGGTGATGTTCTCAGACCACCAATATTTGTCAAGCATGACAAGCACGCTTGAGAAACATTTTCTTGATATTGCATCCGAAAATAAAGAGCAATTTAATTTACAAGAAAATGATTTGATCGTAGACATCGGTGGCAATGATGGATTTCAGTTGATGCAATATAAGAAGATTGGTTTAAGGAATGTTGTAAATGTAGAATCTGCATCAAATATTTGTGATTTTTCTAGGAAGAAGGGAATCGAAACTATCAATGATTTTTTTAATGAGTCTAGTGCCAAAAGACACTTTCAACATCGTGAAACCAAATTAATTAATGCCTCCGGAGTATTCTTTCATCTTGAGGAGCTTCATAGTGTCATAAAGGGCATTAAATATATTCTAGCAGATGACGGAGTTTTTGTTATTCAATTTATGTATGCAGGAGCAATGATCGAGAATAACAATTTTGATACCATATATCACGAACATTTATGTTATTATACGCTGCGTAATGTCATTGATTTGCTGGCACCATATGATTTAGAAGTGTTTGACGCATACCATTCAGATATTCATAGTGGATCTATAATCGCAAAGGTGACTCATAGAGGCGGAACAAGAGATAAAAAGACTGAATCTTTAAAAGAGACAAAGAAAAAAGATCAGAAATATACGCTTGAAGAATATCAAAAGTTCTTCAAAACAGTAGAAGCATATAAAAATAAGTTATACAATTTTCTTTCCGACCTGAAATCAAAAGGTAATAAAATATATGCCTACGGAGCCCCGGCGAAAGGAAACACATTATTTAATTATTGCGGAATTACAAATGAGATAGTGGATAAGGCAGTTGAAATCAACAAACTAAAGTTGGGATTTTATTTGCCACAATCACATATACCGATTATATTAGAAAGTAAAGAAGATTTACCAGATTACTATTTTTTATTGTCGCACAATTTTGCAGAAGAAATTATTCACAAAAACAAAGATATTATGGAAAAAGGTGTAAAATTTATAATTCCCTTTCCGGATATCGAAACTAAGGGCATAAACGATGTTAAGTAATAAAATTGCAAAAAAAATAGGGTTAGAAAAATATTTTAAAAAAAGAAAAGGATACAGCCTTAATCTAATCGAGTCGCTAGCTTCATCCAAAAAGCTTTGCGTTGATGTGGGATTATCAGAAGTTGCTCCTAATGCTGCCACTTGGCTTTTAAACGATCCCGACCGGTGTGTCATTGGAGTGGAGCCTCTTGACTATAACTGGGAGCGCCTAGAGGGAAAGCACGATAGCGGTAAAGACGATATAGGAGATGGCTGGCCAGCCATTCGCATTGGTGAAGAATCGCAAAATGTGGTGATCACCAAAAATCCGTCTCTCGATATCCGAGGTAAATTTTTTGGAATAAAATGTGCCATAGATAATGTAGCTATTCCTGAAGAGAAAGAATTTTATCATATGGAGGAAGCTGGCAACTCTAGCTTGTTAAAACCCAACGACAATCATACGGGCGACATCAAGAAAGTGGAAAAGGTTCAGTGCGTTAGTCTGAGTGATATTTTAGATCATGTTGATTGGAGACAATTTGGAAACTACATAGAGCACTTAAAGGTTGATGCCGAAGGTCATGATTTGGAGGTTCTCAAAAGCGCCGGTCAGTATTTGGAAAATACTATTTTTGTTAGCTTTGAAATGAGCAGCAACAATGAAGACAAATGGGATGACCAATATAGCTGGGAGGATGCCATTCATTATATGACAAATAAAGGATTTGCAATGCTCCAATTTGATGGCGGAAATATTGTTTGGCTTAATCGTAGATTTGACGCTTTTTTAAAGCACAACAATTGGCATCGAAAAATGGGCCACTATGTTCAGGATCCCCTAGGGCGCACCCCACTCAAATTAAACACCTCTTTGCCTTTTATCGTTGATCCAATCCGGGGCTTGTCTTATTGGTATGATATGTTGTGTGAAGATGGAACTCTTGGTATCGACTTCATCGAAGAAGAAAACAAATGAAAGTATTGGTCACCGGCGCCACCGGATTTCTGGGAAAGCATTTGTGTTCGAAACTAAAAGAACTTAATTTTGAAGTTCATATATCGAACACAAAACATGCAAATTTGTCAACAGTTGAAAATCTGTATCAGTTTAATAATATTGAATTTGATTATATATTTCATCTTGCTGCCGCCACGAAGGCTGGAGATTATTGCTTGACTCATCAGGGAGAGCAGTGGGAAAACAATCAAGTATTAAATACGAATATATTGATTTACTGGAAAGATTATCAACCACAGGCGAAGTTAATTTGTATGGGAACCAGTTGCTCATACCCGGTTGACCTTCCAATGACAGAGAAAAATTATCTAATTGGACAACCGGGAGAAGATCTTTATACCTATGCGATGACAAAGAGAATGCTGTTGGTTGGATTAAAGGCTTTTGAGAAACAATACGGATTGAAGTGGCTATGCTTTATTCCTTCAACCCTATATGGACCTGGGTTTGAGGAGCATGATAATCATTTTATTTTTGATTTAGTTCGAAAGATATATAACGGGAAGCACCACGGCACAGAAGTTGAGCTATGGGGAGATGGGTACCAACGGAGGGAACTGATTTATGTCGAAGATGCCGTTGATGCGATGCTTAGTTTGTTAGACCAAGAAAATGAAATTTTTAACTTAGGATCTTCTCGTGATCTCCCGATTCGGCGCTATGCTGAGGAAATTAGCGACTATCTGGGATATGATTTGAACAAAATTAAATATAATGTTGATAAGTATGTGGGCGTTCGCAAGAGAAAGCTGGAAGTAGAAAAGGTTCAGAGCCTGTCGCTGAATTATTGTAAGACATCCTTGAGTGAAGGCATACAGAAAATTGTTGATTTTTATCATGACAACTATGGAGCCTCAGAATAATATGAAAGCTTTGGTTGTCGGAGATAGCTGTACGGATGTATACCTTTATGGCAACTGCCGGCGCTTATGCCCCGATGCCCCTGTTCCCGTTTTTGTGCCGTTATATCAGAAAGACAACAAAGGTATGGCGGGAAATGTATATCAAAATCTTGTTTCTCTTGGTATTCCTGCTGTTCTAAAGACAAACAATAATGCAGTCGTGAAGACACGATATGTTGAAGAAAAAACAAATCATATGTTATTGAGAGTCGATTCCGGAGAAGAAAGAATAAACAGAATGTCAGGCTTGACTGTCGGATTTTTAAAGGATTTTACGGTTGTGGTGATATCTGATTACAATAAGGGGTTTCTGCATGAAGAAGACATTAAATTTATTTGTGAGAACCATCCTTTGGTTTTCATCGACACAAAGAAAATAATCGGAGATTATTGTAAAGAAAGTTCGTATATCAAGATTAACTCAGAAGAACACAGAAGATCGTTTCAGGAGATTAATAATCAATCAAAAGAATGGGCAAACAAAAAGATGATTGTTACTCTTGGGTCTGGTGGCTGCGAGTTTGATGGCAAAAAATATCCTGTCTCACAGGTTGAAATTAAAGACACTTCTGGTGCCGGCGACACTTTTTTAGCAGGATTGGTTTATGAATATCTGAAAAGAGAAGATATCTACGAAGCTATGGAGTTCGCCAATAAGTGTGCCACAAGAGTTGTACAAATGAAGGGAGTGAATGTCATATGACATTAATGGAAAAAACAAGGGAGAGAGCCGGAGAAATAGAATTACATTTATGTGTTGTTATGTCAGATAGTTATTTTGATATATATAAGGAAATATTTCACAAAACACTGCCAATGGAATTTGGAAGTGTTAATATCTTGCACATTCGGGATCTTGATTCCGAGCCCGGTGCTGTTGGCGAAGATGCTTTTAAGCTCATTAACTTTAAGAGATTAGAGTTTGTTTCCAAACAACTCGCAGCCCATAAAGGAGATAATTTGTTGGTGTTAGATATTGACGCAGTATTTTTTCGTGATTTTAAGGCTGATATAAACAAACTATTGGAAACAAATGATATGGTGTTTCAATATAATCCCCAATGGCAGACTGAACAACAAAGCCCTTTTATAATCGCAACATGGGGCCTCCAGTGCAGCCAAAAAAACATAGACTTTTTTGCCAGGCAAATTATGCCACGCGCCGCAGCCCTATTATTGTCAAAAGAAGAATGGGATACAAGAGAAGAACGAGGCGAATATCTGGGCGCCCATGTTCCCGGTCATTGGTTTGCACACCGATGGGGAGAACCGCCGGTTCACCTAGATGGCGACGGTTGCGTCGTTAACGCAGCTATTTTAGAAAGTAAGTTTGGGCATGAATTAAAGACTGCAACGCTCCCAGAGACATATACAATGGACCATGAAGGTGGGCCGAATCCTGAAGAGTGCGTTTTGTATCAGTCAGCCGGAGTTGCTAGGGGCATTCAAGAGAAAGCAACAACTTTAGTAGATACTTATTATAACATTAAAGGAAAAATAAAGAAATGAAGGGAGTGAATGTAATATGACATCCAAGGAGTCTGTGGAACAAGGCATTAAATTTCAAAACAAGGAATATGTAATGCTTCTAAAATTGAAAGCACTGAGGAATCCTTGCGTTAAAGTGGTGCAGCCGCTTGGGAATGTAGAAAATTTCATTATGAAAGCTTACATAGAAAAGTATGATCCTTCAACAAAGTCTACTTTTTTGACAACCAATCCTAATATTTTTATAGTTAGCCCAGGCGCTAGTGGGTCAAGTTTGTTGTATGAAGCCATTGGAGATTTGGAAAAAGACAACAGTGCAGTGAGCAAGTCTCATTCTTATGATGTTATGTGGAAAGGCCGCGATTGCATAAAATCGTTAACAACAGGCGGCTTCATGTGGGAAATTGAGCCCGATGATAAAGTTATTTATTTATATGCTCATCCATTAAATATTTTAATGTCATTATGTAAAAAAATAAATAGCTCCCCTGAAGATTGGTCTGGGGGCAATCCCCACTATGTCGAGTTTCTTGAGTGTGATATAGAAGAAGATTTTAGTGATAACTATCTTCACAAAGATATACTAAATTTGGAAAGACATTTAGATAAATGGTGGCGCCAAAAGAATTTTAATTTATTGTGTATGAAATATGAGAAAATACATGAATATGTGGATGTCTTGGGCGAATTTTTGGGTAATGATCTTGAACTACCAGAACCCAGAAAAAGAATGACAGATTGGACAAAAAGCCCAGACAGAGAGAAAATGCTGGAAACATATGCGTCTCTTGTGGAAAAGTATGAACACAAACCTGATTATGAATTATTTTTGAAGAAGGCCAAGAATTGATGATTTGGGTAAACGGCTGCTTCGATATATTGCACCGAGGGCACTATGAAATGTTTAAATATGCAAAGTCTCTTGGAGATAAGTTGATCGTCGGCATCGATTCTGACGAGAAAGTTAGGAATGACAAAGGAAATGATCGACCTTTCAACAATGTAGAAGATAGAAAATTTGCACTGGAGTGCATAAAATACATCGATGAAGTGGTTGTTTTCAATTCCAGAGAAGAACTCGAATCGAAGATAAAGAGTTTACAGCCACACATCATGGTAGTTGGTTCTGATTGGAGAGGAAAGACGGTTGTGGGAAGCGAACACGCTGGAAAGGTTGAGTTTTTCGAGAGGATAGGAGACTATTCCACCACCAATATTTTAGAGCAGGTGGTGTTGTGACTTATGTATTTGACATTGACGGCACAATATGTTATACTATAGATAGTAACTACGAAATGTCGAAACCGTATATTGATAGAATTGAGAAGATAAATAAACTTTATGATGAAGGAAACACTATTATATTTCAAACAGCTAGGGGCATGGGAAGAAGCAACAATTCGGCTGTATATGCCATCCGGGCATTTGAGAAGTTGACAAAAAATCAGTTGGAAGAATGGGGGGTAAAGCACCATGGTTTATTTTTGGGCAAACCTTCTGGAGATATTTACATTGATGACAAAGGAATGAAAGATGACGAATTCTTTGCCAATTAAGTTTGTCCCCAAGGGCTGGGGATGGGAGCGATGGATTGTAAATAAAAAGGAATATTGTGGGAAGCTGCTTTATTTCAACGCCAACAAGAGATGCTCGTGGCATTATCATAAAGTAAAGGATGAAGTGTTTTATTTGCAATCTGGCAAAATGATGGTATACTATTCAGATCAGGATGATATATCAAAAGCCGAACAGAAAATATTACAGCCTGGTGATAATTTTTATATATATCCCGGCTTGAGGCATCAGATGGTTGCCCTCGAAGACTCGGAACTTTTTGAATTTTCTACTCAGCATTTCGATTCTGATAGCCATAGAATTATAAAGGGAGATTAAATGATAAAAGAGTTTTTTAAAGTCTCGGTTAAAACCGACCATCCGCACCCATTAGGTTCGCCGGATTATCTTGAACCGGCAGGAAGCATTGAAGATAATCATACAAATCCTTATTTTATATGGGAAATGGATACTTGGTTTAAAGGCAACCCCTATTCAGTATTGGATATCGGTTGTGCCGGAGGACAATTTATTGTTGATGTGTATAACAAAGGCAAGCCATATGTTGCTGTCGGATTAGAGGGTGGAAATATTTATGGCATGACAAAAGAATATGCAGTCGGTGAAGATGGTAAGCCGGTATCTCCCGCCGGCGCTGAAAATTGGAAGAAGTATGAAAATAAATGTTTATTTCACGCAGATGTTAGTAAACCTTTCGAGATAATAGATGCTGAACAAAATCGGGTGATATTCAAATGTGTAACATCATTTGAGTTTTTTGAGCATCCATTGCCAGAAGAAATACCAGGCATTTTAAAAAACATAAATAGACACTTAAATGTGGGGGGAAGAATTTTGGGAACTATTAATCTGACCCCAGGCGACCATCACCGCTGCGCAAAGAGTCGTGAATGGTGGGATAATATTTTTCACGAACATGGCTTTGAAATACCTGAATTCAACAGCTCCATCTGGCAGCCATTGCAGCAGCCACATGGAGCCGGCTCATATCCATATCCTTTTAGAACATCCCCTCGAACATCTCTCGACGGATTATTGCAAATTATTCGACATGTTCCTGACCCCCTCGCCATCGATCAATCGATTGCATTCAAAGACTCGTATGATGTACACTATGCGTTTCTGTTTGAGAAAACAAGAGAGTGCGAGTGATGAAGCTTGTAGTGATAACAGGATGTCTTGGGTTCATCGGAAGCTACACAACAGCAGCCTGCCTTCAGAAGGGTTGGAAAGTATACGGCATCGATAAGGAGACTTATGCCTCCAATTCGCTTGAATCCTTGCACTCAATGGTCTCCCCAGAAAACTGGGAGAATTTCGTCTTCGTCAAGAAAGACATTTGTGATCTCAAAGAATTGCCAGATTGCGACTATGTTGTCAACATTGCAGCGGAGACACATGTTGGAAACAGCATCATTGATAGCACAGATTTTATTCACAGCAATATAACGGGCGTTAAGAATTTGCTCGATATTATTCGACGCAAACCTAGCAATATCGCAAGCAAGCCGATCTTCTTTCATTTTAGCACTGATGAGGTTTATGGCGATATCGTCGAGGGATCCCACACAGAAGATTCTCCTCTTTCGCCAAGCAATCCCTACTCTGCATCCAAGGCCGCCGCAGATATGCTGGTAAAGGCATGGGCCCGAACCTATGGTGTAGACTACATACTCCTGCGCCCTACTAATAATTATGGCATCGGCCAGTATCCAGAAAAGCTTATTCCGCTTGTCGTCAAGCACTTGCAGAGAGGAAGAAAGGTTCGATTGCACGACGAGGGAGATCCTTTTAGAAATTGGCTGCATACCGCCGACACTGCACAGGCAGTTGTAAAAATTATTGAATCTGGAGTCACAAACGAGATCTTCAATGTAGCCGGAGGCTTTGAGCAGAAGAACAAGGACACAGTTAAGAAAATAATTAATTCATATTTCAACGGAAGCTGCGGCATAGAGTTCGTTGGATATAAAGATTTTCTTGATCTCTCTTATGTTAGAGAAGGTCAAGATGTTCGTTATTCAATTGACGATGAAAAACTTCGTCAATTAGGCTGGGAGCCAGTCAAAAACTTTGATCAAGAAATTGATAAAATAGTTGAACACTATAAACATAATTTTAAATGGTAATATAGGAGATAAAAATGTCAAAAGATATGTTTTTAACAGACCAAGCGGTCGGCGCCCTTATGATGGCGCTTCAGAAATCACTAATGGAGCAAAGCGATATTGTTCCGGTTCTTAAGGAATTTAAGTTTCGTCTTTCCGAAGATGGTCTTATTGTTCTGAACGCGCCAGCGGTTAAGTTCCGCGCCCCGGCAAACGAAGATAAGATAGCGAATGCCTAAATATACATATAGGTGCACCGAGTGTGAGGAATTCTTTGAAATTATTCACACCATGGATGAGGAAATAAATATTTGTGAATGTGGCGTGAAGGAAACACTAGTTAGGGTTCCTTCTTTGCCTCTCACTTTTATTCCAAAAAGCGAGAAGGGTGGCGCCAAAAAAATCGGTTCCGTTGTAAATGAGTCTATTCGAGATGCAAAACAGGCATTAAAAGATCAAAAAGCGGAAGCCAAAAGGGAGTTTGAATGAATTTAGAAATTTTGATACCAATTGGTATTGCACTAGTGTTATCACTTATTGTTAATGTTTTTTTTATTTGGTATACTAGAAGAATATTGACAAAGCTTTTATATGTCTCGGGAACATTACAAGACCTGAGAGACATGATAAGTGTATTTCAAAAACACTTGGAGACCCTTTATGCCATGGAGACATTTTATGGAGATCAGACGCTTCAATTTCTTTTGCAACACGCAAAGGATTTGGCAGAACAGCTAAAAGATTATGAAGAAATATATCTCCTTTCAGTGGAACCACCAGAGGAGGAAGATGAATACGACGCAACAGAGGGAGATATTGCCGATGCCGCCACGCAAGATACAGAGAACGAAGAAGGGTAGACAATATTTTACCAAGATACACGAAAACGCGATCATAAAATATGCCCAAACAGAAGATCCTAGAATAAGAACTCATTTGTATTTGGCTTACATACAGCCAGCGTTTAATGAGATGGTTGATAAGATTGTTTTTACATATAAGTTTACGACACTGCCGAACATTACAGACTTAAGAGAAGAGTGTAAAATTTGGCTGACGACGATCTTAGATAAATACGATGCCAGTAAAGGCTCGAAAGCTTTTTCTTATTTTAGTGTTATAACAAAAAATTGGTTTATCCACAAGGTTAAGCAACAGCAAAAAAGAAGCAGAACAGAGGTAAACCTTGAAGACATGTCGCGAGAGATTGAGCTTAAACATCTTTCGACAGAGATTAAATATGACGAGGAGAGGATTGCAAGAGAATTCTGGTCATCACTGGGGGAGGAGATGTCGACCTGGAATCCGGAGAGCATGAAAGAAAATGAAAGAAAAGTTTTTGAAGCAGTTAAAATATTATTAGCACATCCAGAAGATATAGAAATTTTTAATAAGAAAGCTATTTATTTATATCTAAGAGAGATTACGGGATTAAACACAAAACAAGTAGTTAACAACCTCAACAAGATGCGAATTAAGTATCGTGTCTTTAAGGTTAAGTGGGAAGATGGAAAGATATGAGCGATTTGGAAGATTATATACAAGAAGCAATTGACAACATTCGAGATGACAGAACTGTCACCAAGGAGTTGCTTAACGATGTCATTACATATATGAGCAAAGATCCGACTTCTCATAGAGAGGTAGGTCAGGTTGCTGCAAAATATGTTGAAACATTGCAGCGTTCAAACGAGCAACTGGTCAAGGCTGCAACCCTTATACACAAGCAGCAGGCTGGAAATGCCGGATTATCTGATGACGATAAAAAGGAAATCTATGATATGCTTGGAAATGACGATGGAGATACGAAGTAAATGGGTGGCAAACCACAGTTTGGTCAAGACAACATACTTGAGTTGGGTTCTAAGATCGGCAACTTTCTTGACCCTGCGGATGCATCCGACGACGCCGGCATGTTCGAAACAGTTAAACAGCATATTTTCGGAGGAATGGAGGAGAGCGCGCTCGCAGGAACCGACAGATATAAGGCAACGGTGTTGAGCGTTTCCCGATACGCAACATCTACAAACTCCACGAGTGCGTTTCAATCGATTATCTCCGGAGATTTAGAGCTAGGCATCAGACCAAGATTCTTAGTGAGAGCAAGGGTTGACACATTGCACTCTCATCTTCCTGATCCGTGTCAATATATAAATGAAGCCCACGCCCCAGAGGATTCAACCAAGCGAGATATAGCTGCCCTCCTGCACCCTATATTCGTAGCAGAGGCTAATACTGGTATTGTGCCAAACGATGGCGTTAACGCCGCTGGCACGGCATTGCCGAAACCTGCACCGGGCGACAAAATATGGGTTAGGTTTGGAAAGGGCCCCTCTGCCGGCACCATGCGCGGCGGCCTTTATGTGGGGTTCATTCAGAAAGCCGCTCCCGGCTACAATCAGTTTTCTGCGGAGTGCGATCTCAGTGCACTTACTGCGCTCGACGGAGGCTCTATCACAAGCTCAGTGTTCAGCTATAATGATGCCACTGCTAACGAATGCGACCCCCCACTCGGCGGTGCGCAATGCACTGGCACGCCCCAAGCGACCCCGGGGTTGTTGGCGCTCATCACACACCTAGGTGAGACGGCAGCCGCGGCAGGATTAGCCGCGCCAGTTGTGGGCTCGACTTACAGAGATGAATCAACTCAATCCGCAATCGTGGCACAAAACTGGAAGCTTCATGGTTACGACGGGGATCCCGGCGGGTTAGAAGGCGCGAAGGCGTATGTTACTGATCCGAAATTGTACGGCGCGGAGAAGGGCGGTTGGTATCACACCGCTTTCGCAGCTAACCACACTGATGGCACTGTCACCGACGCAGGCATCGCCGCGGCAACCAAAGCGTTTGCTGACCTTGACCCGTCTAGCCATACAGAGAACCCGTCACCCTCGGCAGATTTTCGAATGAATTCGACACTTGATTCTCTTCTTCAAAGCGCTCTGGGTGTCAAGCCTTCACAAAGTGTTAATGATTCTGTCTCAACCTCCTGGAAAGATCCCTCCGGGAATTCTTACAAAGTATCGATACTTTCCGAGGTAGATCACCGTCATATCACGGTCAGATAACTTTAATCACGGAAGAATATAATGGCAGAAAATATAAATTATGATATATCAAATCTGAGCGATGAAGTCAAGGAGCTTCTGGATAAGGTCAAGGCTCTTGGGGATGAATTACATGTTGACTTTACGGGAGCCGGTGGCGCGAAGTTAATAGAGCCATGCCCGAACCATTTTGAAGCTGATGGAGAGCATGTAATAAAAGGAGAAAACAACACTTGGATTGTTTTAGGAAGAGACAGACCAGCCAGCAAGTTCAGTGGCTATCAGGCTCACACTCAAGCGGGAGCAATTGATATAGTTGTTGGTAAGGGCGCCACCACTGCGAATGGCCCAGAAGCTAACTTTCTAGATCCAAACTTTTTCTCAGACGCCGCCAGAGTGCACATAAGTCAAAAAACCGACATCGATAAAAACTTTGGATTAGCAGAAGGGAACATCGGAAACCCGCAGGGAACCTCCGGAGTGGGGATAAAGGCAGATCAAGTAAGGCTTATTGGCACAGAGGGAATAAAGTTAATAACCGGAAAAGCGAACAATGTCCGCGGAACTGGCTTAGGGGGCGAGAAGAACTCGCTTGGCTTCAGGAGCTTTGAGCCAGCACCGGGCATTGATCTGATAGCGGGAAACAGCGATTCAACAGCTACAAGATTTTCATGGGATAAGGGATTTTATCAGAGGAAAAATCTCCAGCCAATCGTAAAGGGTGATAATATGGTCGAAGCAATGAAAGAGTTGATTGACTACATAGACTCCCATCTAACGACAATGGTCACCTTCATGGAACACCAGTCAATTTTTAATGCAACACATGTTCATGCCTCTCCGGGCGCGTTATCGCTTTCGGCTGCATTCACCACAGGGGTGATCGCAGAACTCGCGAAAGAGGTTTGGGCACATAAGACAACTTTAAAGACTTATGAAGTTAATTATTTCAAACCAATTGGCTACTCATATATTTGCAGCACCAATGTAAGGGCAACATAATGGCAGGCAACGACAATAATTCTACAGATTTTTCATCTTGGCAAGAGATGGCGCTTGAAGAGGTTGACGCTGATGCATGCGGAAATGTATATGAACCTGAACCAGTCGACTGTGAGCTTTGTATACCAAATGAAAATGCAATGGTGCCAAACTGGATAACGAGAAGGGAAAATGAGCCATTTAAAAACGAGAGAACATGTGAATATTGGATTACCATGCGCCATGCGACCGACGACAATGGAGACCCTGTATATTATACTTCCACTGGAGGCTCTGAGCTTGGCACCCGGATGCAGCAATATGTCGAACCGGCAGCAAGAAAATTGTTGTCACACTATGGAAAGCTAGAAAGCGACGAAACAGTTGAATTAGTCATGGGCGCAATACAGCCTATTGATTATCATGTGTCGGAAAGGCCATATGTGAAGATGCGTGTCTTGTGCGCCATTCCAGTTTTGACTCTAGATCAAATCGAAGCAGCGCCGATACCTGCCGGCTCTGCTTTTTCTGGCGCGACTTATGTCTCCATAGATATGCGCGGCTGGGCAATAGAGGCAACAATAAGAAAAGTAAGGCATTCCCTGAAAGTGTTTAGTAAGTTTCAGGGAATCAAATATCAAACCGAGTTGGCATATTTATACTTTGAAAATACCGGTATCCTGCTAAACTTGTCGGATGAGCGAGATAATCTTAAAGAATTCCTGCCCGCCCTTAAAGACTGGTTGGAGCTTAAAGGATGGTCTGCTCGCCTCTCTATGTTTACGACATCAAAAGAGGCGAACACGGTTGCAATTGGCTTCTCTGATGCTTTTGAGGTTGAAGAAATAACGGTCACGCCGGCCGGCTGTGAGCCAACAACATATGATGTCCCACAGCTTGAATCTCTCAGGGAAACTTTCCCGTTTAATCACCCGACGACGATGGCTCTCGTTGCTGATATATATACGATAGAGGCAGAACTCGAAGCTCGCGAAGGGCCGCCAAACTTTATTGACTTTGCAACCCAGCATATATATCCTCCTGTCGCGATCAATTATGGCTCTGGGGATGGAACTCTTTACGAAGGAGACAGCGCACTAAGCTGTTTGGTCGACAGTATCGACGATGGATTCTCACAGGAGTTTCTTGGCGAGCTATACAGCATCGGAGATGCTTTGGCGTATGTATGGGATCAGAGTCTGTGTCACGACCCGGATGACCTTTCGAAACAGATTGAAGAAATGGAAAAAGCGGCCGCCGGCTCATGGAAAGACCTCCAAGACGGGTATACCCTGTTCCTGGCTACATATCTTAAGAAACAAATGTCAATTCTTGAAGAATTTACAGAATTACCTGATTTATATGATCAACTATTTGGAAAACTTAAATGGTGCGGTCTTTTCTCGCTGGCAGGCGAGGCAATGGAGTGCTTGCTCTCTGGGTTAGATTGGAATGAAGCAGTCGAAGCTATCTGCCGCGCCGCACTGGCAGGCATGAATGTTGATGCTGTCGGTATGCTATATGATAAATTAGAGATCGATGTCGCAAACAAAGTAATTGAAAAAGTAATATATCATATGTATCTCAAGCATGGATACGAAGAGGATGAGGCAGCCCAACTCGCCGAAGCCGAATGGGCGACTTGGGTACCGGGCGAAGCACTAGTTCACCCGGATAAAGAAACTCAAGAGCCGATCAAGTTTAATTTCCCATGGGAAAACTCAGAGGAAGCAAAAGCTTCAGAGACCGAGAACCCCGCCGCGGCAAACACTGTTCCATCAACATCATCCTCAACATCCCCATCGCCCAATGAGCCCGGCAGCATCGGAGGGCAGGCTGGTGATGCCATAGAGGTAATTTTGTCGGCTTTTGTTGAGGCGATATTGGAGATATATGCCACAGAAGGCTTTGATTTGCTGCTAGATGTTCTCAACAAATTACCAGGTGCAGAATTAATTGCCAACATAATTGCGCTTCTTAGTTGCCCCGTTCCTCCGCCGTTTGATCCTCCGCTCTTGGATTTCATGAAAGGATTCGAAGTAGGGTGGTGTAACGGTCAATGGGAGATGACCTTGCCTAGGCTGGTGAACCCTCTGATCATGTTTCCAAGATATAGAGATATCTGGAAGCCCATCCTTGAATTGGCGTGGAAAACGCTTGTGGCTCTCGCCGCGCATCTTTTAAAGATGTTGGTAATGAAGATTCTTGAGCTTTTGATGAATGCGCTATGCGCCGCGCTTGAACTCGCCGGAAAGCTAGCAGGAGAAGTATTGTCAGACTTGCTCACAGGAACGCCATTAAGCTGGGATGACATCATGAGGGATGCTTTCTGCGGCCCAGACGCAACTTCAGAAGAGATTGCAACAGCCACAGAACAATTATTGGCAGGCTTGCAAGTTTCAGATCTTTCGGAAGCCGAACAAATGGCTAACCAAGAAAATATTCAAGCGATGATGATTAATCTTTCTTCCACCCTATCAGATCAGGAATTAGTTGATCTTATCACGGGGAACCCCTCACCCGAAGCGTTGGCATTGGTTGAAGAAGTTGTCGCGACCGAAAGCCCGGAATTTGCTTCGGCACTAGGAAATAAAGCACAAATAAAATCAGCGTTTGGAAATGTAGGCGCGATGATGCCCAAGGCTTTTAAAGATGAATTCAAAGTAAAATATTTGCCATCTATCACTGACACTCCATCTTCTCCCTCTCTTTGTGCTTCTGCTGAAGATCTGGAAGAGTGGCGCGCCAACCGTGAGGCATTGCTGAAGAATAATGCCGCCCTCGCCGACGATACCATAACGGATGAACAGATCCAGGAACAATTTGATAAAGTAAGGGCTAAGGCTCTGCAAGATTTTGAAGAGTTGGGAACGATATTGAGCAAAGGAGGCGCCGCATATTTGATGGATAATCTGCCTCCCCTCATGGATACTCCAGGCGCCAGTGACGAGGATCCTGCATGTATTCCTGTGGAACCCCTCCTTCCCATGGTACCTCCACCGCTTCAACAAATATTGGAAGGAATCAATAATAAGATCTTTGATTCTTTGTGGGCTGCCCACACTGACGATCTGGTCGGCGAAAAAAGCATATGGGGCTCAGACGAGGGATTCTTAAGCATGCTGTTGTCTGATACAAATGGAGTTCCATACAACAAGCACCGCGAACGCGTCGGAAATATCTGGTCAGCGAGGTATGTAGACTATCAGGGTCAAAAAGAAGTTTTATGGTCACCTGGCACAATCAAATATTGGTTGGCGGGAGAAGAGGAGGGCTTCTTTCCAGCACATGTGTCTGACTGGCTCCAGTTGCAATTGTTGAACATTTCAATAGATGCATCCACCGGCCAGATTTATACTACAACCATGGAATATGTAGATAGCGTAACCATTCCTGCTCAATATCCGACATTGGATCCATACACCAAAGAAGAAATAACGGAATGGACATTTCTGGGAGATAAAGAGCCAGATATAGCATTGAGCTTTAGAGACAACAACGCCAGCCATCCTTCTGCTGATTTTAATTATGGATTTGATTTAGAATTCTCAAACTTTGTCATGACTGAAGAGCCTCAACTTGGCGCCGCCCAAATCTCGACCGACGATTCTTATCATTTGAAAATAATTGATGTTTTTAATTTAAATTCAGACCGGGATCCCCAAGAATATACAATCGATGGCGATAAGGTCGAATTGGTCGACAAAGCAGAGGCATCGGGAGATGAAAACATTCAAGAAACAGAGGTATTGGAAATACATGGATCCGCATCGATGGATAGTGATGTCTTTGATGCCAAGAGTAAGTTTTCTATCGATGTCTATGGCACTGAGGCGCCGCAGGCACAGATTTACAAACAATTCATCGCCGACAAATGGCGCCTCATTGGAGCAGACGATCCGATGGTTGAAAGCATCCAAAGTCAAATTGGTTCTAGTATATATGATCTTACTATGAATAGGTTTTTCTCTGACTTTTCTAAAAACATAGCAGACAACGAAGATGCATTTTCATATGGATTTGATTCTGCCGGCGCCTATTCAAAGAAAGACTTCCTTTACTGGGAGGGAGATGTGCCGACAGGTAAACTCGACAAACGCTCAGGCGGAGAGAACTGGAGAGATTACCTTTATGCCAGCAATGTAACCATTGAAGATGAGGCAGAGGATTTCAAAAAGGTTTGGGATTCTCTCGAAAAAAATCTTTCTGATGGGAGCGCAAAGCGCAAGGCAATGAAAGCCCGAAAGAAAGGAAATGTATACGGAACGAGCGCAAAAGTCTCATATGATGCTGCCAAAGACGAGATGACAATTCTAGAGGTTCCGCATCCAAATATTTATTTCTTGGATCCGCAAAAGTATGGAGGCAGAGTTACAAATCCTCCAATGTATGTCGAGCCAGTTACAGGCTCAGGATGGCTTGGAATAGCTGAAGCACTAGTGCCAGAATATGATGGCTGTGAACCCCGCCGGCAAGACTTAGTTGGATTCAACGACATTAAAGAACTATATCAAGATGTCTTTGATAGTGTTGCAGATGACGAAAGACTGGCGTTCGACGAAGAGTGCGTTCAGGAGTTTCCTTATGCGCGCATATTTGACAGGTCCGGAGCCGCCGGAACTGAAGCGTCTGTTATGGCGACAATTAGGATATATGTTGCCGAAGAGATGTTAAAGTCTATGCCAACATTCACCAGGTTCCGGGCGAATATCCCAGAAGTATATGACAGCCTGTATCTGGATTACATAATTGCCTTGATTGAAGAAGGTGTCAAAGATGGCGGCAGAAAGATAGGCGTATTTTCTGATGAAGGATATTGGTGGGCGTTTCTAGAACAATGTGTGCAGATATACGGCAGGAGAGTGGAGAAGGGTAAGATTACCCCAGATGCACCAGAACAGGCTGCACTAGATGCCCTGAATGAGTTCCAAAAGGGATATCACTATCCAACAAAAGATGATGTCAACGCGGCATCTGGTGAAATCGTAATGGGCCACGAGGTGTCGTGGTATACCCCCCTCAAATATTACCGGCAGTGGAAGAACGAGGAGGCGATAAAGAATACAAGCTCCCATGCAAAAGTTTTGATGCGAGCACTGGTAAAAGATCAGACAGATAATCTTTCTGAGAGAATGTATGAGAGCTTGTCAAAAGTTGACATGCAGCCTCTGATCGGCGACTTGGGTAAGTGGTTTATTGGAACAAGTGGATTCGTGATCGGAAGTTCTTTGGAGGTTGATTTACCATCCGGTGAATTCCCATCCGTTCGTAGTGAGAATTTCCCAGGCGATGTTTTAAACGCTCCTAGCCTAGGCGACTACGGCCCAGAGATGGAATATGACGACATCAAGGATAAACTAACAACTGGGTTTTTCATACTGGAGAAATATGTCAGAGTCGAAGACAAACATGAATTGGGATTAACAGATGCAATTCTTCCGGAAGAGGTGACAGAAAGAGCCAACCACCTTAGAGGCGTAGTGTCGTTTCGTGATTGGAGCAATTATATTATTTTGCTCAAAGATGTGTATGGATACGGAGACAAACAGTTGTCTGATTTCTTCGGAGATCTATCTCTTGTATACGCCACCGGAGAGACGGGAGAAGAGACAAGTGTCGCAATCGGCGTCGAAGGATCAATGGGAATTAGCTACGGTTTGCGCCTAAGCTATGTAATGCCGATAAGCTTCAACCCCGGAGAACTAACTGGACCCATGAAAGATCTTGCAGAGAAAAGGAAATCATATTACTTCTCAGATCCGGGCTTCGGTATCGCGACATCAGATAATCTGATGTCGGTTAATCAGTCTCTGAATGGCGATGACGATGGAGGTGGCGGCGCCCAATTGATTGCCACCATGGGCGGAGACGAAATGGATCCGGAAGATGCGCTGCATAATTGGCTTAACCTAGGCGGCCCCTTGTATGTCACGCCACTTGCAAGCGCCGAAAAAGAAGTGATTGATAATACAATTGGAGAATATAGAGATGTTGTTCCTCTGCCAGATTTTGATTCTTCAAAAGAATATGATTTAGAATGCTTGGCTTCTGAACTAGTGGAATCCACAGACTTTAAGATGTTGTTCCGATACATCTTCCCATTGCCTAGGTTGCTATCATTGATGGCGATATATAGTTCTAAGGGATTTCTGGCATCAGTGGGAGAAAATACAAAGGATCCGCCGGGAGATGTGACACTTCCCGCAGTTCCAACATCCTGGTCAGTTCTCTCTGGTTCCATTACAGATGCTCAGACATGGAACTCTTATGGCGAGAGGGAACACTCCGGCATTGATAGTTGGGATAGGGGAGATCTTTTTAAGAAATCCAAAAAACAGTCAAGAAAGCTATTCCAGTTTTATTGGAACTCTAGAGACTTTACTTATCAGGATGATTCAGATCCCAAATCAGACTTTCTTAATGCGCTCAAGGGTTTGTTTGGTCAGTTCGATCCATCCGGATGGATTCCGTGGTGGAAATTCCCATCGGTTAGGAATAGACCATTCAACATGCATGGAGACGAATGCCCAGGCTTCCTGGATACTATGATTTCTGACTTGGAAAAAGAAGGATACACCAAAGAAGAGATCGCCGAATATCCATTCGAAGTCTCTCTCTCCGAACAACAGGGCTCTACATGGGATGTTACTGTTGACAGGGAAGGCTTTATGATGACCGGTTCGAAATGAGGGCGTCAAAAAGCTTAAAACGAACCTAATTATTGAAGGAGACAAGAAATGCCGGGATATGGTGCAGCACTACCACTGAGAGCAGGAACTAGGGATGGCATATCTCTGCTTGCTACAGTTGGGGAAACTATTAAGCAAAACTTGAAGATGCTGGTGCTAACGAGCCCCGGCGAAAGAATGTGGGATCCTAACTTTGGGGTTGGGATGAAAAACTATTTATTTGAGCCGCTTACGACTTCAACCATGGGGAAAATAGATGCCAGAATAAGGAGTCAGGTGAAGAAGTATCTGCCATATGTTTTGATCGACTCGATCAGATTCGATAGTTCTTTGACATCTCCCGACGAATTCAGTAATTATTTGGGTATTGAAATTGTCTATAAAATTAAGGGAATGAGCGGAACAGACATATTAACTGTTGCGTCTTAAATCTCTGTATGATACTATTTATATCTTGAAGAGGGTCTGGGCATGGCAAAAGATGAAAGGCAAATAAGAAAAATAAACTATCTTAGCAGGGATTTTGACTCCATAAAAAATGATTTAACGGAGCATGCCAAGAGATATTATCCAGATACCTATCGGGATTTTAACGAATCATCTTTTGGGTCGCTGATGCTTGACACGGTTGCATATGTCGGCGACATTATGTCATTCTATTTGGATTATTCAGTCAACGAATCTTTTATGGATACTGCTGTTGAATATAATAATGTCATCCGCCATGCTAAATCTATGGGATATAAATTCAAAGGGCCCAGTTCGACTCATGGCATAGTTGCTATTTATTGCATTGTTCCTGCTGCCACCGCTGGTATGGGCGCCGACGCTGCTTATGTTCCTACGCTCAAGAAGGGCGCCAGGTTTACTTCGACTGACGGCGCATCATATTTATTACTTGAGGATGTATACTTTAATCATACCAATAATGAAATGGTTGCAGCAAAATTTGATACCTCTACTTCGTTGCCAACTCATTATGCAATAAAAACATACGGGAGAGTTGTGTCAGGTCAGCTATTGCAGAAAAATATAGTTGTTGGAGAATACGAAAAATTTAGAAAAGTAAAACTAGGAGCGGGCAATGTGGCAGAAATCATTTCTGTTTTTGATTCCGATGGTCATGAATATTTTGAAGTTGATTATTTGTCACAAGATGTGGTATATAAAGACATTGTTAATAAGGATGTCGCGACAGATGATGTCACTTCTATCCTGAAACCCTTTAAGGTTCCCAGGAGGTTTATTGTCGAAAGAACTACAAATGGAATTCAATTGCAGTTCGGTGCAGGATCCTCTACTGAAATATCCTCTCCATCGGTTGCAGAGCCAACTAATGTAGTCTTGAATATGTTTGGTAGAAGTTTTGTTGCAGATGAATCTTTTGATCCAAGCAAACTAACAGAAACAGATAAGTTTGGTATTGTTCCTTCCGGAACTACCTTGACGATAGTTTATAGAACTACTAGCCAAAACTCTTCTAATGCTTCTGTTGGAACAATAAACAAGGTGAGCGATTCTGTTCTAGAGTTTGATGATCCTACGGTTTTAGACACAACAAAGAGGAGAAATGTTGAATCTTCTATTGAGGTCTACAACGAGGAGGCAATTGTGGGAAGCGTTTCTATTCCGACAACACAGGAATTAAAAAGGCGAACTTACGATACTTTTGCAACTCAAAATCGTGCGGTGACAAAGACTGACTACGAAGCTCTCGTTTATTCCATGCATCCAAAGTATGGATCGATTAAAAGATGCAACATCATCAGGGATCCCGATTCTCTTAAGAGAAACTTAAATTTATATATTATCGGAGAGAACAGCCAAGGAAAGCTGGCCGCTGCGAACAGCACAATTAAATCAAACTTAAAGTATTGGCTCAATCAATATAGAATGATTAATGATACGATTGATATTTTGGATGCAAAAATAGTTAATGTTGGGATCGAATTTCATATAGTCTCCCACCGAGATGCAAACCGGTTTGATGTTCTGCATGCCGCAACTACGGCTCTCAAGAAGAAATTCCCGCAACCATTATATATTGGAGAACCAATATACATATCTGATATATATACGACACTAAATAAGGTGGAAAATGTTGTTAGTGTGAAAAAAGTAAAGATTGTCAACAGGCAGGGAACAAACTATTCTTCGACCAGGTTTGACATTAGAGCAAACACAGGCGCAGATGGAAGCTATGTAAAAGTGCCAGAAAATGTGGTAGTGGAAATTAAGTATCCTAGTTTGGATATCAAAGGAACAGTGGAATAATGGGAGTTAAAAGATATTGGGCAACTAAAGATAACACCATAACGAATGCATATAAGTCGAATCTGTCGACCCGTGGCACTGGCTCGAACATGGGAGCATCCGATATTTTGGAAGTATACTCTATATATGGTCAAGCTGTGACAGCTTCTGCCACTACTGCAATGAGTAGTTCTGAGCTTTCTAGAATATTGATTGCATTCCCTGCGACCGGAAATTATGCGGGCACCATGGGGTATGACAGGGACCAGGGGTATATACCAGCCAGCGGCAGTGTAAAATTCTATCTCAAGATGTTCAACGCTGCTCATTCACAAACTACTCCGAGAAACTATACTCTGGAAATTGCGGCAGTATCTTCGTCTGTATCAACTTCAGCCGGCGGCTGGTCAGAGGGGTATGGTTTGGATATGGATGAATATGCAGATCTTACTTATGATAAGACTGGCTCTAACTGGAAAAGAGTATCCTCAGCAACATCTTGGGCAAACGAAGGAGGAGATTGGTATGACCGCATAGGCGCAAAGCTTCAAACCTTACATTACCAAGCGGGGTTCACCACTGGAATAGAAAATTTGGAAATCGATGTAACTCCTTTAATGGAACAGTGGATTAACAGCACCGGTCACACCGGAGACTCAAAAGATAACCATGGGTTTATGATTAAGCTGTCTGGAACGATGGAAGCAACCAGTTCTCAGAACCCCACTGGATCCACGAATTCGTTTTATACTAAGAAATTCTTTGGAAGAACTTCGGAGTTTTTCTTTAAAAGACCGGTCATCGAGGCTCGTTGGGATTCTTCCAAGAAAGACGACAGAGGGAGTTTTTATTACAGCAGTTCTCTTGCGCCTGGCGCAGACAACCTTAATACATTGTATTTTTATAACTATATAAGAGGGCAATTGAGGAACATACCAGAGATTGGAAAAACCGGCTCTATAATGGTTTCTCTTTATTCTGGATCCGCTGACAATTCATCTCCTTCCGGATCGGCACTGAATTTGAGCGTTGGAGGTTTGGTCGCCGGCGACACCCTGGCTCCCGAGAGTTTTGCCACCGGTGGCTGGGTATCTACTGGCATTTATAGTGCATCAATCGCTTTTACTGGCGGTGCTGGCCTAACAAAGGTATGGGATGTTTGGTCAACCGGAGTTTTTCATACTTCTCCCCCCACACACATGATCACGCAATTCCACACGGGAACAATAATTCCATATCATCTTTCCGCATCGAATTATAACCCTAGTGCTGAATACTCTACTACTATCACTAATTTAAGACCATCATACTCTAGAAGAGAAACAGCAAGATTTAGATTGTTTACTCGCGAAAGAGGCTGGAACCCTACTATTTATTCTAGAGCACAGGCAGCCCCTATGAATCTTTTGATTGATAGCGCTTCATATAGAATTTACCGCGTAACAGATAATTTAGATGTGATTCCATATGGAACAGCTTCTTCTACTTTGCATACTCAATTGTCGTTCGATGTCTCCGGAAACTATTTCGACTTAGATCTTGAAGCATTGCAATCAGATTATGCATATGGAATTTCTTTCGCCTATTATAATGGCGCCGTCGGCGCTTGGGTTGAACAGCCAGAGACATTCAAATTCAGAGTCGATGAGTAGCAAGCATGAGTATAAAAAAGCTTTTTGGAAAATCTAATCAGGTCCTCCCCAGCACAGATATTGAAACAATATCTTCAGATGTTGAGTCAGAGGAAAATGTCAAGCATAAGTTAAAAGATTTTGAGACTTATGTCCCGCCGATTGATTTTTCTACGGCATCAAATTATGTTCGCTTTGGATCGGCGAAGAAGTATTATACTGACGGCATCGAGAGAGTATACCAAGATTATCCATATGACGGTTCGGATGCTGAGAAACAGGAATACAGAAACAACTCAGACGAATTCACGAACTATATCTTTGACAAAGAGTATCCGAAGTCAACCGGCTATGCTATCTTCTCGCCATCCGGATGGGGTGATGTTTCTAGCCCGGGCGCCCCCACGGATACCATTTCTCCATTAACGGGTGGATATATCCTGCCCAGTAGCTTGGAATACATTAAGGTTGTCGGCGGCCCCCATACTGCTTCTGGGGGCATGACGGGAAAACCTCTTGCTTCTACTTTTACCGGATCAAATATATATAATACCGATATCTATACCTTTGATGGCGTTAACGCCGGCAGCAGAACCGGCACTAGAGAGTCAAATCTAAGGTTTGATTTATCAAAGGGCGTCACCACAGAGTTTTGGTTGAAAAAGGGTTCCTATAATTATGGTGACCATGCTAGCGGCAGTTTCATAGTCGGCGCCTTTGGTGGGTGGGCAACTAGTGATTTCGACTCAAAAACCTTCACTCTTACATCCACCGACGGAACAGCTAAAGTTTATGTCTTTGATGACGACAATGACGGAGCCACCGGAACATTAGACGGCTCCGACCAGGTTCGCGTACAAATTAATGGTTTTACTTCAAAGGCTGTCCTCACCGCCGAAATGACAACCGCGATTAATCACGAAAACGGACACAATGGAAAAATAATTGCAACCAATCCCGCCGTTGGCAGGGTGCACCTAGTGCAAGCAGTCGGAGGTACAGACGGAAATACTGAGATATCCGAGACTGTCAGCAACGCTTCATATATCACCGCGAGAAGTTTCAACGCATACTATATCGACGGCGTCGGTATTACCTACCAAGATCCAGCTTCTGGATCCAATGAAGTAATCTTCGATCTCTGGAATGGTGTTGCAACTGCTAGCGCTATTGACGGCACCCCTGATTCGAATCCTGGATATGGTAGGCTTTTAGTTTCGCTTTCTGGAAGCTGGGATGGCGATAATCCATTCATAGTTCATCTTGCATCTGGTTCCGAAGTCTGGGATATGACTTTTGGCGGATCGACCATTACTACTGCATCGATCAAAGATACATGGAACCATGTTGCGTTCTCCTTCTTTTCTAGCTCCACAGATGCCGAGGTGCAAACTAAGTTTTATCTAAACGGCAACTTGCAAGAATCTACCGGAACAACGCATATGACTAACTTCAACCAGGTAACTGGTTCTCTGGTTGGGTATATCGGAGCGCTCCAGACTGCTCTTTCTGGAAACAGCTATATTACTAGCAGTGACGGCGCGTTTGATATGAAGGGGTATGGCAAGCTCTCCGGATCCCTAGACGAATTCCGCTACTGGAAAACAAAGCGAACTCATAAGGATATAGGAAGACATTGGTTTACTCAAGTTAATGGCGGTGCCAATACTGATATCTCAAACACAGACTTGGGCGTATATTATAAATTCAACGAAGGCATCACTACGACAACAGCAATAGATAGTGTGGCTCTTGACTACTCCGGTAGAATTTCTAACGGCACTTGGGTAGGGTATTCTTCATCCGCCAGAAACACAGGTTCAGCAATTCTTTCAGCATCTGCCGCTGGATCTGAATTTGAAGATCCGATAATTCGATCAACTCATCCGAGAGTGACTTCTCTTAAAACCAGCCTTGAGGCATCCGGAACATACTTCGACCACAGAAACAATGCAGCACTTATCAATACTATTCCGGCATGGATCCGAGAAGACGACGAAGCAAGTGGCGACGGAACATTGGTTAACCTTGTTCAAATAATGGGTAGCTACTTTGACAAGCTTAATTCTTATATTGAGGCACTTCCAAAGCTGAAGCAAGCTAGCTATCTAAGCGCTAGTTCTAAGCCATCGCCGTTCGCCAGCCATTTGCTGGAAACCGCAGGCCTGCATTCTCCTGAATTGTTTGTCGATGCATCGATCATGGAGAGGATAACATCTCGTGATGAAGATAGAGACTATGTTTCGAAATTGAATGATGTTAAGAATTTAGTTTATCACAACATTTACAACAATCTGGTTTACATATATAAGTCAAAGGGAACAGAGAAATCAATAAGAAATCTCATCCGGTGTTTCGGCGTGGATGAGGATCTTATTAAGATCAACCTGTATGCTGATAATGAAACATATCTTCTCAGAAATAATTCTAGAGCAGCAACAGTTAGAAAGAATTTTATAAACTTTAATGATCCTGATAAGTTTGACTCAACGGTGTATCAATATGAAGATCCTTCTAACTCAAATGCTGTAGGTTTCATTTCAGGCAGCGCCGGCGAAAAGCTCGCGGAGACAGGCTATGAAGATTATCTTGGGATGACAGCAGAGTGTGAAGTTATATTTCCTAGAAAATGGAAACAAGACAACCCGAATTATTTCCAGACAAATTTCTTAACCTCTTCTCTTTTTGGGATGCACCGCGCCTCTGGTTCTGGAACTACCACTACATGGTATTCGGCAGATAATGATGACTATTCAAATTTCCAAATTCAATCTCTCAGGGCTGAAGATGATTCTGATCATGTTTATTTTAAGCTTACATCTTCTGCTTCTCCGTTTCCTTTGCCTCTTTTGACGAGCAGCCTTTTTAAGGATGTATATCAGGATCAAAAATGGAACTTCTCCGTTAGAATTAAGCCAAGCAATTTCCCATGGGGAGATCATGTTTCGGGAAGCTCTTATAACGACAAAATGCATTATGTTGTTGAGTTCGACGGAATAAACGCTAAAGGCGGAACAGTTCAAAATTCTTTCTCCTTAACGGGAACTATTTCTGCAACACAGGGTAAAAACTTCTTAAGAGGTCACAAGAGAATGTTCGTTGGCGCCCGACGAACCGATTTTAACGGAACCCTTCAAGAATACACAGATGTTAAAGTTTCTTCTCTGCGATATTGGGCAAGCTATCTTCCTGATGGGTTCTTGGAGGCTCATGCAAATGATGCAGCCAACGCTGGTGCGCAGCACCCTTATAAGAACGCATTCCCGTTTCCTACCTCTATAGCCGGAACACAGATTCCATATTCTGATACCCTCGCATTGCATTGGGATTTTGGCAATGTAACGGGATCTTCTTCTGACTCTGCCGCCACAACAACATCAGATTCTATTTTCTGGGTGCATGATGTTTCTTCTGGATCGTCAACGGATGCCAGCAGATATCGATGGCTTGGTAATATTATCAATAACCAGCACTCTGCCAAGGGAGACAAATTCCTTCCACCGGAAAGTGGCGACTTAAATCCCGTTTCGAAAGAATATATAGACGCAGCTAGGCAGCAATTACCAGAAATCATTAACTCGTCAGATGCTGTTCAAATATTGACAACAGATGATGACAAATTTACTAGAGAACATCGCATTACTAATCATTTCTGGGCAGTTGAAAAATCAATGTATCAGGTTATTTCGGAAGAAATGATTAATATATTTGCCACCATCATTGATTTTAACAACTTAATCGGAGCCCCAGTTAATAGGTATCGACAAGAATACAAGGATCTAGAAAAGCTAAGGCAACTGTGGTATGAAAGAGTAAGAAATACTCCTGACTTAGATAAGTTCTTGAACTTCTATAAGTGGATTGATTCTGCTATTTCTGAGATAATAATACAATTGGTTCCTGCCTCTGCAAATATTGCTCCTGAAATAAGAAACATGATTGAAAGTCATGTATTGGAAAGAAGCAAATACCAAACTAAGTTCCCAACAGTTGAATTCAAGGTCGGAGATCCAGAAGCCCGCTTGTTTGGCGTAACCGAGTTGGCGTATAGTTGGAAGTATGGTCATGCCCCCCTAGATGGCACCAGCGAAGGCACAAACGCCATGTGGTGGAAGAAAAGAGCAGAGCGCACAAAGGCTCAAATCTCAGCCTCAGCGCTAGGAGTTAATGCTGACAGAGACAACCTTCTCTTGAAAATTGAGTCGCACAGATCCAGTTCTGGTCATCAAGTTGCCACTGCCAAAAATGGCACAGCTTATTCGTCTTCGATACACGCGCTGAGAAGGTTTACCAAGCCATACATTTTTGATGTCAACGAATCAAGACAAATTCATGGCGGAGTTAACTTCGCGCCAAACAAAAAGATAGGCTTCGCCGATGCCGCCGCAAGACCACACGGAGAACTGTATGACAAGAATATACTCAGAGTGTATTCGTCAGATGTCTATTCTCTTAAGGGGATCGATGATGTTCTGGAGCCAAAATTCCTCGAAAGCACCACCGACGAATCAGCAAAAGAATATAAGAAGCTTGATTTTAAAGTAACCCACGGGAGAGATGGCACGGAGGGCTATTCGTCAGGCAAGGGTTCTTTGATGTTCCCAGGCAATATAGTAAGCTCGTCAGTCGATTCGGGATATGTAAGCCACTTTAGATCAGCCGTAGCCGATGGGCAAATAACTAATATTCATAATGATGTTTATGGAGATGGAAATGAAGTTCCAATGCAAGGCCCGTTTACTGAGAAGTTCGTTGGAGGTAGGCAACATCGACATGTCGAAGTTAATTATCAGGGCACCTCAAAAGCACTAGATGCCATAACCACTCGCCCTGAAGCATGGAGAATGCATGTCAACACGGCAGACGCATGTTTAGTTATCTCAGGTTCTGACATGTCACCAGCGGCATCATATCCAGATCAAAGCAAGCCGCTAGCAATTCGTTTCCGCGACGAGACAGCAAAACGACCGGTCAATATTCGAAACATTCGAATGATGACGGGCTCTTCGGATGATGCCGCACCAACCGGATCAATTACAAGAATAGGAAACTTTACAAAGAATTATGAAGTTGTGCATACTGTCGGTCAGACGCAAAACAATCCATATTTTAAAGAGAACGAGGGAGTGTCGCTGCCAACAAGAATCCATATATCTACGAAAGATAATCTTCCCGCAACAACGAATGTGCACACCATGGTCGGCGTAGCTGCCAACATAGCATCTTCAGGCAACTTGATTGGCCCCAATCAAAACGCCGCAGGAGACTCTATGTTGTTTGATGCTGCCGGCATGACGAATAGGGTGGATATCACTGCTGACGATGACTATAAGACAATCTTCGCCCTGCCTCGCCGAGATCTGACGGGATCAGACAGCGTGATTGTATCTAGATTCTCCGCTCCTGGCTCCACCGAAGTCATGACTAGGGGATATCTTGATATCGCAGCAGAAGAATATTCTCCCTATAATGCTCTTCCGTTCCGGAACCTTTCGGTTAGAGGCTCAGGAAGCGGTGAGGCGAACAATGTTCGAAGTGATGATCATTTGGGAACACCAGGATCCACAGTTGGCAACGGTAATCGCCATGGCTTAAGAACTCACTTAACAAGGTATGCAGGCCTGTTTGGTCATGACAGCATTTATGGATCCGTACCAGAGAGCACATATGTTACTCAACCTTCGTATCACAAGATAAATAGAAATGCACAACTTAGGATAGAGCGTACAAGTATACATGGTGCTCTCGCGACTGCATCATCATACGATAACTGGTGGGTTCAGCACCAAATTCCTCGGTCCGCGATAAACTATTCTTGGGTTAGTTCGTCTTTGAATATTAAGAATGATTACTTTGGATATTCTACAGTAGATGGAGAGATCTCCGGAGCCGCAAGCGGAAGAGAATCTGCTTTGTTAATCCTTTCGGCGAGCGAATATAAATTCCGTTTCCCGGATTCGAACGGTCACGACTATGTGTCTGCCAGTTTAAATCTCAACACTTATGTTTATGAACCAATTACTAGTTCAACTAATACTTTGGGCTATGACGGCCTCGCGACGAAGTATTCCTTGGGTGTATACGAAAACGAGAGCATTACGACATTGCCGGATGCATTGGATCCTGAATATGTTGGATTCAATGCTCTCCTTTGGCGACGACAGGGCCCATATGGATATCCTTCTTGGCGCCAAATAAGAGGCGGTGAGCACCCAGTTGCCCGGTATCAGAAAAAGAATAATATTTTCTCTATAGTGTCATCACCCGCTGAACCAATTTTATCTCCATCTGGTTCTGGAGAACTAAGGTCGTCAGCAAGATACGGAGCCCTCAGCGTCTTTGAAAATGTATCACCCATCACAAATAAGTATACTCCCATCACTCACAAGCTTGTGATCGAATCAACAGTCGTTGATGCTTTTGGCTCTAGAAATTTAACAACTCCAACCTTGAACTTCAAGGCCACTTATGGTAATAATTTAGGATACTTTGAAAATGTAAATATTGATAATGCTGCCGATCTTGGAAGTGGAAGAGATATTTTGACCCCTCACAATGAGTTGCTGGCTCTCTATGGAAATGGCGCACTGGGAACGGATGCCACTCCAATAAAAGGATTTACTTCTGTAACATATAAGGAGTCAATATACCCGTGTGGAGAAAACATATATACTGATCGCATAAGAAAAAGAAATGCTTATACCAGTAGTGTTTGGTTAGATCTGCGAGCATCTAGAGATTCCTTGAATGATGACGGACATGGCAGAAATGAGAACTCAGCCGGTAGAATGGTTAGTCAAAGCTCTTGGCCTCTCGATGCAAGAACTAATTTTCAGACAACCGCTCAAACATGGACTTATCCAAACTCCGATAACGGTCAAGAAGGTGAGCTTCAAAACAATTATACAACATGGCACGGCAGGATCGGTGGCGCTCTACGCACCGGTTTTGAATACACAAGAAATACTGTTATCGCCGCCAGCGTTACAGCTTCGGCAGTTTTTTCAAGAAGACACACTTTAAATTCCACCGCATCCGTCGTCGCCCCAACTGGAATTCAGATCCCAGAGACTGGCGCAGCCGGGTTAGCGCCGACACATATCCTATGGGCTGGATTTTCCAGACCAGGTCACGGCGCCGCAAAATGGCAAGCAGCAGAATTAGCTGGTAGAATACACTCTCCGGCTGGAGAGGAAAGCACTTGGCAAACAACGGCCAGTAATCCGTGGTATAATAGTTATGATGATTATAATGAAGAACTAAGATTGGCAGCAAAAGATTATCAAGTGGTACCAGAATTTAGGATCAGCGATCATTTATCATATTGGATAAATCAACATGGCGCCGACTTCTTACAAGAGAGAACCAAGTGGTTGCAGATGATCGGTTCCCCGCCGGGAACTTCAAACGAGCCACAGAATAGTTCTGTTGATGATTTCTTCAAAATATATACAAATACCGATTTTATGAAGCATTTCCGGCCGTTGCAGGATGATCTTCGCAACATCGCGTCACCGTCTAAATTGACGCTTACTTGTCAGGCTGCAATCAAGTTTTTGCCTTATGATGGATTTTATCCCGCTGAACGAGCGCTCGCCTTAGCCGGCCAATTCTCTAGTTCTTATGCCCCGCATATGTCATATAGTTATGGGCCAATCGGTGCGGCTGGAAACACAAAGAGGCAGGGGTATGATGCGGCAGTCTGGAGAACGATGTTAGATAAGGTCTTCGCGCCTGGCATTTTCATGAATTCTATTAAATCTGGCTTGGCTGTTGATTATCCAATAATGTTAACAGCTTCAAAAATACAGCCTATCATGGCTGGCATGCATACCACTGACTATTGGGCACTCGGCATGCCAGGTGCCGGAACCGATTATGATCTAGATCATGCTCGCGAACGAGGAGTTTGCTATCCTCTTCGTTATCCTTGGAATCACGACGGTGCACCAGAAAAGCGGTTCGCTGACTTTCTTGCTGGAATTTGGGATGGGGCGTCTGCGAATAACCGAGATGTTTGGGGAGTTGAAAGACTTCCTCCTGCCGGCGCCTACGAGAACTTTGGCAAATGGGATTATAGAATTCCGTTTGAAGCGATAATAGAGCCAGAAAAATATTTGGCAAACATAGATCTGTTTGATCATGAGCCGAACCCTAGTGCTTCTCTTGGCACAAGCTCCGTCGATGGAGGAACCAAAGGTGCCCACTTCCCAGCGAAGGGAGTTTGGAGTGGCAATGGCGACAATCTTTATAGGATGATGGCACATAACTTCTTGGCAGAGGTGCCTGAATTCTTTTTGCCAAAGGGACAATTTAGTACAATCTCTTCTGCGCCAGAAGATGAATTGAATTTGGTAGTTAAAAGCGGCTCTGTTTACGCAGCCAGGCTCAAGCTTAGAAGGAGTATGAATGACTCCCGTGATTGGTCAAATGATAGTGGAAGAAATGGTTTAAAAGTGGTCGACCTATATAGGGATGGGGGTTATGAACTCCCACAGGATCCTCATAGCCAGCCAGGTCTTCAAGAAACCTTTACCATGTATAGTCGCCCGACAGCTTTCGGGCCTCCTTGTTGGGGAAGAATTCATCAAAAATTATATGCATCCGGAAATGCAGACTATGGAGTCGGCGGCGTTTTTGCTGAAATGAAGAATTTCCACAGCCAGTCAATTAGTGGAACATTCTGGGGAACTCTTGATAGCCTTGAAGGATACAATTGGTCATTCACTCCCCCATATTATCATGGCGAGGCATGGGTCGACCTAGTGTTCAAGCCACAAATAGATCAGACCACCAACCAGCTAACCAAAAAGTATACTTTAAAAGAAATCATGGAAGAAACGAATGCAATATATTGGCGAGTCGATGCCGGCATTCAGAATCCGACAGCATCACAAGCGACTTCCGAATTTGACGCTCCATCGACACAGCCAGCTTACCCCGTATTTGTTTGGAATGGATATCATAGTTCTTCTCTATATGCCGGTCAAAATGTTAATGACAATGCGATGCAGGTAGACGCATCTCTTAACATATTTGGACTGGCAAGCATTCCAAAGATTGAGACTTTAACAAATATGTCAACCGGTGATGTGTCAGCGACAACCGCCGGAAAGACGCACGCCTGGAAGATTCAGCCAAAGTTTGAGACACCAATGTTTAACTTTGGATCGGATGACAATGCGCTTCGACAACTTTCCTCTGCCAGTTCCGACGCTCCTTTAATGATTTCCGATGTCAACGGTTCGGAATCCATTCCACGGGGCATGTGGCATCAATTTGGTTATATGCCAAAAGACAACAGCAAGGGAATATTTATGGAAATTGGTGATATTCCAAAAAATTGGATCATGAATCATCCATGGGTATATGAGACAGATTACTATGCAAATCCGCCGGATCTTATCGACTTCAATGAGGATGCATCCCCCGGCGGCAACACAGACACCACTCATCATGACAGCGCCATGTTCCACCGCTCAAACGCCTGGAAGAGAACAAAATCTTTAACAGATCTCCTCGGGTTTGATTCAACCCCCGTTCGTCTTGGCGAGACAAGAATGAGAAAATATGTCAAAGAGGCTATTGTTGCTGTTCCGTTTGTAGAGGAAGATGGAATAAGAAACTTCTTTAAGCTCAATCCTGCCATGGTCAGAAACATATTGGATTCAACATCAAAGAAATCATTCGATGGCTCAGATGGTCCTTCAGAATCTGTTACGGAGCAAATTGATCGCATGAAAGATTATGTATTTCCTCCTAGTCTTGATTTCATCACTAACGAAGATATAGAGCCGATTGCAATGTATATCTTTGAGTTTAAATATAAGTTTGATAAAAAGGATCTTTCTCACATCTGGCAGAATGTGGCACCCCCATCTTCTAAAAAGTTTGAACTTGCAAAGTCAACCATTAGTCATTCTTTGCTTTCCAGAGAATTAATGGGGTTTGGAAATGTCGCCAATGGAGAAACTGGAATGAAAGACAAAGTTCAGTGGATGGTGTTTAAAGTAAAGCAGAGAGCAAATACAAATTATTTTAAGAAGACCATCAATAAAAATCCGGATCAGTCGACCATCAGAGAGAAATTCCCAGAACTTGTTAAATCTCCAACGCTTAATTTCGGAAATAATAATAGCGGATATAGTTATAACTGGCCGTATGACTATTTTTCAATAATCGAATCAGTAAAAATTGATGCAGAGGTAGAATTTTCAAACCTACCGTCTGATGCGCTGACCATCGGAGGAACGAGCCAGATGACAGAACCTGTGACGAAAGTATCGACAAAATCATCAGGAATAACGGCAGACACTTTGGATTTGGAAACATTTGCAGGAATAGTTACAGAATTGGGGAAAACTGAATGAGATTTTTCAATAAAAAAGAAGAAGTTTTAGATCTTCAGCTTACTCAGTATGGCAAGCATTTGTTGTCGCTGGGCAAGCTTAAGCCTGCTTACTATTCTTTCTTTGACAATAATATTATTTACGATTCTCAATACGGCGCTGGCCCAGAGTTGCCAAAGGATGCCGAGTCGAGGATCCAAGATGATACGCCATATTTGCGAACGCAACATGTGTTTAGTGGAATTGAAACGGAGATTCGGGCAATCGCGGAAGAAAATCAAGCAGACTACCTTGCTGGCAAAGTGATTAAGACCCAACCATCGCCAGAAAGGCATTATGCTTTGTCTGCTCCTATAGGAAACATGACGATGACAACAAGTAGCGCACCTGCTTGGAATATATCATTTATGAAATCTGAACTATCAAGCTCTATAGAATATATGACAGGATCCCATGCGACAGTTAAAGTTCCACAGCTTGAAGTGGAAGTGAAATATAATGTTCACACGCAAGAAGAGGGAAATAACTTGCTCACAGAAGGTTTGGCATTAGACGATCCAAGTATAAAATATAGCGTATCTAACCGGTTTAGTGATGGGACTTTCTTTCTTGTTCTTGAGGATGAATTGCTAATAGATGTCTTCGAGGAGAATACCGACTTTGAAGAAGAGAATGTAGAAATTGAAATATACGAGATTGAAGAAAAGGATTATGGTGGCAAGATCTCGACGCCTGGATTGGAAACAACGACAGTTGTTGAAAATTTAAATCCACTTTACTTCATAAAAAGACCTGAGCCAATAAAAGATGATATTTTGCTAGATACAGTTCCTGCCACCGCCCTCACCGCACCGGATGCCACTTACGCAGATTACTTTTTTGACATTAGAGTAGATCATCAAATCCCAGAGAATGATATATGTAAGGGCATACAGAAGCTCAAGAACAAGGGCACTGACGCTAGGCCAGACTACAACATAGAATGCCCTGATGAACTCAAGAAGGTACCATTTGATCTATATGCATCAAATGTAACAGATGAAGATATCGAGGAGTGCTCCGAGTAATGTCATATCCTATAGTAGAAATAAAAAAAATAACAATCGACGAGGCATCAAATTTTCCACCCTCCACAGACCCTCATGCTAAAAACAGATCAACCACGACCAGGAATGCTTATGGAAAAAGGAAAAATCGAAAACAAGCAGACCCCAGAGGAGGTTCCGGATCCGGTTCGAATGACACCGCACCGAAGAATTTTGCAGTATTACTAAAGCTGTCAATGACGGATTTCGTCGACTCAGACGGCGCAATGACTTGGTATGAAGATGATGACTTTGTTAAGTATCTTAGTCTTCAGGTTGTTCAAAGCATGGATCCCAAATTTACAGAAGCCATCAATACTGGCGCGATTAAATTGCTGGAATCTGAGATTACGAAGAAAGGGAACTTTAATCGTGATAAGGTCACCATCTTCTCATTACCTCTACAGAATGCCAAACTTGGTCCGCTAATCAACCGGCAAGTCTTGATAAATCAAACAATACGATTTGATTTGCCAACAGATTCTCCTGCGCACCTAGCTTATTTTGCAAATGTAGTTCTTGATGTCGACGCCATTGCTGCTGCAACAGGCGCAGACATGTCTTCCCGCGCCATTCGTGACTCTATCGGTGCATATACCACTGAAACTGTCTTTCACAACATGCAACAATCAAAAACTTCAACAACCTACACAGGCCCTGATGGCGTCAAGGTACCTGGTCAAGTTGGCATTATAGCCGGCAAATTTGTTTCTGCCACCGTTGTTGATGATGCAGAAATTGTTACAGATCTTCAGGGGATTTTGTCTGACTTTAGCTCCCCAACCTCAAATCTTGCTAAGAAATACCTCTTGGGCATTACTGTCATCACCACCTCCACCGCGGTGGATAAGCTGACCGATCTCTCTAGTGAGATTGCCGGCTGGCACGCTAGAGATGAAGAAAACGATGCCGGCCAGATCTATCTTGCCGCAAAAGAAGTTCACGACAAATACAGCGCTCTTGTTTCCGCCGCCCCGCTTTTGACACCAGTTGTGTCGACAAACAATATAATCACAAACAATATGGCAATTCAAATTATTAGCGAAGAAGACATCAATATTTTGTTTGATCCCAACGCCGCTATCGACGACATTCTGGGTGTTAACACAACAGATACAACGCTTTCTTCCATGTTGAAAGAAAAGCAAGAAGTTGTCTATACCTTCTCTGATGCTTTTATATCAAGAGATGCAGAAGGTCACTGCCGCTTTATGTTTGTTATGAATCTTGCTGAACTAGTTGCTAGGAACTCTAAGTTTGGCAAGTTGCTACAAAATTCAAATTCTGAGATACGAGAATTGCTACAATCATATACCAAACTCAAATCAATAACTATTTCCAGACATGAAGTTGGGGATGTCAATCATCCCGCTGCTCGTGAAATTGTAACAGGTGTGGATGTCGATGGCAAAATCTGCGGAGCACTAAGATATACATCATCAACCGACCGTGCGCACAAAATAGAAAGCACCAACGGTGGAATATTGAACAGTCTCAGCAAAATTCCTTTCGGCGGATCCGAGCCGCAATTTGTCTCTGAGCAGAATGAAATAGCATCTGGAGACATATTGGCAGGCTCAATATCAGAGATTTCAATTTTCCCGACTTCTTTGTCATCTGCTGCCAGCGTTGACTTGAGAAGCTTCAGTGTTCTTGACGCTTCTGTGTCACAAGAAAATTCTGGAGAATATGGATACAAGGTGACAGTAAACATTGAAGACAACATTGCAGATATTCTAACAATGAAGTTTTCAGATCTCCGCAAAGCAAGGAAAACTTTAGAAGCATTTTATGGAGAATCTGTAAAGCCATGCAACTATGATAACGATCTGGAGGGATATACATCTTGGTATGTTGAAAATTTATATGAAAAATTTAATATAACTCCTGCCGCGTCTACATCTCTAGCTGTTGCAACCGCATTTGATGCCATCGATTTTAACGACAAACTTTCTAGTATAGTTTCTTCCGATTCGTCGGCTCTTGATGATGATCCTTTGTATCAAGCTGCTCTGGCAACTTATGCTGGATCCTATCAGCAAATCGCGCCCGGCGGCCGCCCTTTTCTTCTGCCCGCCAATCGCGGGCTAGCTTTGGAGAGGTATGCAGAGGGAACTTCTGCAACACCACTTGAACTCGACCCTCTCTATAATTCTGCGCTATCAGCATATACTCATGGTAGCGATGGGGGCGCAGCGATAGAAGCATATAGCGCCCTTCCATCCCCAACAGCCTTCAGCCCTGGCGTCAAATCAGCCATGACCTCTGACACTTCCGCTGCCATCGATAGTTCTGGAACACAGGCTAGTCTAGCCATGGTTAGTCAGGCCATCGCTGGCACAGTCTCCAGTGCCCTAGCAGAAGCAGCAGAAGAAACTGGAATATCAAAGGCGCCATGGATCACCCCGGTCGCCATATATGCAGAAGTTTTGAATATATTTTCTAATGTCAACGATTCAGCCGCGCTGGAAATGGCAACAGAGATGACAAAAAAGATTGATCCAGCCTCCGGCACACCTGACGGCATTTTAGAATGTATCAATATATTTCACACTCTCGAAAGTAAAATATCTAATGTATTGAAAGGAGATGCATCTAACAACAATGCAGCTTCTGCAACAACGAGATCTTCCGCAGGTTCCGCCGGCTCCTCTTTGTCAAAAATCATTCGGGCTGAAAATACATTTTCTTCAACATTTGATGCTGCAATTGCAAAGAATAACGGCATGGATTATCTTGGTGCCAAGTCAACCGGCGTGTCTGGTTTACAAATTGTGACTTCTGGGCAGTATTTTTCTAGAATCACTGATGAGACAAATAAATATTTTGATACGCTTCCGACTTCTACATCCCCGCTGTCTAACATTGATTCTGTTGAATCATCATATCTATCTCCTGCTGAGATATTGATGCCTAATTTTTCTATCGACACATTGGCATCTCCGTGGTCGCCGACTCCCTATGTCGAGGCAGCACTAACAACGGCAGTTACAAAAGGAGCGCTGACTTCCCTTCCTAGTTCCGCCGTAACCAAGCTTACGCCCGTGATTCCAAAAGTTGGCAATGTCATTTCAAATCCTGCCGCATGCGATCATGAAGGAACCTACACAGCCCTTAACGAGTCGTCTCTTGGCGCAAATATTGCAGCTAACGCTTTTCTTTCAGGAATGAATATAACTGTAAGCTATCCAGAAGAAGACGCAATCTCAACCGCCGCCGCCCCAATGTTGCCAACGAGTAAAGTTTTGGGGGAGGAGAGCAAATTCAACACAGCAAACTTTAATACAATAGGTGGAAATTCTGAAACTTCTTTACAGGGTCAAGTCATCTATGGAGTTGACATTTCTTCTGTCGCTAACGCCATGGCAAACGGGCTAATGAATCAGGGAATTGTAACAACCACCGGAACGGTTGATGGAGCATTAAGTACAATAAGTTCTTTTGCGCCTGACAGTTCTAACACAACTGGTGAATTCTATGACACTTCTTTGCTAGGAAATGCCATTGAGGGCATGACAGAGACGGAGATCGCTGACATCCCAAATCAGATTAAGTCATTATTTGGTGCATCAAATGGGCCATTGGCAGAGATTGGAGGTATTACTGGAGATCCAGATATCACTCCTTTGCTGCAATATAACTTCTTTAGCATACAGAGGGTTGAAATGTTAACTGGTTTCGAGTTGTCTTCCACTTCAAATATGTCGCTAAATCAACCCACTTGGTTGCCTTTAAATATTGATGGATTTCCAGGAAATTCCGGAATGATTCTTTGTAGGATGTCTACATATGTTAACGGAAATTTGGGAATAACAGATCCCGGCAGCTATATGCTTCCAGTTTTAAGTAGGTATTTCTTGATATCATTGGCTCCAGAGGTTGGTGGAGTTTCTACTTTCCCCACTGGCGATATCTCGACTTCTTTCGGCGCCGCTGTTGTTGGAGAATTGGCTGCCAGCACTGTAAATAATTTAGGCAGTCTGGGATCAAATGGTACATCCAAATCTGACACTACTCTGTCGCTTTCGAAGCCAAATGTCAGTGAGCCAACTATACCGGGGATATATCCATGATAGGAAAGACAAAAAACATATTTAATGTTGGCTTATATAGAACTGAGGATACTGGAAGGTCGACCGACAGCTTCAGAAGTGAACTGGGCAACAGGTTATATATTAAAAAAGTAATATATGGCGATGAAAAAATTAACTCTGATGCTGTCTTATTTAAGAAAAGACAATCGATTAGAATAGTAGCTTCAGCAGACAAAATCGAGGCACAGACAACGACTGTTCTTTCTGCCGACGATCCATGGCTGACGATAGCTCAGACTTTAGTTCCAAACGGAAGAACATTTAGCGATCACGCATTTACATATGAATTGCCTTTTACGCCAGAAGAATTATCCACGGTGACAGACATAGCTAGCCCTTCCTTGTCAAATGTTGAATATGAATATAATTTTTATCAAAAAGAATACGAAACCAGCCCTGCCATGGGAGGCTTCACTACCCAGATGTTGCCAAATCTTTATACATATTCTTTAGCAGTGAGTGGAGATCTCCTAAAATCAGATAATGAAATCATGAGACATGTTACATTAAACGGGAATTTGATGCCAAAAGATGTTTCTAATCTCAACCGCCGCGGCGAAAAAAGCTTCAATATGAATACGGATGAATATTATAAGAAGTTCGCTAGCGCCACAAAAAGAGCGACTGATTTTGGGACAATGCCAAACAACTATTCGCAGATAATGTTTCCCTCAACCGGCGTCAAGTTTGCTTTAGAAGCCAATGAGACAAAATATCTTTTTCCAATGTATGCTGATATAGAGTTCTCAACTGATACGATGACGCTTTTTGCTGACGCCATGAAGGAAACGAAAACGAGTTGCGTTTTCATGAAAGACATGCTCGATGCACAGATAGCAACATCTCCATGGAGCTTTGAGACGGTGCGCACGATTGAAGAGACCGCAGTTCCAACGATTAAAGAAACTAGATCTGGAAAAGTATATGGCGTCTCAACTGAAAAATCTTTTGGCTCTGAAAGGCAGCGCTTAGATATCGGAGAGTGGATATTGAATGTAGCAAAAGCCGAGGCAACATCCGTTGATAACAAGGGCACATTTATGAGCATCTCAAACAAAGAGACGAAACTTGCTTCAAACCCCCTATACTCGACACAGAAAGATATCGCGCTATCGATTTTGCTTGGCAAGCTTCGTGGAATCATCGGAGCAAACTGGAGAACAGCCGATAATATCTTCACAGATGACTTTGCATATTCAGAAACGGTGCTATATAAAATAGAAAAACACGCACAAAATGTGACGGATTCTCCGATGCAAGTATTTTGGATCCCAAACGCATCAGAGTTGGATGTCATGAAATTCGTTGACACGCAAGTAAAGTATAATACATCATATACTTATATCGTGAAGGCATATCAATTTGTTTTGGGAACTGAATATACTTATAGTAATCTGGCAGTTTCACAAAAAGTTGCCAGCCAGTGCGTTGAGTTAATAGATGTAAACACTCAACAGCCTGTCGCGCCGAAGGTGGGCGATGTAAAAATTTCTAAAAGTAGAATTTCAGATTCATCAGTTCTTTATATGACTCCATCCGGCGGTGAATTTTTCGCTGAATTTGATGTTATACAAGTTCCTTCCATAAAGCTTGTAGAGGTGCCATTCTCTCGCCATGAGGGGGTTTTTGTTGATAGCCCGCCCCTTCCTCCGAATGTAGAAGTTATACCCTACAGCGGCATGAGCAATGTAATGAAGTTTTATTTTGAGGGCTCAACCGGCGAAATAACTGAACAGCCTGTTATTTTTGACGAAGCAGACGCAATATTTGCTGAGGAGTATCGCAACACAAAAAGATTAGGCACCGACGATCCAATCACATATGGCGGAGATGACTATCCAATTTCATTCGAGATGTATAGGTTAACCTCTCCCCCAACTAAGTTTGAAGATTTTGCGAACAAGATGAGAGCATCAGTAACAACGACATCTTTATCATCAGGTCAGCCAATTAGGGCAGCAAGCGCTGCGTATGTTGATGCCATCTCTCCAAATACGAAATATTATTATACATTTCGCTCCATCGATGTTCATGGAAAGAAGTCAAATCCTAGTGCTGTGTATGAAATAGAAGTAGTTGATGACAACGGCGCAATATATCCCACAATTAGAACAGTTGAATTCTCTGAAGAAGTGCCGAAACAGGCGTCTATTCCGGCAAAGAGATACATTCAAATCTCTCCGAGATATCTACAGAGATTAATTAACGAGGATAAGTCAAATTTTGGTGATTATGACAGCGCCAAAGATATAACAGGAAATCTGGTAATGGGATTACAAGACGAAACAGTTTGGAATAGAAAGTTTAAAATAAGGCTGGTATCCAAGAAGACGGGAAGGAAGTTGGATATTAATTTGAAATTTATTCAGAAATACAATAAAAGTGAAATCTCAGAGTAATAAGTAACTTGTGAACTATTTATACTGAAGAGATGTTATAATAGAGGTATACAAATGGCATTTTTAGATAACAGCGGCGACATCATACTTGATGCCGTCCTAACAGATACTGGCAGGTTTAGGTTAGCTAAGGGCGACGGAAGCTTTAAGATTACCAAATTTGCTCTCGCTGATGATGAAATAGATTATTCATTATATAACAAGGGTCATGCGAGTGGATCCGCATATTTTGATTTGGAGGTTTTACAAAGCCCTGTTTTAGAGGCGTTTACAAACAATGCCTCCTCGATGAAGTCGAAGCTGCTTTCGATAACGAGAACAGATCTGCTTTATCTCCCACTGATCGCGATCAACGATAAAACCACAAGCACAGCAAGGTATACATCTCTTCAGGAGTCTCCATATCTGGTTGCAGTTGATTCCACAACTGAGACGGCAATTAACTCTGCTGGAAGCACACAGGGAGTTATTAATGGAGAGACCCTTGGCAGTTCGACTTTTATAAGATTAGACCAAGGCCTTGATACACCAGAAAAATCTCCTGCATTTTCATTAGATGAAGATTTAGTTGAGACAGGATATATTGTTGAAATGGATAATCGTTTTGGCACTATTACCACTAAAGGGGGAGTGACTCAAACCTATTCTTTCCTTGACGACGATAGCATGGCAACATATGTATTTAACCGCGATGTCGACACCGATCTTGTGAGAGATAATGCAGAGACAGACAGGTTGGGAACAGAAGTTATCAGAGGGCCCAGAGGAACAATTATAGAGTTCTCTATTAAATCTTCACTGGATTTGAATACTGGCACTTTTTTGTTCCAAGAAATCGGCTCAACAGACACGGATACCTTTTCTGGAAAGACTCTCTTTTATCTTGATACGACTGTTCGAGTAACGGGCTTGACAACAGGATACAGAATTGATGTACCAGTTAGGCTCTACAAGTGCAGCAGTTGCTAATAATATAGGAAAAACTAATGGCTACAACATTTAAAAAATTTACCAGCAATGACACGGTTTCTACAAGAACTTTGCTTCACGAGGCTATTCCTCTTACTGGAACAATAGTTTCTGGAACATATCATGAGGTTGGATCTGGAGACTTTAACGAAACTAATATTAAGAATTATTCTCATGGGATGTTTCAGAGTGTGTTTGATTATCCATATTTGAGTTCCTCTGCAAATCATGTTTTTGATATAGCTATAGGAATCGCCAGCGGTTCTGCTCTTTCTGGAACTTCAACCGTGCAAAATGCCAAGAAATGTGCAATATATAATCAGATGGCACAGGTTTTGGTCGGTCACGATGTCACAGGAGGCATTCAGAAATTTGATCAAGATGGCAATATCGTCGGCGGCGGCACCAAGCTACAGGAAGTATTCTTTATGAACTTCTCTAGGCTTCTTTCGAAGGATGAGATAAAGAAAGGATCTTTCTCCATTGGATTCGCTACTGGCGGCTTGACCACTGCAACCCACAGCCTTTTGACAATTAATGACTCTGGCGCCGGATCAGATTATAGAGTTAACTCTCCTGCTGGAGAATATGCGGTTCTTAACGGATCTGATGGCAATAAGCATGGGCTGCTGTATTACCAAGCCGGAATCGCAGTCGTAACTGCGTCTATATTCGCGAATAAGTTTGAGGTTATTGGGTTCGCTGGAACCCCGAAAATCGACGGCGGATTCGGAAGGCCCCACACCATAAATACCGCGTATGATACTGCATCAGTCGATGCGGTGTTTACAGGATCTAATATAACAGCATCATGTGATGGCTTACGAAACCGAATTAGCACGATTTCATTCAATAATACTACAGAACTTAATTCTACAATCTATTTCTGTCGAGCAAACCACAATGAATTTAATTATAGTTCAAACCCAACTTATATCACAGCCAGCAAACTGCGAATCAAGAATGTCTCGACAGACACGCCAGTTTCATACATTACCTCCGTTGGTTTATATTCAGCAGATAATGAACTTTTGGCTGTCGCAAAATTATCTGAGCCTCTTAAAAAAGACCCATCAAATGAGTTGACACTTAGGGTGCGCCTCGACTATTAGGAGGTCACCATGGCGCTCTATAAGTTTGGGCAAAATGACATATTTCACAATCGGATAAAAACTCATCCGTCTGTGGAGTTTCACATATATGATAGCATAGTATACTATAACAATCGTTCGCTAGAGGCAGGCAATTTTGTTAGCAGCGTTCCCAACGCCCAACCTGGCGAGCTTAGTCTGTATGAATTGAATGTAGATAGAGTATCTGGGTCAACTACTAAGCCGGATATCATATATACATTTATAGAGAAGGGCAATGATCTTTCGTCTTTCAAAACGGTGTCGACTAGTGATTTTGCACAAAATTATTCCTATGGAGATGTCGTTTCAAAGGATTATCCTTTTACTGCGAGCATTCATCGATCATGTTTCACTGCCTCTGCTCCCCGCCCTCGCATAACTTCCCTAAAGAATACTATGAACTACTATACTCCCTTGAGCAATCATTATAGTTTTTCTTCGTCGATGGGAGACAAAGAGAGTCAAGCGGTTAGTTTGATCAGTATACCGTCAATTTTTTATGGCTCTTCTATAAAGAAGGGAACAGTAAGTTTGAAATTCTATGTTTCTGGCGCTCTCCAAGCAGAACTTCAAGATAAGAATAAGAATGGGGAATTGATTCAAGTTACTGGAACTTCTTATGCTACTACAAATGGAGACGGGCTTGTGGCTGGGGTTGTCTTATACAATGAAGGGTTTGTTTTATTAACAGGAAGCTGGAATATAAACGAGGATCAATTAGATTATTTGAACTCGCCTAGTAGTCTAAAATACGGCTCTTGGTTTCATTTTGGAGTTGGAGCTAACGAGGGAGATCAAGATAATGGTTCTAAAACATCCATGCTGCCATCAGCCAGCTTTAGCCTGTCGCTATCTGGAACGAATTATGTTCCTACGGTGACAATGCTAGCTCATGCACCGAAAGGAGAATTAAACTATTCAGGAAATCCTACTTACATTTCTTATAGTTCTTCTGTGGGTCAATATACTTCATCTGTTGAGTATAGGGAAGTGTCGACAAATACAATTAAGAATACGGTCTCTTCATCTTACAGCACTCCGGATCCGGCATTTGAAAAGCAGGTATTCATCACCAAGGTCGGAATATATGATGAAAATAAGAATTTAATTGGGATTGCTTCAACAGCTTCACCGGTCAGAAAAAAAGAAAATCAAGACTATACATTCAAATTAAAACTTGACTTTTAAGCTCAAGTATGATATATAGTATAAAGGAACCAAGCAAATGAAAGACATGAAATTGATAATGGAGAGTTGGAGACACTACAGCGCCCCACCACCAAAAATTCCGATGATGCTTTTTGAAAATGGGAAGGTAGATTTTTTCTACCTCGACGAGAGGCTTAGTCTCCTGCGAGAAAACAATAGAGACTCGGAGATAGAAATACTTTTTGAGAAGTGGCTGGATCAATCAGAAACAATCTTAGAAATAGGCATGCCAAAATTTATTAAAGACTTTGTTTCAGACGAAAGCTCTGGCCAAGAGATCAAGCCAGAGTTCCTCGAAATGATTAAGGATCTTATAGAGAACCCTTACCTCACTTTGAGTATACAATTATGGGGATTCTTACAAAAGATAAAAAATGTTAGTATTCCGATATTGGCAAAAGCAGCCAAAGTGCTTGGTAAGATCAATGACGCTCGAAAATCTTTCGAAAAGAAAAATCCGTTATTGTATAAGGTTCTCTCCCTGACAGCCAAGGTGGCTGTTGTCTTTATTGTGGTGTATGCCGTCCAACAGTTGACAGGATCCGGCACGGCCCAAGCTGCGATCAAAATGGGAGATACAGTTTACGATGCTGACAGTTCGACGATGCAAGCTATAATAGGAGAGATCGCGAAGACGGATCCCGTTCTAGCGAAAGGAGTGGCTAAGTTGGCACAATCCCCAGAGACTGTTGATATCTCGCAGTTAACTCCCGCCATCCGAGATCTTATCCAAGACGCCCACTCATCAGTTGGATCATTGATTAAAGACATTGCACGATTCGAGGGCTATCCTGACCTCGCAAACATCCGTGATGCAGATATTTCTAAACTCCAACAATTTGGCGAGACAGGAAAAGAAATTTTAAATAGCGTTTCAAAAACAGCGGAATCTCTGGGAGATACCGCCACTACCACTGCCACTCAAGTGCAGGGGGGAAATGTTCCGATGCAAGCAAAGAACCTCCTAATGTCGTTAATGAAATCTAGTAGCTCTGAGGAGACGGCACAAATAGTGGATAGTCTAAAGGACTTAAATGTTCTTTCTCCTGAAGATCTTCAAAGAGCCCTCGAAGCAGGAAATGCGAATGATGGCAGAACTCTTGTAGATCTCATAAAAACTGTGCGCCAAAGCGCACCTTGACAACTAAACTTAATCGTGTTATAGTATAGTATGATCCTCGGCTTAGACATTTCCACAAGCATAACTGGCGTAACAGTAATTAACAACGAAGGCGAGATCCTTCTCTGCGAAGCGATAGACACGAGAAATAAAAATCATTTCCCAACTCTATTCCACAAAGCACAGAAAGTAGATGACTATCTCCTCGACATCGAATACAAGTATGACATCAAGCACATCTACATCGAGAAAAGCTTGCAGACATTCCGCTCTGGCTTCTCATCAGCAAAGACACTCTCAACCCTCGCATCCTTTAACGGAATAGTGAGTTGGATCTGTTGGGGAATCTGGGGAATGGAGCCGAAATATATTTCAGCAACTTCCGCAAGAAAGTCTTGTGGTATCAAAGTTCCCAGAGGCACCAAAGCAAAACAAGTTGTTATGCAGTTTTTACTTGACAACGAGCCAGAGTTTGTTATATTATATACTAAGCATGGTAATCCGAAACCTCACGAATTTGATAGGGCGGATTCACTTGTTATTGCTAGGGCGGGGGCCATAAATGAAAGCAGAGAAGCTAAAAATAGTTCGGAGCGCACTGGGGCGTAGCTACAAGTCAGGATCCGAACACTTATTCCATTGTCCGTTCTGTAGCCACGACAAGCTCAAATTGAGCGTCAATATTGACAAAAACTACTGGAAATGCTGGATTTGCGACAAAAGTGGACGCAATATCGGCTTTCTGGTGCGCAGGTTTGGCTCTCAGGATGACAAATTAGCGTGGTCAAAGTACGAAAATCGGGTTGAAACGAGTGGTTTTGACATGCTTTTCGCCGAAAAAGAGGAAGAAATTGCCCCAAAAGTTGATCTTCCCAAGTCATTTTGCTCCCTCACAAGCAAAAAACGGGACACTGCGGCACTAAATGCCCGACAATACCTGCGAGAAAGGGGC
>Ga0209349_1000049_pt1 | contig 74083 bp, 65 predicted proteins | sample ETNvirnome_2_130_FD_184067 | JGI IMG/M metagenome (GOLD analysis project Ga0209349, IMG submission 184067) | Marine viral communities from the Pacific Ocean - ETNP_2_130 (SPAdes) (version 2) | ecosystem: Environmental > Aquatic > Marine > Oceanic | place: Pacific Ocean | collected 2013-06-22
CTTCAGTCACACGGTGCTGTTTACCACCACTTTGGAAAACCGCGTACATAATTAACTCCGTCTGTGCGCCCTCAAATCGACGCAACTAAAATATTCTTCAATAGGGCGCGAAGTTTACGCTAATGCGTAAAAACTAGCAAGCCTCTTTTTGTAATTAAATGAATAAAAAGTAGCTGCATTGAGAGCAATTCAATATTTCCCCTATTTTATATTAAAATCCCCCTTTGCCAAGCGCTTTTTAACGGTTACAGAAAATAAATTAGCAATAGCAAAGCGAGCCTATGTAGTTCAATTAACCGCCAGGGGTGATTCAAAATTAAACCAGGATGTTTAATCAATTATTCACAAGGTTAATAGGTCATTTAACCTACTTAAGGGTGTTTTTTTAAGGAATCATCACAAAATATCGAGCTAATGCATTTTTTGTTGTACAATCTGCGCCGTTCACACATTAAAATTGGCTCGGAGATCAATGGATATAAAAGCTATCCAGGCGTTAATCGAAAGCGATATGAATGACGTCAATCAACTAATACATGCGCAAATGCGCTCAGATGTGGCGTTAGTTAATCAACTTGGTTTGTATATTGTTAACAGCGGTGGCAAACGTGTTCGCCCTATGTTGGCTATTTTGGCGGCTAAAGCGCTAGGTTACCAAGGCAAAGATCACATTACGCTAGCAACTATCATTGAATTTATTCATACCGCAACGCTTTTACATGATGATGTTGTAGATGAATCTAATTTGCGCCGTGGCACACCTACAGCAAATGCTGAGTTTGGTAATGCTGCTAGCGTACTGGTGGGTGATTTTATTTACACCCGCTCGTTTCAGCTAATGGTGGGTCTTGGTAAAATGCAAATAATGCAAGTACTGGCTGATGCAACCAACATTATTGCCGAAGGTGAAGTGCTGCAATTAATGAACTGCAACGACCCTGATACCACTGAAGCCAGCTATATGCAGGTTATTTATTCTAAAACCGCCAAGCTATTTGAAGCAGCGACGGGTCTTGCGGCCATTATTACTGAGCAAGACGATAGTGTACTAGAGGCACTTAATTTGTATGGCATGCATTTAGGTACTGCTTTTCAGTTAGTGGATGATGTTTTAGATTACAACGCTGATGCCGACCAACTTGGTAAAAACATTGGCGACGATTTAGCTGAAGGTAAGCCGACGTTACCTCTTATATATGCAATGCAACACGGTAGTGAGCATCAAACACAGTTAATAAGAGACGCTATTGAGCACTGTAATGGTATGGAGCACCTTGACGAGATACTGGCTGCGCTCAAACATACCAATGCCCTTGAGTTCACAATGGAAAAAGCCGAGCAAGAAGCAGAAAAAGCAATTGCCTGTTTAGATTGCTTAGCGGAGTCGAGTTACAAGCAAGCACTAATTAGCTTAGCTAGAATATCGGTTGACCGCGACCACTAAGTAATACTGTGTAGATAATTCCGAGCAATAAAAAAGCCTGCAAATGCAGGCTTTTTTATGGGTTAATTTTGGCTATTACGCCATAAAATCAACACCTTCTTTGATATCTTTTTTCAGCGTTTCAAGCATGTCATTTTTAGCTTGCTCTTCAAATGCGCTTAGAGTGCCGTAAGAAAGAATTTCTTCTACGCCATTTTTGCCTAAACGTACTGGGTGTGCAAAGTACTCTGCATCGCCATTTTCAACAGCAACGTATGCATAATCTACAACGTCTTCACCTTGTAAGCCTTTAACTAAAGACATACAAAAACGTGCTGCAGCAGCACCCATAGATAATGTTGCAGAACCACCGCCCGCTTTAGCATTAACTACTTCAGTACCTGCGTTTTGGATACGAGGAGTTAGTGTAGCTACTTCTTCATCAGTGAAAGTAACACCTTCAACTTGAGAAAGTAACGGTAGAATGGTTGTGCCTGAGTGGCCACCAATCACTGGTACTTTAACACTTGCTACGTCTACGCCTTTAAGTTCAGCAATAAACGCTTCAGAACGGATCACATCTAAAGTTGTAATACCAAATACACGCTTAGCATCGTAAGTACCTGCTTTTTTGAATACTTCAGCAACAATAGGTACAGTTCCATTAACTGGGTTAGTAATAATACCTACAAGCGCTTTAGGGCAGTTAGCAACAATACCTTCTGCTAATGTTTTAATGATACCAGCGTTAACATTAAATAAATCTGCACGATCCATACCTGGCTTACGTGGCATACCCGCTGGGATTAAAACAATATCACAACCTGTTAATGCTTTATCTAGTGCATCTGCACCAAAACCTTCAACTTTTACATCTGTTGGGATATGAGAAAGGTCAACAGCAACACCAGGAACTACTGGCGCAACATCATATAGTGATAATTCTGAACCAGCTGGTAAGCCTGTTTTTAATAATAAAGACAACGCTTGACCGATACCACCTGCAGCACCTAATACAGCAACTTTCATTGGAATTCTCCGTGATTTGAGGAAGGAAATATTTGTGGTTTATAAGATAAAGAAATTAGCGACTAAAAACAAATTTATCCTGCCTATTTTAGCTATATTTTCGACCATAGTTGTAAACTTTGCTGTTTAAACGCAGCAAAACCTAAACAACTGCTGCATAAATATGCATTTTTGTGTAGAATTTGCAGTATCGACAACATAACTAATTAGACACTATGCAACCACAAGACAAACAAGAAGCATTGGTAAAAGCCTTTAAAGCACTTTTAAAAGAAGAGAATTTTGGCTCACAAGGCGAAATAGTTGACGCATTAAAAGAACAAGGCTTTGATAATATTAGCCAAAGTAAAGTGTCGCGGATGTTAAGTAAGTTTGGCGCGGTACGTACCCGCAATGCAAAACAAGAAATGGTGTACTGCTTACCAGCTGAAATGGGGGTACCAACCGCTAAAAGCCCGTTACGCCAGTTAGTTATTGACATTATGCATAACGAAATGATGATTATTATTCGCACCAGCCCAGGCGCAGCTCAGCTAATTGCCCGTTTACTTGACTCATTAGGTAAAGCAGATGGCGTATTAGGAACAATTGCCGGCGATGACACTATTTTTATTGCGCCAGCGAAAGTATCAGAAATAGACCTCACATTAGAGCGTGTGCGTATTTTGTTTGATACGGTTTAAACTCGTTTGGTTATCACTGTTACGGCTATACTGATACGTAGCCGTTACTGGCTTGTTTTATAGCTGCTTTAGAAATCGCACTGAGGGTGCAAAAAACGCAGAGCCCATATCTGCTTGAGTAAAATCAAGCCAATGGTCGTAATACTCCCCCTGCCCTAATCGGCTATTGAGTACTTTCTCGAACGCATCCCCTTTAGCCGAGCACGTAATCATTAACATCCCCTGCTCATACACGTCGCCATAAGGCATACTTTGATTTAGTAATAATGCTTGCCCCTGTTCATCTTTTAATTCACTTCGGGTTGCATGGCTGCTTTCAAGTGCGGGGCTTATTAGGGTATTGTCGAGACGAGTACGCCCCATTATTTGTTCTTGTTCTTGCAACGACAAGTGCTGCCATAAAGTTAAGTCATGCTTATAGCGCTGAACATGAATATAGCTGCCTTGATCTTCAAAGCTATCAGGCTTATTAACGAGGGCCGTTACCCGTTTTTGACGACCATGCGGAGTATCGCCTGCATAAATAAAGCCATTAAAGTCTCGGCCATCTAAAAAGCGAAAATTACGAATTTGCTCAACTAGCTCAACATCTGGGGTGAATAGCTTGAGTATTTGTAGTGCAAACAAATGGTTCACGTCCTCTCTATCCGAGCGGATTTGCACAAACAAATCACATGGCCTTGCACTCATAACAAAGTCGCTATGGGTAATATTAGGAAAGCTTTGCAGCTCGCTTGGCATGAAGTCAGGTAAAATATGCGGCCAATATTGGGCGCCAATTGCCACCATGCAAGAAAGCATAGATTCAGAGAACTGATCACTAAACTCATCTTCAATATCGCTCACTTGTTTAAGCTTAGCGCGAAGTGATTCGTCGTGACCATCAAGTACATTAAAAAATAAGTGCAAACCGTGTAAGTTTGCTTCAGCACAAATCCCTGATTGCGCTTGCGCCATTGTTATTCCTTACTTTTTAGAGCAAAACACAGTGATTAATTACGATTCAAAAAAATTCACCGTGTGCGGTTTTATTTTTATTATAACCTGTTCATTAATTTCAAATGACTGGCCATACTGAGCTGCAACTTCTATTTCTTGTTCAGCAATAACCACAGTGTATACATAAGCAGAGCCAATAAAGCGACTACTTAGTATAGTTACGCACTCACACTCCAGCTCGTTATCATTATTACTGGCAAGTTCAAGTTGATGTGGGCGCACATAAATAACACCCTTTTTAGCCACTGCGCATTGCTGTGGCAGTATTGATTTAACCACACCAAACTGTGTTTTATATTCAGTTGCTGTTAATACAGTTGCGCTTAAGTATATGCCCTGACCCAGAAATTCTGCAACCTCCTTTGAACTTGGTTTGGCAAAAAGCTGCTCTGGCGTGCCTTGCTGCGCAATTTTACCTTGATGCATAACCGCAAGCGTATCTGAAAATGCAAACGCCTCTTCTTTTGAGTGAGTAACAAACACTGCCGACACTTGCTGAGCTTTAATAATACGCCTAATATCGGCGATTAATTCAAATCGGACTTGGGTATCAATATTAGAAAACGGCTCATCTAACAAGAGTAAACTGGGTTTATAAGCTAATGCACGTGCAATCGCTACCCGTTGCTGTTGCCCACCAGAGAGTTGATGTGGGTACCTATCGGCGCAGCCAATCAAATGCACAAGCTTTAACATTTCATCCACGCGAGCTTGTTTATCCGCTTTGCTCATACCGCTTAGGCCAAAGCCAATATTATTCGCTACCGTTAAATGTGGGAATAGTGCGTAGTCTTGAAACATCATACCAATATTACGATGCTCTGGTGACACAAACGTATTGGCATCACTGACTAATTTACCATCAATAAATACCTGTCCTTGCTTGGCCTCAATTAATCCTGCAATGGCTTTAAGCGTGGTGGTTTTGCCGCAGCCACTGGCACCGAGTAAACACACTATTTCGTCTTTACCTAAGGTTAAGTCTAAATCATCTACAACCTTAGTCCCGTTATATGCATAGCTCACACCTTGTAAAATCAAACTACTCATTTAACTACGTTGCTCCATTGAACGATTAATAAAATATAACGGAATAAAACCTACCACCACTATAAATAAAGCTGATATGGAGGCCAGCTCTAATTGTTCATCGCTAACATATTGAAACACGTGCGTAGCTAAACTTTCAAAATCAAAAGGCCTTAGCAGTAAGGCTGCGGGCAGCTCTTTCATACACTCAATAAATACCAATAAACCAGCGGTTAATAAGCCTCGGCGTAATAAAGGCAAATGCACTAAGCGTAACGTGTGGCCTTGGCTTTTCCCCATTGACTGACTTGCCATATCAAGCGAGGGGGTAATACGTGAAAAGCTTGATTCTATGGCACCATGAGCCACGGCGTAAAACCGCACTATATAAGCAAAAATAATCGTTAGTAAGCTGCCAGTCAGTAATAGACCAATGTCTAAATCATAAGGAGTCAGAATGCGGTTAATAGTATTTTCTAATAGGGTGAGTGGCAACAATACAGCAATAGCTAATACTGTGCCGGGTAACGCATAGCCCGTACTGGCCAAACGCCCAGGAATTAATGGATTTGTTTGTTTAGCAATGCGCTGATAAAACACCACTAAGATACTCAGTATAATAGTCACCACACTGACTACAGCTGCCACTTTTAAACTTTGCCATGCATAGCTAAAAAACTCACTATTCCACGCTTGATCAAAATACATAACTGCATATTTGAGCAATACAACCATCGGAATAATAAACGAAATAATTAAAATAAAGCTACAAAACCCAGTTGCTAGCCACGCAGACTTGCCTTTGAGGATATAAAGCGCCTCGCTGTTCACGCTCGATTGACGCTCAAACACCGCTTGGTTACGACGGCTAAAACGCTCGGTGATCAATGCTAAAAACAGCAATAACAACATCACCCCTGAAATTTTTGCTGCTGCAGTTAATGAATAATAGCCAAACCAGGTATCGTATACGGCAGTGGTTAATGTACTGACAGCAAAATAGCTTACGGTGGCAAAATCAGCCATGGTTTCCATGCTGATCAAAGCAAGTGCCGCTACAATGGCACCACGGGATAATACAAGGCTGACTTTAAAAAAGCTTTTCCATGCATTTAGCCCCATTAACTGACTGGCTTGGACTAACTTAAAAGATTGTTCTCGCAGTGCAGTTTTAAAAATTAAATATAAATACGGGTAGAGTACCAGCGCAATCATAACAATAGCCCCTGGTAAGGTGCGTATATCAAAAAACCAGTAGTCACTGGGTGATTGCCAACCAAACCACTCTCTTAGAGTTATTTGTACCGGCCCCGCATAGTCGAGTAAATCGGTGTACACATAAGCAATAATATAAGTAGGCATGGCAAGAGGCAGCATCAATGCCCATTCAAATTGTTTTTTACCAGGAAAACGGCAATAAGCGGTGAGCCAACCCAGTGGTAACGCAATAAAGCAGCTAAGTAACCCTACACCTAAAACCAGTAATACGGTATTACTTATATAGTCCCACAGTACGGTATTCCACAGGTGGGTAAATACCTCTGAGTCGCCTTGTAAAGATTCTAATAGTAGGAAAAACAACGGGGTCGACAGCAATAACCCCGTCGACCACGCAATAAGCTGCCATTTTGACAGCTGAAATTTATAAGTCATTAAAGATCGAACTTCACCTCATCAATTAGCTTGAGGGCTAACGGACGATATTTGCTAATTTCATCAAGCGGTAAGCTGTCTTCCTTAAAGCTTCCCCATGATGCAACCAAACTAGAAAGTTTCACACCTGGCTTAACCGGATACTCCATATTGAGCGAGGCATACATATTTTGCGCCTTATTGTCTGTCATATACTCTATGAGTTTCAAGGCATTTTCAGGGTTTTTAGCATACTTAGTAATAACCGCACCCGATACATTTATATGTGATCCTCGGTCAATTTGATTTGGAAAGTTAATATGAACGGCTTCAGCCCATGGTTTTTGTGCTTCATCTTGCAGCATTTTGCCCAAGTAATAACTATTACCTAAGGCTAAATTACATAAACCTTCTTTAACCGCTTTAACTTGCGCTCGATCGTTACCTTGAGGTTTACGCGCTAAATTAGCTTTTACACCCTCAAGCCATGTTTTCGTCTGTGCTTCACCATGATGAGCGATCATAGAAGCTACAAGGCCTAAGTTATATGGGTGTTTGCCAGAGCGAGTACAAATTTGTCCTTTGTATTGCGGCTCAGCAAGCGCTTCGTAGGTAAGGTTAGGCAATGCGCCTAAACGCTCTTTTGAAGAGTAAACATTACGCACGCGCTTAGTGAGCGCTACCCACTGACCATCGCTATCACGAAATGCCGCCGGGACATTATTATTAACCAGCTCGCTTTCTATGGTTTGCGTAAGATTTAGCTCTTCTAATTGAATTAAAGCACTAAAGTTTGAGGTTAAAACTAAATCGGCTTTGCTGTGTTTACCTTCACGCTTAACACGTTCTATTAAGCCTTTTTTAGCAAACACCACATTGGTTTTAATGCCCGTTTGCTGTGTAAAATCGTCTAAAATAGGTTTAATTAAAAAAGGTTGTCGAAATGAGTAAATATTCACAACATCGGTTGCAACAGCCGGTGCTGAGGCAATTAACCCAACAACAAGCGCGAGTGTTTTTTTCATATTGTCTTACCTAACTAATAATTATTATCATTAATTTTACCGCGATGAACTAAAAAGTGCACACTTTATATAATCACTTCGTGATAAATACGCCCAAAAAAGAAAACCCTTGTAAGACATCTCTTACGCTTATGACAGCTAATGAGTAAAAACACTCTGTATAACACCACAAAAACATAGCAAGTTATTGTATTTTATATAATTTAAAAATATTTCATTTGTAAGAACCAAAACCATAAGCGGTTTTATCCTACATTTACTGCAAATCACTCTCTATAATTAACCCATAAATAAGCAACGACGCTTACCGAGTAAATGGAAACGGACTAACTACTCGAATACCAAGGTTTGGTTTTTAGGATAACAGGGATTTAAGGACAGGCTCAGGATGAGTATCGCAATGGAATGTTGCATAAGGGATAGCATCAGGATGGTGCGTAATGGATAACAACACGGAAAAGTTGTTGCTAAAGGATAGGGAATAAAACGGACAGGCCTTAGGGCAACACAACGGAATGGTAGCAAAAGGAATGCACTCGGATGTGCAATAAGGATTGGTAATAGATTTTACCTTACAGGATGTTTTAGGGATTTATGGAGACAGGCCCGGATAGCCTATATTACATAGAACTAGAAAGTAATATTGTAATAACACGGATCGTAAAAATTGGAGTTGATTAGGTTCAATTGCAGGATGCAACAAAGTTAGAAGATTCCGCAAGCGCGACTAGAGATGGTTCGCGCTTTTCTTTTGCCTGAAAATCAGCGGTCAGCCAAGATTATATACATTCAAACTATGAACAAGCATTAAATCCAGCTTTTTCGTATCAACATCCCGTACTTTATTCCGGCCTGCCTTTGTTGCGCTTACCGAGTAAATAGGCGTCGCGAAATTTGATAAAATGCTGTTCTAATTTAGTGCTCGCATCAACCTCACCAGCCAATGCCAATACCATAATAGCCACTTCTGCCGTACCTAACTGGTGAGCATGGGGTGCTACACGTAATCGGTAATCTGAGAGCTTTTGTGCGGTAATAGAAAGCACGGGCAAATTATCTAGATAAGGACTTTTGCGGATCATTTTTTTAGCTTCACGCCATGTACCATCTAAAAATATAAATAAAGGCGTTTTACCTGCAACAGGCTCTACTTGCGTTACTACTCTATCTGTTTCAACATCTTCTGCAGGAAAAATCACAAAAGGCTGATATTTATCATTATTCAATAAAGCTAATAAAGCAGGATCTGGGGAGGTTCTATCCCAACGAAACGCATAATTGTCAGGGACTATTTCAGCAATTAAACGCCCTGTATTAGACGGTTTAAAACTTTCATTATGATACATCAGTAAACAAACCGCAGCGTCGCAACTTGCGTACTCAGCGCCCTCACAAATACAGTAATGCTTGGCAATTAAGCATTGCTCACAGCGGTCCATCTTACCGCCTCGGGCATTAAACTCGCGTCGAGATTCACTTATTTGCTGGGCACGTAATGCTAAAACTGAATTTTTGAAACCTTGAGTCACTGTGGTTTATTACCTATAAATTGATGGCTGCGCATTGTAGCTAAAATAAAAGGGAATAGATATCTGCGGGCTGCGGGCTGCGATAAAACATCGAGCTTTTTACAAGCATAATTTTTATATTGCAGGCGTGAATTTATCTCGCGCAGGTTTAATTTTGAGGCTTTAAGCCCGTTGCCCGGCACTCGCAGCTCGACATGCTTTAGTCTTTGTTTTTGCACCATAGAGACGCTGCGCTAGATAGAACAATCTTTTGCTAAACGCTGAGGCTATAAAAACAAAAAACCCAAGCCGAGGCTTGGGTTTTTTATCGCGATTAACTAGAAGAAATTACTTCTTCTTTTTGACTGCTTTTTTGTTTGGTAAATCAGTGATTGAACCTTCAAAAATTTCAGCAGCAAGGCCGATTGATTCGTTCAATGTTGGGTGAGCATGAATTGTTAGCGCTAGGTCTTCACCATCTGCACCCATTTCAATACCTAGACCGATTTCGCCCAGCATTTCGCCTGCGTTAATACCAATCATAGCACCACCGATAATACGGCCGCTTTCTTTATCAAAAATAAGCTTAGTAGAACCTTCAGTACGTGAAGAAGCAATTGCACGACCCGATGCAGCCCAAGGGAATACTGCTGTTTCAATGCTTAAACCTTGCTCTTTCGCTTCTTTTTCAGTTACACCCGCCCATGCAATTTCAGGGTCAGTGTAAGCAATTGAAGGAATACACTTAGGATCAAAGTAATGTTTTTGACCAGAGATAACTTCAGCAGCAACATGACCTTCATGAACCGCTTTATGCGCAAGCATAGGCTGACCCACTAAGTCACCAATTGCAAAAATATGTTCTACGTTAGTACGTAATTGCTTATCAACGTTAATAAAACCACGCTCATCAACATTCACACCCGCTTTATCAGCGTCTAACATGTTACCATTTGGTGTACGACCTACAGCAACAAGTACTTTGTCGTAACGTACTGGCTCTGCTGGTGCATTTTTGCCTTCAAAAGTAACATATAAACCGTCGTCTTTTGCTTCAACGCCAGTTACTTTAGTTGAAAGCATCACGTTAAACTTGTCTTTAACATGCTTTTGGTAAATTTTTATGATGTCTTTATCAGCAGCAGGAACAAGTTGGTCTGCAAATTCTACAACATCAATTGCAGAACCTAGTGCACGGTAAACCGTACCCATTTCTAGACCAATAATACCACCACCTAAAACAAGTAGTTTTTCAGGAACATCTTTAAGCTCTAGCGCACCCGTTGAATCAATAACGCGATCATCTTCTGGGATGAAAGGTAAGTTTACAGGTTTAGAACCCGCAGCAATAATTGCGTTATCAAAGGTAATGGTTGTTTTACCGTCAGCGCCTTCAACGTCTAAAGTATTGCTACCAGTAAATTTACCGTAACCAGACACAACTTTTACTTTACGCATTTTAGCCATGCCGTCTAAGCCACCTGTAAGCTGGCCAACAACAGACTCTTTCCAAGAACGAACTTCATCTAAGTCAATTTTTGGTGCGCCAAAAGTAACGCCGTGAGATGACATTTCTGCAGCATCATCAATCACTTTAGCTACGTGTAAAAGTGCTTTAGAAGGAATACAACCAACATTAAGACATACACCGCCTAATGTCTCGCGAGATTCTACTAATGTAACTTCTAAGCCCAAGTCAGCAGCGCGAAAAGCCGCAGAGTAACCACCAGGACCACCGCCTAGTACAACAACTTGAGTTTTTAATTCGTTGCTCATGCTATTACCTTTATTGTTTGAACGGGACACAGCCCCAAAATTTAACTGCCATGTTTCTGCAAGGCAGAAAAGGGCATTTGTGCAAATATTGTATCATTGCAAATGATAAAAATCCCAGCTAAAAACAACTGGCTGGGATTTGATTTTACTCACTCTGTAGTGATCACATCACTAACTGGCGTATATCACTCATGTAACTTGCAAGAGTAACAGTAAAGCGTGCAGCAAGTGCACCGTCAATCACTCTATGGTCGTAAGACATTGAAAGTGGAACCATTAGCTTAGGCTCAAACTCTTTACCATTCCACTTAGGCTTCATTTCAGATTTTGACACACCTAAAATTGCCACCTCAGGCGCATTCACAATCGGCGTAAATGCCGTACCACCAATGCCACCTAGGCTTGAAATAGTAAAACAACCACCTTGCATATCTGATGAACTTAACTTGCCATCACGTGCTTTAACAGATACTTCCATTAGTTCACGAGAGAGTTCAATAATGCCTTTTTTATCAACATCTTTGAACACTGGTACAACTAAGCCATTAGGCGTATCAACCGCTACACCAATATTAATGTACTTTTTAAGGATTAAGCTTTCGCCATCCTCTGAAAGCGATGAGTTAAATGTAGGGAACTCAGCAAGCGCTTTAGCAGCTGCTTTCATTACAAATACTAATGGCGTAATTTTAACACCCAGCTTTTTCTTCTCGTTAAGGGCATTTTGCTCTTTACGGAACTGCTCAAGGCTCGTGATATCCGCTTCATCAAACTGGGTAACATGTGGGATTTGCACCCAGTTACGGTGTAAGTTTTTACCTGACAGCTTTTGAATACGAGAGAGTTTTTTCTCTTCTATTTCACCAAACTTAGCAAAATCAACTTTTGGCCATGGAATTAAACCAAGCTCACCGCCACCAGCATTGCCTTTAGCTGCAGGTACTTGACCAGACTCAACTTGCTTAACCAGTTGCTTAACATAGTTTTGCACGTCTTCTTTAACAACACGGTTTTTACGACCTGTGCCTTTTACGTTCGCAAGGTTAATACCAAACTCACGTGCTAAACGACGAACCACTGGCGATGCATGAGCATAAGCGCTATTGTTTTCAAAGCTTTCAGAGCTTGCTTTAGCAGATGATGCTGCTGGTTTTGACTCAGCCTGAGCTGCCGGCTTAGATTCAGCCTTTGGCTCGTCTTGTTTTGCAGGCGCGTCACTTGGTGCACTACCCGCCACTTCAAATACAAAAATCAGGGAACCCGTTTTAACTTTATCGCCAGTCGCTACTTTAATCTCTTTAACAGTACCTGCAAACGGCGCCGGTACTTCCATAGCTGCTTTGTCGCCTTCAACGTTTAAGATAGATTGCTCTTCTTCTACGCTATCGCCAACCGCAACCATGACTTCGGTTACTTCAACTTCGTCATCACCAATATCAGGCACGCTAACTTCTTTTGTGCTTGATTCTGACGCTTTAGATGAAGCAGCTTTTTCAGTAGGCTTCTCTTGCGTTTTTGAATCACTTGCAGGTGCAGTTTCGTTACCACCACCAGCGACTTCAAAAACAAACACTAATGAACCCGTTTTCACTTTGTCACCAGTATTTACTTTAATTTCTTTTACTGTACCGGCAAAGGGTGCTGGTACTTCCATTGCCGCTTTGTCGCCTTCAACGTTTAAGATAGACTGCTCTTCTTCTACGCTATCGCCAACCGCAACCATAATTTCAGTTACTTCAACTTCATCATCGCCAATATCTGGCACAGTGACTTCTTTGGTTGATGAGCCCGATGACGCAGCCGGTGCTGCTTCCTCGGTTTTTTCAGCTTCTTTAGAGTCAGCAGCAGGGTTTTGCGCTTCACCTTCAAAGATGAACACTAAAGTGCCTGTGGTTACTGTATCGCCCACATTTACTTTAATTTCTTTAACCGTACCGGCTTGTTCAGCAGGTACTTCCATCGCAGCTTTATCGCCTTCAACACTTAATAGTGATTGGTCAACTTCAACTTTATCGCCAACGCTCACTAGTATTTCGGTTACTTCTACTTCATCGCCACCGATATCAGGTACTTTAATTTCAATACTCATTGCAAACCTCTTATGCGTACAGTGGATTAAGTTTGTTAGTGTCGATGTTGAACTTTTTAATTGCTTCAACAACCACTGACTTTTCAACTTCACCACGTTTAGCAAGTTCAGATAATGTCGCAACTACCACGTAGCTTGCGTTAACTTCAAAGTGACGACGTAGGTTTTCACGGCTGTCTGAACGACCGTAACCATCTGTACCCAATACTTTGTAGTTATTGCTTGGAATAAATGAACGCGCTTGTTCTGCGTAGTTTTTCATGTAATCCGTTGCAGCAACAGTGACTGAATCGTTTAATACGCTAGTGATGTATGGCGTTTTTTGCTCGCTTTCTGGATTAAGCATGTTGAAACGTTCAACATCTTGTCCATCACGGGTAAGTTCATTGAATGAAGTTACTGAGTAAACATCAGATGCAATACCAAACTCTTCGCTTAAAATTGCCGCAGCTTTACGCACTTCAGTCATGATAGTGCCGGAGCTTAATAGCTGTACGTTGGCTTTTTTGCCTTCGTAGCTTTCAAGCTTGTAGATACCTTTACGAATACCTTCTTCAGCGCCTTCTGGCATTGCTGGCTGATGGTAGTTTTCGTTCATTAGCGTTAGATAGTAGTAAATGTTTTCTTGCTCTTCACCGTACATACGACGAATACCGTCTTGCACGATAACCGCTACTTCAAATGCATAAGTAGGATCGTAAGAAATACAGTTAGGTACCGTGTTTGCAAGAATGTGGCTGTGGCCATCTTCATGCTGTAAGCCTTCACCATTTAGCGTTGTACGACCCGCTGTAGCACCTAATAAGAAACCACGTGCTTGTTGATCCCCAGCCATCCATGCCATGTCACCAACACGTTGGAAACCAAACATAGAGTAGTAAATGTAGAATGGGATCATCGGTAAGTCATTGGTACTGTAAGATGTTGCAGCAGCAACCCATGACGACATTGCACCTAGCTCGTTAATCCCTTCTTGTAATACCTGCCCTGAGGTTGCTTCTTTGTAGTAAGAAACAATATCACGGTCTTGAGGGGTGTAATTTTGGCCATGTGGGTTGTAAATACCGATTTGACGGAATAAACCTTCCATACCAAAAGTACGTGCTTCATCGGCAATAATTGGCACAATATTTTTACCAATACCTTTATCTTTTAATAAAATATTAAGAGCACGCACAAAGCCCATAGTGGTTGAAATATCACGCTTTTGCTCTTCAAGTAATGGCTTGAACGCATCTACTTCTGGTAACTGTAACTTTTCAGAAAACTTAGCGATACGTGTTGGCGTGTAACCTTGTAGAGCCTCACGACGCGCATGAAGGTACTTGTACTCTGGAGAATCTTTTTCAAGCTCTAAGTATGGTAGCTCTTTCAATTGCTCTTCAGATACTAAATCATCTAAGCCTAAACGAGAGCGTAAGTGAGCCACATGCGACATATCCATTTTCTTAACTTGGTGCGCAATGTTTTTACCTTCAGCTGCTTCACCCATGCCGTAACCTTTTACTGTTTTAGCAAGGATCACTGTTGGACGACCTTTCGTTTCTTCTGCTTTTTTAAATGCAGCAAACAGTTTTGAAGGCTCATGACCACCGCGCTTAAGGGCGAAAATTTCGTCATCTGTCATATCAGCAACAAGTGCTGCTGTTTCTGGGTAACGACCAAAGAAATGCTCACGTACATACGCGCCATCTTTTGCTTTATATGTTTGGTAATCACCATCAACAGTTTCGTTCATTAACTGTAGTAATTTACCTGTGGTGTCTTTAGCAAGCAGAATATCCCAACCGCTGCCCCAAACAAGTTTAATAACATTCCAGCCAGCGCCTTTAAATAGGCCTTCTAGCTCTTGAATGATTTTACCGTTACCCATTACAGGGCCATCTAAGCGCTGTAGGTTACAGTTAACTAAGTAACATAGGTTATCTAGCTTTTCACGGGCAGCAAAAGAAATAGCACCACGTGATTCTGGCTCATCCATTTCACCATCACCTAAAAACGCATATACACGTTGGTTTTTAGTGTCTTTTAAGCCACGGCCATCTAAGTATTTTAAGAAACGTGCTTGGTAAATTGAAGAAATTGGACCTAAGCCCATAGATACCGTTGGGAACTGCCAAAACTCTGGCATTAATTTAGGGTGAGGGTAAGAAGGTAAGCCTTTACCATCTACTTCCTGACGGAAATTATCAAGCTGCTCAGCACTTAAACGCCCTTCAACAAATGCACGCGCATAAATACCCGGAGAAATATGGCCTTGGTAATAGACTAAATCGCCACCATCAACATCATTTGGCGCTTTAAAGAAATGGTTAAAACATACTTCATAAAATGCAGCAGACGATTGGTAAGACGCCATATGGCCGCCTAAGTCGAGATCTTTTTTCGATGCACGCAATACAATCATAATCGCGTTCCAACGAATAATTGAACGAATACGGCGCTCAAGATTTACATCACCAGGGTAGGCAGGTTCTTGATCAACCGGGATCGTATTAACGTAGTTTGTGTTAATGCCTGTTGGCATATCAACACCGTCTAAACGGGCTTGCTCTAACACTTGCTCAAGTAAAAACTGAGCTCGTTCAACACCTTCTTCGCGCACAACCGATTCAAGAGCTTGTAACCACTCTTGTGTTTCTAGCGCGTCTACGTCAATTTTATTGACTTCAGACATATGGAGGTTTCCTTATGTTTAAAATACTAATTTTATGTATTGAATACTTCACTGTTAACTCAAGTTAACAGTGAATGTACTTGCTTAATTTTGTTTGGTGCGTCTTAAACTACGTTCAATTCGCGAGTGCTCTTTACCCGCTTCAAGCAATGCTTCTTCAATATAGGCTAAATGCGCATTACTTGCTAAGCGAGCTTGTTCAGGATTACCGTCAATCACTGCATCCATTAATAAGCGTCTATGCTCGGCTAATTGGCTGCTTATATCTGACTTTTTAAGTAACACCGTTAAATTTTGTAAAACATTCTGCTCAAGTAAGCTTTGCATCCCTCTTACTAAATGCAGTAACACTACGTTATGAGACGCCTCAGCAATGCAAAAATGAAAGTCATTAATCGCTTTGGCTTTTTGCTTTAATTCATCTTTAGCTAATGCAATCTGATCAAAGCTCTGTTTTACTTTTGCAAAATCGTTACTTGTTCCGCGAAGTGCTGCGTAATAAGCCGCAATTCCCTCTAGCGCATGACGAAATTCTAATAAATCAAATTGCGATTCGGGGTGTTTACTGATCAAATCAAACAACGGATCAGTCAGCCCCTCTTCCAATTGATTTTTTACATACGTTCCACCACCTTGACGACGGGTTACAAGCCCTTTTGCCTCAAGCTTTTGAATGGCTTCACGCAACGACGGACGCGACACTTCAAATTGCTTAGCGAGTTCACGCTCCGGTGGTAACTTTTCTCCTGGTGCTAACGACCCCTCAAGAATCATGTTCTCAAGTTGTTGTAAAATAACATCAGATAATTTTGCCGCTTTAATTTTTAAAGACATCAATCAACGTCCGCGTTGTATAAGTGCTAGCAGCCCATTAAATAAGGCTTTTAACTGAATGACCTGACCAAAAGGTAAATTGGTCATACCAAATTTTGCCATACGTTATCAAAAACCGTAATTACTGTCAATTTACAGCAGTTTTAAAGCCCTAAGGCCAGCGTAACGTAATTTAAACAAAGTTCAAATAATACACAGATCACAGAGGGTAAAGAAAGGTTAATAAGATGAAAAATAAATGGTCAGACCAGCTAACTTTGATTTTCGGGGTTCGGGGTTCGGGGTTCGCAATAGGATAAAATGTAGAGCCTTTTGCAAACATGTTTTTACATTGTAGGCGGGAGTTTACCTCGCGCATGTTTAGGTTAAAGGTTTTAAGCCCGCAGCTCGCAGCCCGCCACAAAAAGCGTAAAGTGCGCGGCATAAAGCCCCGCCTACGATTAACCCAACACTATGCTTAGTTTAATCCCTGCCTAGAACCTAAAACCAGGCACCAAATATATTTATTTTTTGAACCGCAGAGGGCACAGAGACGCTTCGCGTTCCAAAGAGGGAAAAACCATTCATTGTCACTTACTCTGTGTACTCTGCATTCTCTGTGGTAAATAAATTACTTAAAAACTATTACACAAAGAGAAGACAATGAGAGTAAATGAGAAGCAAAAGTAAACCCTAGTGCCTAGAACCTAAATCCAGAGATCTAATATTTATTTTTTGAACCACAGAGGAACAGAGGAGCTTCGCGCTCCACAGAGGGAAAAACCATTCATTGTCACTTTCTCTGTGTGCTCTGCATTCTCTGTGGTAAATAAATTACTTAAAAACTATTACACAAAGAGAAGATAATGGGGGTAAATGAGAAGCCAAAGTGAAGTAACCCCTAGAACCTAAAGCCAGAGATCTAATATTTATTTTTTGAACCACAGAGGGCACAGAAGCGCTTCGCGCCCCACAGAGGGAACAACCATTGATTGTCACTTCCTCTGTTTACTCAGCATTCTCTGTGGTAAATAAATTACTTAAAAACTATTACACAAAGAGAGGATGGGGGTAAAGAGGTTTTAGCCCGCCCCCCGTTGCTCGCGCAGCCCGCCAACACCAAGCTAAACACAGTGCTTGGCTTAATTTCTACCTAAAACCTAACCCCTAGTCTTTAACTTAAACCACCAAATAAAGTCATTAAAGCAATCAATACTAAGTAGAAAAGTACATTGCGCTTAACCAGTTTGATCATACAGGTGGCTTCAAAGGTGCAACCATAGTAGCGCTCTTCAACTTGTTCAGCCGCTAGCGCCGTATAAGTAACCACCTTGCGATTAGGGCTTGAAAAGTCAAACACGTAATGTAGCCAACAGCTAGTCCCTTTATTAAAGTTACCAATCACTAAATAGCCAAAACTGGTAATACGCGCAGGGAGCCAATCAAGCCAAAATAGTAAACGATGGAGGAGTTTAAAATGCTTAGCAATGACTTCATCACGGTTATCACTGACTAAGTCGGCAAAGGTACGCACTAATGCATAAAAAACAGCACCAGCAACGCCCAATACCACAAACCAAAATATAACCGCACAATAAAATCGAAAGTTAACCCAGGCCAGCGTTTGCCCTAAGGTTTCGCCGCCTTGTTGCTCTTGGGTGCGTTTTTGCCCTAATTGCAAAGCATACAAAGACGCAGCGGTTTGATCCCCTCGGGTCAGTGCATTTAAATACGACTTATACAAAGCGCGTTGCTTAGCACAACCAAAACAAACGAGTAACACCACCACATTAAAAACAAGTTGCCAAAGTGCAAAGTCAGATAAAAAATACACACACCCAACAGCAATCACAGGCAGTAATAACCAAATTAAAAACCCCGTTGCAGTGCCAAATAAACCTTTATTCGTTAATAAATTAACACTGCGATTTAAGTAGCCATTGGCATAATGACTTATTTGCCAATGCGCAGAGCGAGCACCTAAACGCTCAAGTATCAGTGCAATTATTATTGAAACCAAAATCATGTTGTTACTCTTAGTTATTTAATTAGGTTAAAAAACTTACGCCAGTTAAAACTCGCTCCAGGGTCGGTTTTTCGCCCAGGGGCTATATCGCAATGCCCAACTATATTACTGGCTGTTATTTTTGGATAGCGCTGCATAATAGCCTGCGTCAATGCTGCTAAACTTTGATATTGCGCATCGGTATAGTTAGTTGTATCTGTGCCTTCAAGCTCTATACCTATACTAAAATCATTACAATTTTGTTGCCCAGCAAAGCAAGAGCGCCCCGCATGCCATGCACGTTTTTCAAAAGGCACATACTGTATAACTTCGCCGCAGCGCTTAATAAAACAATGCGCTGACACCTTAATCCCTGCTAAATCAGTAAAGCTAGGGTGCGCATTACAATCAATACACCCCATAAATAAATCATCAACGTGCGGAGTGTTAAACTGCCCTGCGGGCAATGAAATATTATGAATAACCAACAGCGAAATATCGCACTGAGCAGGTCGCTCGTCAAAATGGCTACACGCCCGCTGGTTAATATTATTTATAACGCCTAAAGAATCTATTTTCATACTATTTATTTAAAACTTATGTAGCCCGCTGCCCATAGCCCGTTTCCCGTAGTTCGCAGCGCTCAGGTTAATCAACCAAAATTGATGTATATCAAGATGCTAATAGATTTAACCCTATAAAGATAGCGTAATACTAAACGATAAAATATGATCAACGTGTAAATTAAGCGCTGGCTGATTAGTTTAGTTGTTAGCTGCTTCTATTTAGTAATTAAACAGAGTAAAATTTAGTTAATTTATTATCTATTATGAGCTTTTTCATGTCTATTTCGCATACCCTAATTAGTCAACTTGTTACCTTAGCACTTGATGAAGATCTAAATTACCAAAGCGCTGAACAAGGCGATATTACCGCACAGCTTATTCCTCAAGCAGAGCAAGCTAATGCGAAAGTGATCACTCGTGAAGACTGCATTTTTTGTGGTAAAGATCTAATCATAGAAGTGTTCAGACAAGTCGACCCAAGTGTGGTTGTAAACATATGCGTTAACGATGGCGACTTTATCAGTGCCAATAACACCCTATTTACCGCATCCGGTTCTGCTCGCGCTATTTTAACGGCCGAGCGCACCGCACTTAATTTTGTACAAACGCTTTCTGGCACAGCCACCACCACAGCGCATTATGTAAAAGAGCTAAGTGGTACTAGCACGCAACTACTCGATACTCGTAAAACCATTCCAGGGTTAAGAGCATTGCAAAAATACGCAGTTAAGTGTGGTGGCGGTGCAAACCACCGAATTGGATTGTTTGATGCGTTTTTAATTAAAGAAAACCACATAGCAGCTTGTGGAGGAATTAATAACGCAGTAGCTCAAGCTAAGCTAAATCATGCCGATAAATCGATAGAGGTTGAGGTTGAATCGTTTGATGAGCTAGAGCAAGCCATTAACGCAGGTGCCGACATTATTATGTTAGATAATTTTAATCCAGAGCAAATACGCCAAGCAGTTAGCATTACAAATAAGCGCGCTAAACTTGAAGTGTCGGGCAATATGACCCTAGAAACACTAAAAGCCTACTCGCAAGCAGGCGTAGACTTTATCTCAAGTGGTGCGCTTACAAAAAATTTACAATCAATCGATTTATCGATGCGATTTGAGTAAATAATGTAAAAACTATTTATAGTTTCTTGCGCTAATTGATTGACAGCTTTTAAAAAAGGGCATTAAATAATTCAAAAGGATTATTTGTAACAAGTTATTAAATTAATGCGTTTTTTATAAAGTTTTTACATACAAAAGCGCAATAAACAGTGTTAGACTCATTCATATTGACTAGTTTTAAATATTTAATTAGTTAAAAAGAGTGAAAAGGTATTTATAAGGGACAGAGTAAAAATAAGCGACAGGGTTTATTTTTATAATTAGCTTGTAACTTACGCGGGTTATAACTAACTTTTAATTAGGTTTATGCTCAAGTAAGGGACAAATTAACGAATAACCGCCATGCAGTGTGTGTTTTAACGGCCAATAATTTACCGCTTAAACACAGCATTAAATTTGGCAAAATGATTTTATTTTTGTAGTAACAGGTTAAGTGAACAACATAAGTTACAGTTTAAAAACTTATACCCGTTTGGCTTACCACAACATTATCCTTTAGGAGAGGAAACATGCAAACAATGACACAACAAAACCAAAAGGGTTTCACCCTAATTGAATTAATGATTGTAGTAGCAATCATCGGGATTTTGGCCGCAGTAGCATTACCTGCTTATCAAGATTATACAGTTAAATCTCGAGTATCTGAATGCATCAGCATGATGAGCTCAGCAAAAACAACTGTTGCAATGAATGCATCTGAAGGTTCTGATTTTGACGCTGGTTTTACACCTAACGGAGTTACTGAAAACTGTAACGCCGTATCTATTAGTAAGACAGATGGTAAGATCAGTGTTTCTACAACAACCAAAGCTGGTGGCATATCACTAACCATGACACCTACTTCAGGTGGTTCTGGTTCTACAGCTGGTTCAGCTCTAACTAAAGGTACTCCTCCATCAGGTCAGATTAGCTGGGTTTGTGCAGTTGGAGATGTTGGTAATAATAAATATGTCCCAAGTTCATGCCAAATTTAATCTAAGTCCTGAACTTCAGAAAGGTAGCAACTTCTTGCTACCTTTCTTATTTTAAAAATATATACGGAACTATCTATGGCAAAAAAACAAGAAGACAAAAGCTTAGATACTTTCCAGTGGACAGGCGTAAGCGCCCGTGGAAAAAAGCTTGAAGGTGAATTGTCTGGCTCCAGCATTGCCTTAGTTAAAGCACAATTGCGTAAACAAGGCATTACCCCCTCAAAAGTCAAACGTAAAGCCAAGCCTTTATTTGGCCTGCAAAGCGTGAAAAAAATCACCCCAAAAGATATTGCGTTAGTTACTCGGCAAATTGCTACTATGTTAATGGCGGGTGTACCGCTAATTCAATCGATTGAGATGATAGGCTCAGGCTCCACCAATAAAAGCGTGAGTAAACTCATGAAAACAATTGGTGATGAGGTTAAAGCGGGGCAACCCTTATCATTGGCGCTTAGAAAGCACCCCCGTTATTTTGATGATTTATATTGCGATTTAGTGGCATCAGGCGAGCAATCTGGCGCACTGGATAAAATATTCGACCGCGTTGCCCTTTATAAAGAAAAGTCAGAAGCGCTAAAATCAAAAATTAAAAAAGCCATGTTTTACCCGATTGCTATATTAGTAGTTGCGCTGATTGTAACCTCCATATTACTGATTTTTGTGGTGCCGCAATTTCAGGAGATTTTTAATGGCTTTGGCGCTGAGCTACCTGCTTTTACCTTATTTGTCATCGCTATTTCTGAATTTATGCAAGCAAACTGGTGGATAGCCCTTATTGCAGTAATTGCCTTTGGTTATCTATTCAAAGAAGCACATTTAAGAAGTTTAAAACTTCGCGATGCCACTGACCGCGCCATACTTAAACTCCCAGTTATTGGCATGATACTCAATAAAGCAGCGGTCGCGCGCTATGCGCGTACTTTATCGACCACCTTTGCTGCCGGTGTACCACTGGTGGATGCGCTTGATTCTGCAGCGGGTGCCTCAGGTAATGCAGTTTACCGTTATGCTATTTTAGAAATAAAAGCCGAGGTAAGCTCAGGTAACCAAATGAATTGGGCGATGCGTAATTCAAAAATATTCCCTGATATGGTAATTCAAATGGTTGCCATTGGTGAAGAATCAGGATCGCTTGATGGCATGCTGGCAAAAGTCGCCACAATTTATGAGCAAGAAGTAGATGACGCCGTAGATGGCCTATCTAGCTTACTTGAGCCCTTAATAATGGCAGTGCTCGGCGTATTAGTCGGTGGCTTAATTGTCGCCATGTACTTACCTATATTCCAACTAGGTTCTGTTATTTAAGCGCGTATTTTAAGTAATTTATTCACCACAGAGAATGCAGAGTACGCAGAGAAAGTGACAATGAAGGTTTTCTCTCTGTGTAGCGCGAAGCGCCTCTGTGCCCTCTGTGGTTCAAGATAGTTTTGCAGGCGAGACTTTAAGCTGCCCCTTTGTGCAGCAGTTTTTAAGTAATTTATTCACCACAGAGAATGAAGAGCACACAGAGAAAGTGACAATGAATGGTTTTCCTCTGTGTAGCGCGTAGCGCCTCTGTGCCCTCTGTGGTTCAAAATAGTTTTGCAGGCGAGACTTTAAGCTGCGCCTTTGTGCAGCAGTTTTTAAGTAATTTATTCACCACAGAGAATGAAGAGCACACAGAGAAAGTGACAATGAATGGTTTTCCTCTGCGTAGCGCGTAGCGCCTCTGTGCCCTCTGTGGTTCAAAATAGTTTTGCAAGCAGTGCTTTACGCAGCACACTTTAAGTTTTGGTTAGCGGGCTACGAGTAAAGAGCTGCGAGGTCACATCAACCTTGAACCTAACACCTCGAACCTTGAACCTTGAACCTTGGACCTCGAACCTTGAACCTTGAACCTCGAACCTCGAACCTCGAACCTCGAACCTCGAACCTCGAACCTAAACCCTAACTTTGCACTTATATAAAACCACTGTATTATCAACACAGAATTTAGTTTTAGGTAAAATAAATGCAAAGTCTTTTTATTGATATCACCGCCACGATGCAAAACCATTTATGGTTTTACTTAACCACTATTGGCCTAGTGAGTTTATGTATTGGTAGCTTTTTAAATGTGGTGATTTATCGCTTGCCGCTAATGATGCAAAAAGAATGGCAAACTGAATGCCGCTTATTATTAGCCGATGAACTAACCAACGCTAAAGCGAAACAAACCAACGCACAAACGACTGACACGTTTAACTTAGTTAAACCCAACTCATGTTGTCCTAAGTGCAAAGCGGCCATTAAACCGTGGCAAAATATCCCTATAATTAGCTGGTTATTATTAAAAGGTAAATGCGCAACCTGTAACAACCCAATATCAGTACGTTACCCTCTCGTTGAGGCCATTACCGCTATTTTAAGTTTAGTGGTTGCCTACACCTTTGGCGCAACAGAGCAGGCTTTATTGTACATTGTAGTTACTTGGGCGTTGGTAGCACTGACTTTTATTGATATTGATCACATGCTACTGCCGGACCAGCTTACTTTGCCACTTTTATGGTTAGCACTAATAGCCTCTGTTATGGGTTATACCATTGCCCCTAGCGATGCCATTATTGGCGCAGCATGTGGCTATTTAAGCTTATGGAGTGTGTTTTGGTTGTTTAAATTAATAACCGGCAAAGAAGGCATGGGCTATGGCGACTTTAAATTACTGGCGGTGTTTGGCGCACTGCTAGGTTGGCAATCGTTATTGACCATTATTTTGCTCTCAAGCGTGGTTGGCGCAGTAATTGGCATTGCCCTTCTGAGTATTCAAGGTAAAGACAAAGCAACGCCCATTCCTTTTGGTCCTTACTTAGCAATAGCCGGTTGGATAGCTATGCTATGGGGAACGCAACTGCAAAACAGCTATTTTAATTTTATTGGCTACTAACTATGAGCAATACACAACATCATATAAATAACTGGGTATTGGGACTAACCGGCGGGATTGGCTGTGGTAAAACCGCAGTTAGCGATATGTTGGCAGAACTAGGTATTACTATTGTGGATGCAGATATAGTGGCTCGCCAAGTGGTTGAACCCGGCACTGATGGCCTAAAAGCGATTATAGCGCATTTTGGCAATGATATACTCGATGAACATGGCGCATTAAACCGTGGCGAACTACGATCGCGCATTTTTAGTAACCCTGAGCAAAAAACATGGCTCAATGCCCTGCTGCACCCTTTAATACGCACTAAACTGCTCACTGACTTAAAAAACGCGCAAAGCGACTATGTGGTGTTAGTTGCCCCACTATTATTTGAAAATGGGCTTGATGGCTACTGTCATCGTACTTTGCTAATAGATGTTCCCAAAGAGGTGCAAATTGCACGTACTACACAGCGCGACAATATAAGCATTGAACAAGCAGAGCAAATTATTGACGCACAAATGTCTCGAGAGCATAAACAACAAAAAGCGGATGATATTTTAAATAATAACCGCGACCTAAGCGATGTAAAACAAAACTTACTTAAGCTGCATAATTATTATTTACAGCAAGCTAAGTCTACAATATAAATAAATTAACCCAGTCACAGCGCAATAAACTGATATTTTTATCAGTAAATTGTCTGCTGCGTTGGTACGATTAATGTATTCCTTTCTTTTTTCTGATAAATTGCTGACTAAAGAAGGATTAAATCAGGTGCGCAATGAATATTAACTCACCGTTATTAAGAAAATTTATTACCCTCGGCCGGGTTGATACTGATACCGTAAAAACACGGCAGCAAGATTTTGCGTCAACTGCAGAGCTTATCTCTAAATGTGGAAAAATAGACAGTAAAGATTTAGCTGAGCAATGCATTGATTTATTTAGAGTGCCTTTTTTTGATTTAAAAGATTTTAATGTTGCACAAATATCAGCTGAGCTGGTTAAAGAAAAACTGATCCGCAAACACCACATTTTGCCTTTGGTACAAAAAGGCAGAAAAGTGTATATTGCCGCCTCAGATCCTACCGATTATGGTGCCTTCGAAAACTTTGAATTTAGCACGGGTTTATCGTGCGAAGTAGTTGTGGTTGACTACGTCCAGCTTGACCATAAAATTGAGCAATTACTCGATGCCTCTGGCAGTTTAAATTTAAGTGAAGACGAATTTAAAGAGTTTGCTGAACTCGATTCTGAGCAGCACAAAGAACACACTCCTAAAGACGATGACAAAGACGACGCCCCAATAATTGTCTACATTAATAAAATTTTAATGGATGCAATAAAAAAAGGCGCCTCAGATTTACACTTTGAACCTTATGAACACAAATACCGTATTCGCTTTCGCATTGATGGTATTTTGCACGAAGTAGCCAGCCCGCCAAATACATTGGCCAGTAAGCTATCGGCGCGAATAAAAGTAATGTCGCGACTGGATATTGCAGAAAAGCGTAAACCACAAGATGGCCGTATTAAGCTTAAGGTAACAGAGCGTAAAAGTATTGATTTTCGTGTTAGTACCATGCCAACTTTGTGGGGCGAAAAAATTGTAATGCGTATTCTTGATTCATCCAGTGCCATGTTAGGTATAGATGTATTAGGCTATGAACCCGAACAGAAAAAACTCTACCTCGATGCACTTGAGCAACCGCAAGGAATGATTTTGGTTACCGGCCCAACCGGTTCAGGTAAAACGGTTTCTTTGTATACGGGCTTAAATATACTCAATCAGCCGGAGCGGAATATTAGTACCGCCGAAGATCCGGTAGAAATTAACCTCGAAGGGGTTAACCAAGTACAAATAAATATTAAAGCCGATATGACCTTTGCCAATGCATTACGGGCGTTTTTACGTCAAGATCCCGATGTGGTGATGGTGGGTGAAATACGTGATTTAGAAACTGCGGAAATATCAATTAAAGCGGCGCAAACAGGCCACTTGGTGCTGTCAACACTGCATACCAACTCAGCGCCAGAAACGATTACTCGTTTGTTAAATATGGGTGTACCCGCGTATAATGTGGCCAGTTCTATTAGTTTAATTATAGCTCAGCGTTTAGCCCGAAGATTATGCTCTAAATGTAAAACACCAGAGCAGTTACCTCGCGAAGAGCTTATACGCCAAGGCTTTAGTGAACAACAAATTCAAGACATGGTTTTATACGCACCTAAAGGCTGTGAAAACTGTACCGATGGCTACAAAGGCCGTGTTGGTATTTACGAAGTAATGAAAATTACGCCTGAAATAGCGCAAATTATAATGCGCGGCGGTAACTCATTAGAAATTGCTGAGGTATCACTTAAAGCAGGATATAACAATTTGCGTTTATCGGGTATTCGTAAAGCCGCAGAGGGTGTGACCTCACTTGCTGAGATTAATCGTGTCACTAGTTTTTAAATAGAAAGCTTAGCTGTTTATTATAAATTGAGTCGCAAAGCCTATATTAATGTGAGAGTAAATTATGCCAACAGTGGTTAACTGCCCAACCTGTAAAGCAAAAGTAGAATGGTCAGCACAAAGTCCGAATCGCCCTTTTTGTTCAAAACGTTGCCAACTTATTGATTTAGGTGAATGGTCGTTTGAAAATAATAAAATTTCAGCGCCGATTACATCTGCAGATGAGTTCAGCCAAGACATGATTGAAGATATTGAAGCAATGATGGCAAAAAACGAAGATGACTTTTTTAAGTGATTTTTAAAGGTTCGAGGTTCGAGGTTCGAGGTTCGAGGTTCGAGGTTCGAGGTTCGAGGTTCGAGGTTCGAGGTTCGAGGTTCGAGAAATTTAAAAACCTTGCAGTTAACATAGCAAGGTTTTTTATACCTGTAGCAGCGGTTTACCCCGCGTCAGTATTAGGTTTTAGGTCATTTATCTACCACAGAGGCGCAGAGCACACAGAGAAAGTGACAATAAATGATCTTCTCTTTGTGGAGCGCAAAGCGCCTCTGCTTCCTCTGTGGTTCAAAATATTCTGTAGATACAAGGCGGGGCTTCGGGTTGCGGACCTCGCCCCTCGCACCTCGCCCTATTACCTGCGGCGCTGCTGTATTTTAGCTAACTTTTCTTTTTGCTCAGCGTTAAGCAGTTGCATTACCTGATGCTGGGTTTTCAATTTAATTAATCCCAATTGCTGCTTCTTATCTTGGCGTGCGGTTAATAACTCTTTCGCTGCATTTTCGTCAAAGTTTGGCGCTGACAATAACGCATCCATTTGCGCTTTATAAGCTTGGCGCTGTGCCTTACGCGCGTCTTTATTTTGGCTTCTTAGTGCTTTAATTTGCGTTTTTTGCGCTGTAAAAATCGCTTTTAGTTGTGTTTGTTGATCCTCAGTAAGCGCCAGTTTATCTGCAGCTCGCTCAGAGAGTAAAAAGCGTGCTTGAGAGTGGCCTTGTTTATGGCCATCACCTTTTGCAAGTGCGCTGCCCGCACTGAGCGTTGCTACTGTTAAGCCACATATAAGTACTAATTTTGATAGCGTGTTTATCTTAGTCATAATCATCACCTTAATATTGAGTTGGTTGTTGGCTGCTAGCCAGTGTGTTCACTATAACCGGCTCAATGCAAAGTAACGCAAAGCAGTGTAAAGGTTATGTAAAGACTAACTTTTAGTACATTAAACGCGTAAAATAAAATCATAAAACAGCGCGTAAGGCTTAATGTATGAAACTATTAATGATTGATGATGACACCGGTTTATGTGAGCTATTAAGCGAGTATTTGAGCGCACAAGGCTTTAGCATACAAACCGCACATGATGGCCAACAAGGCTTAGAGCTTGCTTTACAAAACGATTACGCGCTTATATTACTTGATGTTATGTTGCCCTTTATAGATGGCTTTGAAGTACTCAAACAACTCAGGCAAAGTAAATTAACGCCGGTGATTATGCTGACCGCTAAAGGTGAAGACTTTGACCGTATTTTTGGTTTAGAGCTCGGCGCTGATGACTATATTCCAAAACCGTTTAACCACCGCGAACTCCTTGCCCGAGTAAAAGCTATTACTCGCCGTATTGAACATATTAATAGTGTAAGCAATAACAATAATAAAAAGCTCTCTTTAAACGGTATTACTATTAACTTTGCCACGCGTGAAGCCAGTGTAAATAACACCACACTCACGCTTACGGGTACCGAATACGAAATATTGGCTTTATTAGTAAAACACGCCCCTGATGTTATAAGCAAAGAGCAAATAAGCGAAGAGGTACTAGGACGGCGTTTAGCGTCATTTGATCGCTCTATTGATATGCATGTGAGTAATATTCGAAAAAAAATAGCCGAGCATATCGCGGGGGAAAAAATTAAAACTATTCGAGGGACGGGTTATGTCTTTATCCAAGGAGAGTAAATTAACGCGTTTTAGCTGGTTAAGACACCCTCGACATTATTTGTTTTTTAAAGTCTTTGCTTGGTTTTGGCTAACGATCATTGGCACTTTTACTGCGCTATTTTTCTTAAGTAATATTTCGCTGATCAATGCTATTAGCCATGACCCCCTAAAAGGGCCCATGCAAAAAAATCTAGAATACTTGGCTCGAGGTATCGAACGTAGTGCACATAAACACAAGCGATCTATTCATGACATTATTACTCACCCGCGTTTGAGTAAGCGCAAGTTACTTTATTTAAATTCACTAAGTAGCGATGAGTTTTTGATCAGTAAAAAAGTTGAGAATAATATTGATTTTAGCTTACTGAACTTTAGTGAAGGCATGCCACCTCAAATTATTTTTACTGAATATTACCAAGCTTTTGGCCCTGTGCGCATTCGAGTACCTGAAGGCGAATTTGCGTTATATGAAATCGATATAAATCAACAGCGACCGCTCTTTATTCGCTTAAGATTGTTGCCGGTTTGGTTAAAAATTTCTATCGCCATTATCGCCTCACTTACATTAAGCTTTTTATTTAGTCGTAACTTAATTGCCCCTATAAATAGCTTAAAACAAGCCGCAATTAGGCTCTCAAATGGCGATTTAAGTGCGCGCGCGGCAATAAATAGTCAACGAAAAGATGAGCTTGGAGTTTTAGGACGCGATTTTAACCGTATGGCTGATCAATTAGAGCAACTACTTAGCGCTCAAAAGCGTTTACTTGCCGATATATCCCATGAATTGCGCTCCCCACTAACACGCTTAAAAATGGCCACAGGGCTGGCGCAAATGCAAGCGAGTGAGGCCAGCCAATCGTATTTATTGCGTATTGAAAAAGAAGCAAATCAACTTGATAAAATGATAGCCGATGTATTGCAGGTATCGCGCTTAGAAGCCAATAGCCAACCTTTATCACTGCAGGCGCAGTCGTTACAAGTTATTGTTAACCATGTGATTAACGATGCTCAGTTTGAAGCAAAACAGCACAATAAAACGCTGCATATTCAAGGTGATGCTGAGGTAAATATAGAGTGCGACGAAATGCTGATTGCCAGTGCTCTAGAAAATATTTTACGTAATGCAATTAAATACGCACAACATACTATTAGCATCACCTTAAAACACAGTGATATCATTACTATACAAATATGTGATGACGGCCCAGGCGTACCTAAAGCGCAACTCGATAAGTTGTGTGAACCGTTTTTTAGGCAATCAGACGCCCGCGATCGCGTCAGCGGCGGCACTGGGCTGGGTTTAGCCATTGCAAAAAATGCAGTGATTGCCCACGGCGGAAATTTAGTTTTATCAAACAAAGACGCTGGCGGATTATGCGTTGAAGTAAGCTTACCAATACAAAAGAGAGACCATGTTTTATAGCACTGAAAGCGAGCTTGAAAATAACCTGTCTGCAATTACTGAGTTTTATACTAATACGCTTAAAAAAGCGTATTTAAACACAGCAGCTGGGGAATTATTTTATGCTTATGCCAAGCCTAAAAATGCTCATACAGCCATTGTTATTAGTTCAGGGCGTATTGAAGGACTCGATAAATACAAAGAGCTGCTTTGGGAGCTTTATTGTAATAATTTTGCTGTTTTTATTGTTGATCACCAAGGCCAAGGGCGCTCTTATCGGTTATTAAAAAACCCCCATAAAGGCTATGTCAAACAATTTGAAGATTACAGTCACGATCTCAATCAATTCAATCTTGAGGTGGTAAAGCAGCATTGGCAAGGTAAAAAACTACTGCTTAGCCATTCAATGGGCGGCGCTATTGCGTTTGATTACTTAGCACGTTATTCACATGACTTTAGTGGGGCATTTTTATCAGCCCCTATGTTTGATATTCATACTAAAGGAATACCAAAACCCGTAGCACAGTTTATCGCTGCCAGTGCGTCATTATTAGGGTTCTCAGGGTGTTATGCGTTAGGACAAAGCGATTATACACCTGAAGAGTTTGCGCTTAACACTTTAACCAGTAGCCAAATACGCTATGATCAATTTAGGGCAACTTATCAGCAAACGCCACTATTACAATTAGGCGGTGTTACCTATGGCTGGCTGCATACTGTTTTTTCATTTATTAAAGCGCTCGATAAACTATCCATAACAACCCCGTTATTTATAGCCAGCGCAGAAAATGACGAAGTGGTTGATAACCAAGCCCAGCATAAGCTTGCAAGCCGACATAAAAACACCCTAATAAAGCAGTTTAAAGGGGCTAAGCACGAGCTGTTTTTTGAGCGGGACGAAATTCGCCAACCATTGCTAACAAGCCTTTATAAATTTTGTGATTCAATAGGTTAACTACTAAGCGACAGCGGATCTAGGTGAATCAAAATATCAACTTCAGATTCAAATTGCTGAGTGATCATCAGCTCCACTTCATCTGCCACTTTATGGGCACGAATAAGCGGTAAATTGTCATCAAGCTCTAAATGCAGTTGAATAAACTTAACTTTACCGCCCTGTCGAGTGCGAATACCGTGCACCCCATAAACATCATTATGGTTACGCGCTATTTCAAAAATACTTTGCTTTTCTTCATCGGGTAGCTCTTTGTCCATTAAATGCGATGCACTTTCGGTTGCTATATCCCAACTGTTATACAATAAATAACCTGCCACACCGATAGCAAACAATGGGTCGGCATACAGTACGCCATAGTAGGCGAGTAAAATAGCAAGCAATACCGCCGCATTTAAAATTAAATCGCCCTTGTAGTGAACGGAGTCGGCTTTGATGGCGATTGATTCAGTGTGCTTTACGACTTTATTTTGCACAAATACAATTACCAAGGTACAAGCAATGGCAAAAATACTCACCCATACACCTAATAATGAGTGCGAAAGCTCTACTGGGTTTATTAATCGCTCGATACCGTGAAACATTAATAAACAGCCCGAGCCCGCAATAAATGCAGCTTGGCCTAACCCTGCAAGCGCCTCCGCTTTACCGTGACCAAACCGGTGGTCATCATCCGCAGGACGCAGTGCATACGATAAAACTAAAAAGCTCATTAGCGTCGCGGTAATATCCATTAATGAATCAGTGAGTGAGCCAAGCATTGACGCCGAACCCGACGCCAGCCAAGCCCATGCTTTGGTCGCAATCATTAGGCTCACCATGACCATGGTCACTATGCTTGAAGCTTTGACCCAAAATTCATAACTGCGATTATGCACGTATCTGTCCAAGTGTAAGATGTATTTAATGTTTGTAGTATATCATTTTTTATTCATTGTTCGTGTATACTGAGCCAGTCAAATTAAAGATTTTATAGGGCTTATTGTGCTGGATATTGTTTTATACCAACCTGAAATTCCGCCTAACACCGGGAATATCATTCGTTTATGTGCCAATACTGGCTATTCATTGCATTTAATTGAACCGTTAGGGTTTGAGTGGGATGACAAACGTGTAAAACGCGCTGGACTTGACTATCACGAATTTAGCCATGTACAACGCCATGCCTCATTTGATGCTTACTTAGAAAAGTGCCAACCTAAAAAAGTGTATGCTTGCACCACTAAAGGTAGCCAATTTCATCATCAAGCACAGTATGAAGCGGGTGATTGCTTAGTATTCGGACCAGAAACCCGAGGCTTACCTGATGACATGATTCAAGCACTGCCAAACGAGCAACGCGTGCGTATACCTATGCAAGCCGATAGTCGCAGTATGAATCTGTCTAATGCAGTAGCTGTGTTTGTGTATGAATCTTGGCGCCAGCTTGGCTTTGTAAACGCGCAGTAATTATTTACCAATAATAAAAAACCGACATTATGTCGGTTTTTTAATTTTTAAAGAATAGTGAAGTATTTATTCTGACTTTTGTTCACGACCTAATAACGCCATAGCAGCTGCTTTCATGTCTTTATTTTCATAGAGTACTTTGTATATTTGCTCGGTAATTGGCATTTCCACACCAGCGCGTTGAGCTAGTAAGTACACTTCTTTGGTATTTCTAAAGCCTTCAACTACTTGGCCGATTGATGCAATGGCATCATCAACACTCTCACCTTTGCCTAAGGCTAAACCAAAACGGCGATTGCGCGATTGGTTATCGGTACAGGTCAGAATTAAATCACCTAACCCGGCCATACCCATAAAGGTTTCAGGTTTTGCACCTAGTGCACACCCTAAACGCGACAACTCTGCTAAACCACGAGTAATAAGCGCGGTACGAGCATTTGCACCAAACCCCACTCCATCAGAAATTCCCGCACCAATGGCAATCACGTTTTTAACCGCACCACCTAGCTGTATACCAATAAAATCATCATTGTTATACACCCTAAACGAGCGCCCGCAATGCAATAAATCGGCTATTTGTTTAGCAAATGCCGATGATGTTGATGACACCGAAATTGCAGTTGGTGATCCCATCGCCATTTCTTTGGCAAAGGTTGGCCCTGAAAGCACCGCTAATGGCACCTCTTCACCTAGCTCTTGCACTGCTACTTCTTGTAACAAACGCCCAGTATTTGGCTCTAGTCCTTTGGTGGCCCATGCTATTTTTGCATTTGGGCGCAAAGCCGGTTTGATTTGCTTTAATGTGTCAGCAAATGCGTGGCTTGGCACAACAACCAAAACAATATCGCTACTTTGCGTTGCACGCTGTAAATCTGCTTCAAGGATTAAGGTGTCAGGAAAAGGAATATCAGGTAAGTAACGTTGATTTTTTCGCTCAGCTGCAAGCGTCGCAACGTCTTGGCTATTGCGTCCCCATAAAGTCACTTTGTGACCATTTCGGGCTAAACAAATAGCAAGGGCGGTGCCATACGACCCCGCCCCTAAAACAGTAACAGCTGATGTGGCTGTATTCATAAATTAAGCGTCTGCTGTAGCCTGCTCAGCTTGCGCTGTGCGTTGCTGCATGTACTGTGCAAATAATGCGTCAAAGTTAACTGGCGCAAGATTAAGTTGTGGGAACGTACCACGATTTACTAAGTTAGATACCGCTTCACGTGCATACGGGAATAACACGTTAGGGCAAAATGCACCTAGCATGTGCGCTAATTGCATTTCTTCAACGTCAGCAATCGTAAAGATACCTGCTTGTTGAATTTCACATAAAAACGCAGTTTCTTCACCGATAGATGCCGTTACAGTTAGTGCAAGCACTACTTCGTAAACACCTTCATCAAGTTTGTTAGAGCGTGTATCTAAATCTAATTTTACTTCTGGAGCCCACTCTTTTTGAAAAATAGCTGGCGAATTTGGCGTTTCAAACGATACATCTTTAGTGTAAATACGTTGGATAGTAAACTGTGCACCTGCATCAGCTTCTGCTGCTGCGTTTTGATTTTGTTCGTTCATTGTTATTCCTAACCTGTTATTTATTATAATTAATTAAATTAAGCACTGAGCTTAGCATCAAGGTGACCTTGCGCTTCTAGTGCCATCATGTCGTCACAGCCACCGATGTGTTCATCGTTGATAAAAATTTGTGGAACCGTGCTTGCGCCACCGGCTTTGGCGATCATTTCATCGCGAAGCTCTGGCTGAACGCCAATATCAATATTTGTGTATTTTACACCTTTACTGTCTAACAGCGCTAATGCGCGATGACAAAAAGGACAATATCCTTTGGTGTATAAAACAACGTTACTCATAATTAATCCTTAATCGGTTTAGCTAAGAGATATTAGCGACCGCTTGTTGTTGGCAGACTTGCTGATTGCCACGCACCCATACCGCCAGATAAAACATAAACTTGTTCATAGCCTGCTTTATGCATTGCGGTTGCAACACCTGAGGCAGTCATGCCTGCAGCACATACCACTATAATGGGTTTGCTCTTATACTTTTCAAGGGTTGAGAAATCAGATTCTTTAGCTTTTTCTGGGTTTAAGTGCACAGCACCGGCAATATGGCCGGTTTTAAACTCTTTTTGCCCACGCATATCAACAACCTGGCCGTCTTCGCGGTTAATAAGTAACGTTAACTGCTGAGGATTGATTTGACGAATTGCTGAAAATTTACTTTTTATTGCGCCACTAATAATAAGAAACGCAATCGCAACCCAAGCTAGGCTTAGAATTGGATGGTTTGAGACAAATTCAATATATTGATCCATTCGACTTCCACTATAAAGTTACATACTAAAACGGATGTTTTAGATATTTTAAATTCTTACCAATTGCACTTGCACAATGAGCAGTTACTCATCAGCAAATCAATAGAGCGCTGTTAGGCTACTCTGAATTTTCACCTACAAGATAGGCTTAACTTACCCCACAACCCTATTCAATACTTGAATAAAATAGAGATTAGCCGCGCAAGTATACCCAAATCAGCTAAAAATGCGAGTTTAAGCACGCTTGAAAGCCACAATGCCCTGCTCTTTTTAACTGAAAAATAACCTAGCCCTTTAAAGTTTTCAATTTAGCCAATCCTAATTGAAAATTTTTAATATCTTCTTTTCATTGCTGATCCTAGCTATAAAACGCGGTATGCTAAGACTTGGCATGTTGGCATTAATGTTAGCGTGTATTTTAGCAACGCTAATTTTTCAGGAGTGACTATGACAGAGCATAAAAAACCACTGGTATTAATGATTTTAGATGGCTGGGGATACAGAGAAGATGAGCAAAGCAATGCTATTTTAGCTGCTAACACCCCTGTATTAGATGAGCTTTGGGCAACGCGCCCTCATACATTAATTTCAGCATCGGGTTTAGATGTCGGCCTTCCTGATGGCCAAATGGGTAATTCTGAGGTGGGCCATGTTAATTTAGGCGCAGGCCGTATTGTGTATCAAGATTTTACCCGTATCACCAAAGCCATTGATGATGGCGAATTTGATACAACCCCTGCACTTGTTGAAAACATTGATAAAGCCGTTCATGCCAACAAAGCTGTACACATTATGGGACTGTTAAGTCCAGGTGGCGTGCATAGCCACGAAGATCATATTGTTGCCAGTATACAACTGGCTGCAAAACGCGGCGCTAAAGAGGTGTACTTTCATGCCTTTTTAGATGGACGCGATACACCACCGCGTAGTGCTAAAGCGTCTATTGAGCGTATTGAAGCCTTATTTAGCGAACTTAAATGTGGCCGTTTAGCCTCACTAATTGGCCGTTATTATGCCATGGACAGAGACAACCGCTGGAATCGTGTTGAAAAAGCCTATAATTTAATCACCTTAGGTGAAGGCGATTTTGATTATGAAGAAGGCGTAAGTGCACTAAATGCCGCTTATGAGCGCGATGAAAATGACGAATTTGTAGCAGCCAGCACGATCACTCCTAAAGGCAGCGAATCTGTAAAAGTAAATGATGGCGACACCATTATATTTGCAAACTTTAGAGCAGACCGCGCACGCGAAATAACCCGCGCCTTTGTAGAACCGGGCTTTGACGGCTTTAATAAGAAAAAATCGCCTGAGCTTAGCGGCTTTGTGATGATGACTGAATACGCAGCCGATATAGATGCGCCTGTTGCTTTTGGCCCCACGCCGCTTAATAACGTGCTTGGCGAATGGTTTGAAAAACAAGGTAAAACTCAACTGCGTATTTCTGAAACTGAAAAATATGCTCATGTTACCTTTTTCTTCAGTGGTGGACGAGAAGATGAGTTTGACGGCGAAACCCGTGAACTTATTCCATCACCTCAGGTTGCAACATATGATTTGCAGCCAGAAATGAACTCAAAAATGCTTACCGATAAGCTAGTAGAAGCAATAAAAAGTGGAAAATACGATGCCATTATTTGTAACTACCCTAATGGCGACATGGTCGGTCATTCAGGTGTATTTGAGGCTGCAGTTAAAGCCTGTGAGGCAGTAGATAACTGTATTGGCCGTGTAGTGGATGCATTGAAAGAATATGGCGGCGAAGCACTTATTACCGCCGATCATGGCAATGCAGAGCAAATGGCAAACCTTAAAACAGGCCAAGCGCACACAGCACATACCAGTGAGCCCGTGCCGTTTATTTATGTAGGTCGCGATGCACAAGCTTATTCAGGCAAAGCCTTGAGCGATGTTGCCCCAACCATGCTGCATTTAATGGGGTTAGAGCAACCTGCAGAAATGACAGGGTCGCCAATTATGGTGTTGAAATAACCTATGAAAAAAAGCGCATACCGCGTCATTGCGTGTATCTGTGTACTGCATTCATTAGTCACTGGCGTTGCCGTGGCTAATGAAGATCGTACTAAAAAAGACCTATCCCAAGTTCAAGTGGCTTTAGAGCAAAGCCAAGCTGAATATCAACAACAGCAAAAAGAAATAGCTAAACAGCAGCAAAAGCTAAAAGCACATGAACTCGCTATAGCGAAAAACGCTAAAGCACTCAATATGGCTGAGCAATCCGTTAAAAAAACACAACAACAGCAAGCAGAGCAACAACAACGCGCGGTAAAGCTTGAAAAACAACAAGCCCAATTTCAGCGTGTGTTAGCAGCACAGTTAAAAAGTGCTTATATGGCAGGTAGTGATGACTATTCAAAAATGCTGCTTAACCAAGAAGATACCGCTAAATTTGAACGTACGCTTAGCTATTACAACTACTTAAATAAAGCCCGCATAAAGCAGCTTGATGAACTTAAAGCGCTGCAAATAGAAATTGCGAAAAACCAAGCTGAGCTTGAAAAAACAAAAGAAAAGCTAGTTGCTTTATTTGATGAACAAAAAAGGCGACAAGCAGCGCTTCTTGACGCTAAAAATGAGCGCCAAGCCAGCCTAAAAAATCTAAAACAGCAGTTAAATAAAACAAAAAATTCAATTAGTTACTTAGAAGAGAACGAACAAACGCTGATCGCAACTATTAAAGAACTTGAAGAAGAAAAAACCACAAAAATTGAGCTATTGGGCCTAAATAAAAATAAAGGAAGATTAAGCTGGCCGAGTAAAGGCAAACTAACGCACAAGTTTGGCCAACGTAAGCACGGCGGAATTAACTGGAAAGGCGTGTTAATTTCTGCTGCAGAGGGCACTTCAGTAAATAGCATTCATAACGGTCAGGTGGTATTTGCAGATTGGTTAAAAGGTTACGGCTGGGTGATTGTTGTGGACCACGGTGAAGGCTTTATGAGCTTATACGGGCATGCACAAACCTTACTCAAAGATGTGGGTGATATGGTCAGAGAGGGTGAAAGCGTTGCTTTAGTTGGGCAAAGCGGTGGACAAGCCGATTCTGGTCTATACTTTGAAATACGCCACAAAGGGCGTGCTGTTAATCCCATAAAATGGTGCAGACGTATTTAATCTTAAAATAACTGCATCCTAGTAGAGGCAGTTATGATAAACACTCACATTTGCCAAAAAAAAGTATCGCAAACAAAACCAATGTTTTGGTTTTGTTTGCAGGTATTTTTTTTATTGGCACTTTTTGGCTTTATAAATAATGCTAATGCCAGTTCGATCAAAGATTTAGAAAGCCAAAAAATAAATGAAATACTGTTTAATATCCATACCTACTACGTTGATGATTTGGCACTGCATAACAGTGAATACATTGAATACAACACCTCTCAATTTGAACGCTTATACTCTAAACTCGATCCCTACTCTAAATATTTAGATAAAAATGAGCTAAATGCGTTATTTGATAATACCAATGGTCGCTATACTGGCTTAGGCATTGAGGTCAAAAATATTGAGCAGCGCACCACGATTGTTAAAGTAATTAATAATTCGCCTGCTAAACAAGTCGGCCTGCGAGCTGGCGATATTATTACAGCAGTTAATAATCAGCAGATTAAAAATAGTCCTATTGATATAGTCGCGCAGCAAATTAAAGACAGCCCCAACAATAAAGTACAACTAAGTATTATCCGAAATAACAATCTAACACCGCTCATATTTAACCTCAGCAGAAAACAAATAAAACTGGCCAGTGTAACTAAGCAACTACTTGATGCTGGTAGCGGTTATATTGCTATAAATACCTTTTCAAACCACACCTTGCATGAAGTTGCCTTACAAATAGCCGCTATGCAAAACCATTACGGCCACGCATTAAAAGGCTTAATTATTGATTTACGAGACAACCCTGGCGGGACTTTAAAAAGCGCGGTTGCTGTGGCAGATCTCTTTTTACAAGATGGTCTAATAGTAACAACCAAAGGACGTTTTTATGATTCTAATCAGTCGTTTTACGCTAAACGCGGCGATATTTTAAAAGGCGCACCTATTGTAGTACTGATTAACGAAAACTCAGCCTCTGCAGCAGAAATACTGGCTGCAGCACTAAAAGAAAATATGCGTGCAAAAATAGTGGGGAGTCAGTCATTTGGCAAAGGGTCGGTGCAATCACTCATTCCATTAGGCGATGGTGATACCGCCTTAAAACTAACTACCGCACGCTACTTTACGCCATCAGGTGAATCGATTGAAGGTATTGGCGTGACCCCGAATGTGGCGATTAATCAAACAACGCTTCCACAAACAAATAAAGCCGTTATAATAAAAAATGAACAATTAGAACAAAACACCGTTTTTAGCACTGAAGATTTAGCCGATATCCAGTTAACTAAGGCAAAACAGCTACTCAACATGCACTAAAACCGGTAAATTATTTTAAACACGACAAAGATAATAAAAATTATAAAACGTGAAAACTATAAATTTAATGGTGTTAGCAGGGCTGTTTTTAGCCTTATTTGCAACATCGAGTGCTGTTAAAGCCAAGCAAATAGCCATAGTGATCGATGACATAGGTTATCATCAACGTGATTTAGAATTCCTGAGTTTACCTGGGCAGTTGTCCTATTCAATATTGCCCCACACCCCCTATTCTCAAATATTTGCAACCCTTGCTAGTCAGTCAAATAAAGAGCTCCTGTTGCATGTTCCTATGCAGGCTTTAAATGGTAAAAAACTCGGGCCTGGTGCGCTCACTTTAAATATGGATAAAGCACAACTTCAACAAACGCTCGGGAATGCGCTGGCCAGTTTACCGCAAGTTAAAGGAGTTAATAACCATATGGGCTCTGCGCTGACTCAACAAAGCCAAGCAATGAAATGGACCATGGAAGTACTCAAAAAACGCCAGCTGTATTTTCTTGATAGCCGTACAACTGAATTAAGCCAAGCTCAGAATGCAGCCAACTTTTTGGGAGTGGAAAACATTAGCCGACATGTATTTTTAGACAATATAACGACCACAGAGCAACTACAATTAAGATTAGAAGAGCTAAAATCAAAAGCAACTAAGTATCAATTTGCCATTGCAATAGCGCATCCCTATCCCGAAACCATCGATTTTTTACGCCACGCTTTGCCGCAATTAAGTGAGCAAGGATTTGAACTGGTGCCAGTATCGCAACTGGTCGAACGTAAATATGTACAAATAGCTCAGCAAGAAGCTATTTCATTAAACTGATGGGGTAAGTAAACACCCTACCCCGTCAGTTAATTTAACTCACTTAAACGCATTATATTTATAAAATAAACGTCGCTACTTTAGCATTTAAATCTGTAGCTCTGTCTTTTAATACTTCAGCTTGGCTTAAATGCGCAGTTGCTGAGGTAGTAATTTCATCGGTTACATCTTTAATGGCGACCGTATTTCTAGTAATTTCATTAGTCACTTGCGTTTGCTCTTCTGCTGCAACCGCTATTTGACCTGCCATATCAGAAATTTCATTCACTGCTAAGGTGATTTCCTCTAGTGCATGAGCTGCTGCATTAACATCATCCACACTATTGTTAGCATACCCCTTACTGCTGTCCATCAAGCTCACTGCTTTTTTGGTCGTATTTTGTAAGGTTTCTATGGTGGTGTAAATTTCTGCTGTGGAGTTTTGCGTTCTTCTTGATAGTACACGCACCTCATCGGCAACCACTGCAAAGCCACGCCCTTGTTCACCAGCACGGGCAGCCTCTATTGCGGCATTGAGTGCTAAGAGATTTGTTTGCTCAGCAATTTCTTGAATGGTAGTCAAAATACTCGATATAGCCTGAGCATGTAAGCTTAGTTCGCCAATGACGGTGGTTGTTTGGTCTATTTCACCCGCAAGTGAATTAATCGTATTTCTAGTTTTATCAACTAACAGCTTACCTTCACGGCTACTTTGCGCTGACTGCTGTGATGCCGTCGCGGTATTTTCGGCATTAGCAGCAATCTCATGGGTTGCACTTGCCATCTCTGTGACCGCAGTGGCAACCATCGCCACTTCTTGCTGCTGACGTTGCAACTCACTGACACTGTTTTGATTGGTGATTAAGCTTTTCTCTGCATCAAAATCTAAATCAGTAGCTAACTGGCGAATATGGCTTATAAGCTCATGCTGGCTGCTTACAAAGCGATTAAAACTATCAGCCAGTACCCCAACTTCATCTTGTGTATCAACACTAATACGCTGGGTCAAATCACCGTTACCATCAGCAATTGTTGATAACGCTTGTGATACTCGGCTTAACGGCGCAAGCAACACACTTAATAACCATGAAATAGCCAACACGCTCAACAAAAGTGCCACACTGACTAATACGAGTTGAGTTACTAATAAACTAATTAGCGGTGCCTCTAAGGTTTCTTTATCCAGTACAAATAGCAACTGCCAATCGGTATTATTTATATTTTCACCCCAAACAAGCTTCTCTCGGCCTTCATCTTTAAAATAAAGGGGAGTAAATTCACCGTTTTGACTATTAGATAAAATGAATTGGTGATTTATTTTCGAGTCAATATGCGTAATATTTGCCATTACTTTTTTAGTGTCTTTATAGGCAATCACAGTGCCATCTTGATGCATCATGATGGCATAGCCATTTGCCGGTAAAGACATAGTATTAACATCATTAACTAAAGACTCAATCGATAAATCACCCGCTACCACGCCACTTTGTGTGGTTTTAGCAATAGAAACAACCAACTGATTAAACGCAGTATCTAAATAAGGTTTGGTAATTACGGTGCCATTTTTCAGCTGTGCTTGTTTATACCATGGACGAGTGCGCGGGTCGTAGCCGGTTCGATCAATACTTGGATCAGAGTCAGTCATTTTCCCGATACTATCTCCAAAGTAAGTTAATTGAAAACCACCAGACACTTGAGCTTGCTGTAATGCGCTGAGCGTATTGCCCTCAACCTTACTCGCAACTGACTCTATGATCTGCTGACGACTAGCTAGCCAATCTTCAATACTCGCAGCTTGTTGCTTACCAGACTGACTTACATTATCAATACTGCTTTTTAACAGTAACGCTTTTTGAGAGGTGTAGCTATTCCACGATAGCAATACAATAATAACGGCTAGGGCAAGAACCACCGATAGCAAGATCTTTTTCTTTAGTGAATATGAGTTCATATTGAGTGTAAATACTCGCGTTAAATGAAATTGAAAGGCAATAAGCACAGCAATTAATAATTTAATTTAGGCTACGGTTTGAACGACAAGTCGCTCAGGTGCGCGAATATTTTCATATACCCAAATTAAAAACAAACTAAAATCATGTATTTAAATTAAAACCAAACTTATTCATTAACTTTAACTAGGGTATATTTAATTAAAAGATATACAGATGTGACTAGAGGTAAGCAAAATATGAAAAACGATACTTTTTGTTAACCTCTTTTTTTAACTAAAAAAAAGCCCCGCATTTTCATGCAGGGCTTTATAACTTTTTAAGTGCGATTAACTCATCGCACTTTGTAATTTTTTCATTGCTGTTTTTTCCAGCTGGCGAACACGCTCTGCTGATACGCTGTATTTTTCAGCCAACTCTTGCAGTGTTGCTTTATCATCTGACAACCAGCGTGCGCTAACGATATCTTGAGAACGCTCATCAAGGGTTTTCAAAGCGCTAAATAATCGCGTATGCGACTGCTCTTGCCATTGTTGCTGTTCAATGTCGTCAGCTAGGTCAGCAGAACCATCCGTTAAGTATTGCACTGGTGAGTAAGTACTCGTTGGCGCATCGTCGTTATCGTCGCCCGTTAAGTCAAAGCCCATGTCTTGGCCGCTCATACGCGACTCCATTTCACGCACTTCTTTTTCACTCACACCTAGCTCGCTCGCTACTGTGCTAACTTCGGCTTGGTTAAACCAGCCTAAACGTTTTTTGTTTTTACGAAGATTAAAAAACAGTTTACGTTGCGCTTTGGTTGTCGCAACTTTTACGATACGCCAGTTTTTAAGCACAAACTCATGAATTTCGGCTTTGATCCAATGAACCGCAAATGAAACCAAACGTACGCCCACTGATGGGTCAAAACGTTTTACTGCCTTCATCAGTCCAATGTTACCCTCTTGAATTAAATCAGCTTGTGGTAACCCATAACCCGAGTAGCTTTTTGCTATGTGCGCTACAAAGCGCAAATGCGACATAATGAGTTGCTTTGCAGCACTAAGATCGCCTTCTTCCTGAAGTTTTTTTGCAAGTTCCTGCTCTTGCTCAACTTTAAGCATAGGAATAGTACTAACAGCTTGAAGATAGCCATCCATACTTGCGCTTTGTTGTCCAACTGTAAGTGCCATTGCGTATAAATCTTTACTCATTTTTCACCTCGGTGATAAACATTTGAAACCATCTTAGCACTCTTTTAGTAAGAGTGCTAACTTGAATTTAAAACTTTTTTGAATCATAAATCAAGTGGTTTTTTTAGTGTTAAGTCAGTCTACACTAGGCGACTGAATAACCTATGAATTGGTTTAGCCAAAGCAAAGATTAATCTTTTTGCTTTGGCTTTTTTATAATTTTAAACTTAAAACATGACAGTTTTAAGAATTATATTAGGGCCCTAAACCTTATCGGGTTCTATTTCTGAGATGTAACGGTTAACCGATAAGTAAGAACCAATAAAGCCTAAGCTAGTGGCCAACAATACCAAGGCGCCAAATTCATTAAGGCTAAGCCCTATTAGCGTAAAGCTGGTTTGATATATCCCTGCAACACTGCTTACCGCAGCAGATAGCCACCACATCATTAATGCTACGCAAATAAAAGCAAACAATCCGCCAATCACGCCATACCAAATGCCAGTCCATAAAAAGGGGGCATGAATAAAGGTATTAGTTGCCCCTACGAGCTTCATTACCTGTATTTCTTCTTTTTTATCCATAATAGATAAACGAATTGTGTTGCCTATAATAAGCGTCACTGAGGTAAGTAATAATAGCGCAATCGTAATTACACTTTCTTTTAACAAACTGAGTAATGCATTTAAACGTTCAAGCCAAGCAATATCAAGCTTACCAAAATCAACTTCGCGTTCACCTTCAAGTTTTTTAAGCAATAGCTTAGCCGCATTAGGTTGGCTATGTCGCTGGGTTGGTGTAACTAAAACCACATTTGGTAATGGGTTACTATCTAGGTATTCTAAAGCCTGACCAAACCCAGACATTTCTTTGAATTCATCCAAAGCCTCAGTGCGAGAAATAAAAGTCACACTTTGTATTTCAGGATATAGCGCTAAGCGTTTAACTAAAGTTTGCGTTTCTTGCTCACTCATATCCTCTTTTACAAACAAGGATATTTCGCTGGCTTGCTCAAAACCACTGCTCACTTGCTGCACATTTTTAACCACTAAGTATAACGTTGCGGGCAACGTTAAACTCAAACCCAGTACAGCAATGGTCATCATAGAGGCCAATGGCGTGCGCCACATTTCCCCAAGACTGTACACACCTTGGCGAAAAATATTAATAATGAAAAAGTAACCGCCAGAGAATACGGATTTTTTTTGTTTATCATTACTATTTTGACGGCTTTTGAACAGTAAACTCATAATACACCCTCAGCCAGTGGATCTTGGCTCATCCGGCCATCATGAAGCGTTAAGCTACGATACTTCATTCGTGATACTAACCCCAAGTCATGGGTGGCAATTAAAACCGTGGTGCCATGCTTATTAAAATCTTCGAACAGGCGTAATATTTCCATCGATAACTCAGGATCAAGATTACCGGTAGGTTCATCAGCTAATAGTATAGGAGGAGAATTAACAATGGCTCGTGCAATCCCTACACGTTGCTGCTCACCGCCAGAGAGTGTGGAGGGATGACAGCGTACTTTATCTAACAAGCCCACTTTATCGAGTGCACCATGCACACGCTTGGCAATTTGCTTGTGGTGAGTCCCTTCAATAATTAAGGGCAAAGCAACGTTATCGAACACCGTGTATCGTTCTAATAGACGATGATTTTGAAAAATAATACCAATGTCGCGGCGTGCATACGGAATTTGTCGTGAATTTAACTTATTCAAATCCACGCCATTGATAAACACATTACCCGCAGAGGGGCGTTCCATCAAGCTAATAAGCTTTAAAAGTGTACTTTTACCGGCACCACTGTGGCCCGTTAAAAAAGCCAGTTCGCCTGGTTTTATATGAAAACTCACTTTTTCAAGCGCGCGATGCCCACCGGCATAGGTTTTACTTACTTGCTGAAAATTTATCATTTTTTTATTATGCCAACCTCATTAAACGTCCTAACGCAATTGGTATTCCTTGCAATTAAAAAGGGAGCAGGCTCCCTTTTGGTAAATTAAACGTCGTCCTCATCTTGGCTAAATAGCGCGTCAATAAAGTCATCGCTCTTGAAGGTGCGTAAATCATCAATACTTTCACCTACACCAATGTAACGAATAGGAATATTAAACTTATCAGCAACGGCAAAAATAACCCCGCCTTTAGCGGTGCCATCAAGCTTTGATAGTGTGATACCTGTTAAACCTACACATTGGTTAAATAAGTTTACTTGGCTAATAGCATTTTGGCCTGTGCCAGCATCAATTGTCAGCATCACTTCATGCGGTGCATCTGGGTCTACTTTTTTCATCACACGGGCTATTTTTTCAAGCTCTTGCATTAAGTTATCTTTATTTTGCAAGCGCCCTGCTGTATCGGCAATTAACACGTCAACATTACGCGCTTTAGCGGCTTGAAAGGCATCAAATACCACTGAGGCGCTATCAGCACCAGTGTGCTGAGCTATAACAGGAATACTATTACGCTCACCCCAAACTTGAAGCTGCTCTACTGCTGCGGCTCTAAATGTATCACCGGCAGCAAGCATTACCGATTTACCTTGGTTTTGAAATTGTTTCGCCATTTTACCAATGGTGGTGGTTTTACCTACGCCGTTTACACCTACCATAAGGATAACGAAAGGTTTTTTGTCTGCTGGTATTTCTAAAGGCTGCTCTGCTGTTTTCAGCATAGTTGCCATTTCTTGCTTCATTAATTCATAAAGCGCATCACCATCTTTAAGCTGCTTGCGATCAGCGGCGTCGGTCAGGCTATCGATTAGCTTCATGGTGGTATCAACACCAAGATCGGCAGTGAGTAACTGAGTCTCTAATTCTTCAAATAACTCATCGTCAATTTTTTTACCGCTGAAAATTGAGGCAAAGCCAGAACCAATATTAACGCGTGTTTTCAGTAAGCCTTTTTTGAGGCGAGAGAAAAAACCTTCTTTTTTAGGTTTTTCCGCTTTTATAGCTTCTTCCTTTGCAAGCTCTGCGGTCAGTCGCTCTTGTTCTAAACGCTCGTTCTCAGCTTGTTCTGCTGCAATGCGCTGTTGTTCTAAACGCTCATTCTCAGCTTGCTCTGCTGCAATGCGCTGTTGTTCTAAACGCTCGTTCTCAGCTTGCTCTGCTGCAATGCGCTGTTGTTCTAAACGCTCGTTCTCAGCTTGCTCTGCTGCAATGCGCTGTTGTTCTAAACGCTCGTTCTCAGCTTGCTCTGCTGCAATACGCTGTTGTTCTAGACGCTCGTTCTCAGCTTGTTCTGCTGCAATACGCTGTTGTTCTAAACGCTCGTTCTCAGCTTTTTCTGCTGCAATGCGCTCTTGCTCTAACTGCATTTGCGCTTCTTGTTCTGCTAAACGTTTGGCTTGCTCTTGTCTTTGTTGCTCTGCATCTGCCTGCTGTTTAGCTAATAGCTCTGCATTAGCGTGTTCAATCGCTTGTTTTTCTTCTGCCGCTGCGCGCTGTGCTTGCGCCTGTTTCTCTTGCTCTAAACGCTCGGCCTCTGCTTCAGCTTGTAAACGCTCTGCCGCAGCTTGCTCTGCAGCTAAACGTTCTTGCTCGGCTTTTTCTGCCTGCTCTTGTGCTAAACGATCTTGTTCAGCTGCAATTCGAGCTTGTTCTATACGCTCGGCTTCTGCTTCAGCCTGTAAACGCTCTGCCTCAGCTTGCTCTGCAGCTAAACGTTCTTGCTCGGCTTTTTCTGCCTGCTCTTTTGCTAATGCTTGTTGTTTATCAGCTTCTGCTTGTTTTTTATCTGACTTGCCAAAACCGAGCCACGACATGAATTTACTTTTTTTTGCCATACTTGCTAATAACCACTTATAAAAATCTGATAAACTAACGATAATGATAGCGTGCTTTTAAGCCTAAATAATTGCTTTTAGCAACACGTTATCCTCGAGGGTGCATAATAGTAACACTTTTAGCGCAGTTGAAAAATGACACGCCGTGATATGATTGCAATATTATCTGAGCTGGATCATAGATACCAATTTTTAGTGAGTTAAATGAGAAAAAAAACCACACAAAATAACACCACTCATAAATCAGCTGATGGGGTTATTAGAATCATTAGCGGCCAATTTCGCGGTCGAAAACTGCCAGTAAAAGATGTTCAAGGTCTGCGTCCTACAACCGACCGAATTAAAGAAACGGTGTTTAATTGGTTGATGCACGATACCCGCGATGCGCACACTCTCGATTGCTTTGCCGGTTCCGGTGGATTGGGATTTGAAGCATTGTCGCGTTTTGCAAAACACACCACATTCATAGAGCTTGATTCACAAGCAGCAAAACAATTAGAGCAAAACATTGCGACGCTTGATGCACAAAACGCGCAAGTCGTTAATACCAATACACTGACGTTTTTAGAGAGAAAAAACACCAGTGACACATTTAATTTGGTTTTTATTGACCCGCCATTTCGCAAAAATTTAGCTCAATCATGCTGTGATTTATTGGAAAATAATCAATGGCTCGACCCCGAAGCATTGATATATGTTGAAGTAGAAACTGAGCTAACCTCGTTTAAAGCACCAAATAACTGGTTGTTAATTAAAGAGAAAAAGGCAGGTCAGGTTTTTTGTAGGCTGTACCAACGCCATATAAATTAACACTGTTTTAGCTGCTGTGTTTCTGTTAATATTATCCTTTACATGTGGTGTTGCTTCGGATTACAATACCGCACCATTTTTGAACCACTTGATCAATGTTTGATCAACTTGAGCAACGCTCATAATTTAGGTAGGTGAATTTTTAATGCCAGTAATTAAAGTAAGAGAGAACGAACCGTTTGACGTAGCACTTCGTCGCTTCAAGCGTTCATGTGAAAAAGCAGGTATCCTTTCAGAAGTTCGTCGTCGCGAGCACTATGAAAAACCAACAGCTGAGCGTAAGCGTAAAAAAGCAGCTGCTGTTAAACGTCACATGAAAAAACTTTCTCGTGATAACGCTCGTCGCGTTAAATTATACTAATATATTAGGTCTTGTATAAATGAGCCTTTTAATAACGCTAAAAGATGCGCAAAAAGATGCGATGAGAGCCAAAGACAAACAACGTCTTAACCCTATTCGTATGGTACTTGCTGCAATCAAGCAACGTGAAATTGACGAGCAAATAACACTAGACGACGCAGGTATTACCTCCGTTATAGTGAAGCTTGTTAAACAACGTCGCGACTCTTACACTCAGTACAAAGATGCTGGGCGTGATGATTTAGCTGATATTGAAGCCAATGAAATTACAGCACTTGAAGCTTTTTTACCTCAACAATTGAGTGAAGAAGAAATTATTGCTCTCATTGACGCGGCTATTGCTGATACTAACGCAGCAGGTATGCAAGACATGGGTAAAGTAATGGGTATAATCAAAAGCAAAGCCGAAGGTCGTGCCGATATGGGCAAAATCTCAGGTTTAATTAAGCAACGATTAACTGCCTAATACCCCCACATACATTTAGTATGATTGAAGTAAACCGAGCCTTGAGCTCGGTTTCTTCGTTTAGATATTTAGTACTTCAAAAAATTATGCATTTGTGTTCAAATCTTTGCGTATTATAATTCGTTTTCATCACTTTTCTATTTATCTTAGGGCTGTACTTTAAACAATGGCTGGAAAGATCCCACGCAACTTTATCGATGATTTATTGGCACGAACCGATATTGTCGACCTGATTGACTCAAAGGTAGGGTTGAAAAAAGCGGGCAAAGACTATCAAGCTTGCTGTCCTTTTCATAATGAGAAGTCGCCTTCATTTACTGTATCGCAAGATAAACAGTTTTATCATTGCTTTGGCTGTGGCGCTAACGGCAATGCTATTTCTTTTGTAATGGAGTATGACAAACTCGAGTTTGTTGATGCAATTGAAGAACTAGCCAGTTTACTTAACCTTGATGTTCCTCGCGAACAAGGGAGCAGTAATGGACCAGAGCGCACAGCGGCACAAAAACGTTCAGACTATGATCTAATGCTGCATGCAGCACGCTTTTATCAACATCAGTTAAAACATCACAGTAACTCTGAAGCGGTAATCGATTACGTTAAAGGTCGCGGCTTAAGCGGTGCAACCGTTAAAAAGTTTATGATAGGTTATGCGCCCAGCGAATGGGAAGGGCTCTGCCAACAACTTGGGCGAAACCAAGAACAAAAAGAACAATTAGTTGAGCTTAAACTCGCATCTGAGAAAACCCCAGGCAAACAGTTCGACTTTTTCCGTGATCGCTTAATGTTTCCAATTCGTGATAAACGCGGCCGCGTTATTGCTTTTGGTGGGCGAGTAATGCAAGCCGATCAAGGGCCTAAATATTTAAACTCTCCGGAGACGCGCATATTTCATAAGGGCTTTGAACTCTATGGCCTTTATGAAGCTAAACAAGCACACAAGAAGCTTGACCATGTACTGATTGTTGAAGGTTACATGGACGTAGTAGCGCTGGCAGAACAAGGTATTGAATATGCCGTAGCAGCCCTTGGTACAGCGACAACCAGCGAGCACATGCACACTTTATTTAGAACCACAGATAAAGTTATTTGTTGTTACGATGGTGACCGTGCAGGTAAAGATGCTGCGTGGCGCGCACTCGAAAATGCGCTGCCTTACTTAAACGATGGCAAAGCACTGCATTTTGTATTTTTACCCGATGGTGAAGACCCTGATTCACTCGTACAACAAGAAGGTAAAGTAGCTTTTGAGCAACGCCTTGAAAACGCAGATGACTTCACTAAAGTGCTGTTTAATAAACTAAGTAAAGAGATTGATTTAACACTAGATTCCGGTAAGGCTAAGTTACTCAGTGCGGCACTGCCCCTGATTGAAAAGATCCCAAGTGAGTTTTACCAAGAAAATATCCTAGAGCAACTTGGGCGATTGATTGGCCGTACCCGTGAGCAACTCAATAATCACTTAAAAACGCCAAAACAGCAGCAAGCAATTGAACGAAAATTTAAAATTACACCCATGCGCCAAGCAATAGGGATTTTAATTCAGCACCCTAATTTGGCTAAAAGTGTGCCCTATTTACCCGATTTAGCTCAAATGAATATTGCGGGTATTGGCTTATTATTGCGACTACAACATCAAGCATTACAAAAAGATAGCATTACCACCGCACAAATTCTTGAATCATTTCGAGGCACCGATGACTACGAGCCATTAACTAAGTTGGCGACATGGCAACATCAAATAAATGAAGAGCGTTTAGAGACTGTTTTCCAAAATACTTTCAAATTTATTGAAGATCAGTGTTTAAATTATCGACTAGAGACCCTATTAATAAAAGACAAGACACAGGGCCTAAATAGCGACGAACGACTAGAATGTCATTTACTAATGACAGCGTTAAAAGCAACGAACAGCTAGTCAGATTTGATTTAGGCTGTTATACTGTGCTATTCACTGCGTCACATTATTCTGGTTAGCCTTTGAGCAAACTCCATGATGGCGCCTGTTGTATCAACTTATCAGAGTGGAAGAAACAATCTCTATGGATCCAACTCCTCAGTCACAATTAAAACTTCTGATTCAAAAAGGTAAAGAGCAAGGTTACTTAACTTTTGCAGAAGTTAATGATCACCTTCCACAAGATATTATCGACTCAGATCAAGTAGAAGATATCATTAGCATGATTAATGACATGGGTATCAAGGTTAGCGAAAACGCGCCTGATGCCGATGAATTAATGATGCAAGAAACCACGACAGACGAAGACGCAGCGGAAGCTGCCGCTGCAGCCCTTGCTACTGTAGAAAAAGAAATTGGCCGTACAACTGACCCTGTTCGCATGTATATGCGTGAAATGGGTACTGTTGAACTTCTTACCCGTGAAGGCGAAATTGTTATCGCTAAGCGTATTGAAGAAGGCATTAACCAAGTTCAAATTTCGGTTGCTGAATACCCTGAAGCGATCACTTACCTACTTGAACAGTGGGATAAGTTTGAAGCAGAAGAGATGCGTCTTAGCGATATTATCTCTGGCTTTTTCGATCCTGATGCAGAAGAAGCACCACCTATTGCTGCCACCAACATTGGTTCTGAATTAAGTGAAAAACAGCTTGATGATAGCGACGATGATGACGATGACAGCGATGATGAAGACGAAGAAGAAGTAGATACAGGTCCAGATCCTGAAGAAGCGCGCATCCATTTCGAAAATTTACGTGATTTATACACCAAAGCACGTGAAACATTCGATAAGAAAGGTCGCTCTCATCCAGAGTCTCAAGCCGCTATTTTAGAAATCGGTGAGCTGTTCAGAACCTTTAAACTCGTGCCTAAACAGTTTGATCGCATGGTTAATAACATGCGTGAAATGATGGACAGAGTTCGCGTTCAAGAACGTCTTATTATGAAGCATGCAGTACAAGTTTCAAAGCTGCCAAAGAAAACCTTTGTTAAGCATTTTGCAAACAACGAAACTGACACAGCATGGCTTGATATTGAAATTGCAGCAAACGAAAAGCATTCAGCTAAACTTGAAGAAGTGAAGCCTGAAATACTTCGCTGTATTAGCAAACTTACTTCAATGGAAGAAAGCACAGGCTTAAGCATTGAACGTATTAAAGATATAAACCGTCGCATGAGTATTGGTGAAGCGAAAGCGCGCCGTGCTAAAAAAGAGATGGTAGAAGCAAACTTACGTCTTGTAATTTCAATCGCTAAAAAATACACCAACCGTGGTTTACAGTTCTTAGATTTAATCCAAGAAGGTAACATTGGTCTGATGAAAGCGGTTGATAAGTTTGAATACCGTCGTGGTTATAAGTTTTCAACTTATGCTACGTGGTGGATCCGTCAAGCAATTACGCGCTCTATTGCTGACCAAGCAAGAACCATCCGTATTCCAGTACATATGATTGAAACGATCAATAAGTTGAACCGTATTTCACGTCAAATGTTACAAGAAATGGGTCGTGAGCCAAATCCAGAAGAATTAGCTGAACGCATGATGATGCCTGAGGATAAAATCCGTAAGGTACTTAAGATTGCAAAAGAGCCAATTTCTATGGAAACACCAATTGGTGATGATGAAGATTCGCACTTAGGTGACTTCATCGAAGATACCACTATTGATTCGCCAATCGATTCGGCAACAATGGAGTCTCTTCGTGGCGCAACTAACGACGTGCTCGCTGGCTTAACAGCCCGTGAAGCGAAAGTACTACGTATGCGTTTTGGTATTGATATGAATACCGACCATACGTTAGAAGAAGTAGGTAAACAGTTTGACGTAACACGTGAACGTATTCGTCAAATTGAGGCGAAGGCACTGCGTAAATTACGTCACCCTTCTCGCTCTGATTTACTGAAAAGCTTTTTAGACGCTAAATAATCTAGCGTTACATTATGAGTTAACTTAAAAGGCCGCTGTAGCGGCCTTTTTTCTATTTCAAGGAAATAAACATGGCTTGGATCCAAATCCGTATCAATGCCAATGCTGCAACTGCTGATGCAGTCAGTGACCTATTAATGGAAGCAGGCAGTGCTTCTGTTACTTTTATTGATGCTAAAGATACGCCTATCTATGAGCCTAAAATTGGCACTGTTGTATTTTGGGCTGACACCACAGTAATTGGCTTGTTCGAAGCTAATCACGATATGAACGCAGTGGTTGCATTATTAAAACGCCATGATGAGCTAAAAGACAATTTAGTTTACAAAATTGAGCAACTCGAAGATAAAGACTGGGAACGTGAGTGGATGGATAACTTTCACCCTATTCAATTTGGCGAAAAACTCTGGATTTGTCCAAGCTGGCGCGACATCCCAGACCCAGACGCAGTCAATGTACTACTTGATCCTGGTCTTGCTTTTGGTACTGGCACACACGCCACTACAGCACTGTGTTTAAAATGGTTAGAAAGCCAAGACTTAACTGGTAAAACCGTGGTCGATTTTGGCTGTGGCTCAGGCATATTAGGCATTGCAGCAATCAAATTGGGTGCTGAGCGCATGATTGGGATAGACATTGACCCACAAGCGCTGGAAGCAAGCCTAGATAACGCTAATCGCAATGGTGTTGCTGACAAGCTTGAAGTGTACCTGCCAGAAAACCAACCTGAGTTTACTGCTGACATTGTAGTGGCAAATATTTTAGCGCAACCACTGCGTGAGCTTCATAGTGTTATTTTAGGATTATTAAAGCCAGGCGGTAAAATTGCGATGTCGGGAATTTTAGAAGAACAAGCACAATCGGTTGCTGACATATACGCGCCCTTTATTGAGCTCGATGAAATTGCCATTGAAGGCGATTGGACCCGAGTAAGTGGCACTAAAAAAGCGTAATAGTGCGTTATTAAAAAATTTAGAGTATTAACTCAAAAGTCTTATCTAAAGCCTGTATTTAACAGGCTTTACTATTTTTTTACATAATAAAAAATAAAGATTTTTTATTATAAAAGTAACAGCCGTTCAAAATTCACACAAATAAACCGCTTCGTCATACGGTTATCAAATGTCAATACGAAAAGAGCAAAAAAAAGTCACTTTTGTTCAATTTATAGCCTTTGATTTTTGCGTAAAAAGCCGTAAACTTAGCGCCCCTTGAAAAGAGGCCTATTGAATATCGTGCGTATCGGTTCATACCAACTTGAGAATAATGTCATTGTCGCGCCTATGGCGGGCATAACGGACAGACCATTTAGACAGCTATGTCGTCGTTTAGGCGCTGGCCTTGCTGTGTCTGAAATGCTGTCGTCTAATCCGAAGGTTTGGAAAACCGAAAAGTCGATGAACCGAATGGATCATTCTGGTGAGTCGGGTATACGTGCGGTGCAAATTGCAGGAGCAGACCCTGAGCTTATGGCACAGGCCGCACAATTCAATGTTGCAAACGGTGCACAGATCATAGATATCAATATGGGGTGCCCAGCAAAAAAAGTGAACAAGAAACTTGCAGGCTCAGCCTTATTACAGTTTCCAGAACTCGTGGAAGAGATTATTGATGCCGTAGTAAACGCGGTTGATATACCTGTGACACTTAAAATCCGTACAGGATGGGATCAGGACAACCGTAATGGTGTAGAGATTGCAAGAATAGCTGAACGTTATGGCATTGCATCACTGGCTGTACATGGGCGCACGCGCGCATGTATGTATAAAGGTGATGCTGAGTACGCCACAATTAGGGATATAAAGCGTTCAGTGTCGATACCTGTCGTTGCTAATGGTGATATTACATCACCTGAAAAAGCAAAGCAGGTTTTGGACTATACGGGTGCAGATGCCATTATGATTGGTCGAGCCGCCCAAGGTCGCCCTTGGATATTTAGGGAGATAGACCACTATTTGCGAACTGGTGAACATATGCAGCCACCTGCTATAGCAGAGGTGCGCAGTATTTTAATGGAGCATTTAACTAACCTCCATGTGTTTTACGGTGAGCCAATGGGAGCACGAATCGCTCGCAAACATGTATCTTGGTATTTGCAAACCCATGACAGTGACGGTCAGTTTAGGCGAGTATTTAATGCGCTCGACAATTCAGAGGCACAGGTCGTCGCATTAGAGCAATACTTTAAAACACTAGCAGCTAACTAAGAAAGAAAGAGACTTTATAATGTTCGAACAAAACGTGACTTCTCCATTTATCACTAACCCTCATGTTCAGTCACACGAGAAACCGCAGCCATTGCGTGATGCAGTGAAAAAAGCTGTTCACCACTACTTAAAGCAGCTTAACGGTCAAGATGTGCAAGACGTTTACGACCTTGTTCTTTCTGAGCTAGAAGCGCCATTGCTTGAAGAAGTAATGACTTACACACGTGGCAATCAAACTCGTGCGGCAATTTTACTAGGTATCAACCGTGGTACTTTACGTAAAAAGCTTAAAAAATACGGTATGAACTAATACCAGCTATATTGAAACCGTAATCATTCTAACGAGCTAAATAAGCCCCTAACTGCGTTAAAAATTTTTTATGTAGAATAACTACACAGCAAAATTTTTGCCTTATTATTGACTTATTTCTCTGTCGTTATAATTGCTTACTAATTCAATACAGCTGGTACAAAGTATTTTGAGTAAAAAGCACCTTAGGGTGCTTTTTTTATTTGTAAAATTTATTAACGAAATTGCAAAATGCTCACGCTTTATGGGTCGTTATAAGTCGTTTTTTGAGTCGTAATCAGTTAAAATACGCGCTTCTAAGCTAGCTCATTAACTGAGGAAATCAAACTACAATGGATACACATCGTCCTATACGTCGCGCACTTTTGAGTGTGTCAGACAAAACCGGTATTGTTGAATTTGCCCGTGCACTAGAAGCACAAGGTGTTGAAATACTTTCAACTGGCGGCACGTGTAAACTACTTGCTGACAATGCAATTAAAGTAACTGAAGTATCAGATCACACCGGTCACCCTGAGATCATGGATGGTCGCGTAAAAACCCTACATCCAAAAATTCATGGCGGCATTCTTGCTCGTCGTGGCCAAGATGAAGACGTAATGGCAGATAACAATATCTCTGCTATCGACATCGTTGTAGTTAACTTATACCCCTTTGCGAATACTGTCGCTCAAGAAAACTGCAGCCTTGAAGATGCTATTGAAAACATCGATATTGGTGGCCCAACCATGGTACGTGCGGCAGCTAAAAATCACAAAGATGTGACGATCGTTGTTAACGCAAGCGACTACGACCGTGTTATTAGCGAAATGCAAAATAACAACGGCTCAACAACCTACAAAACACGCTTTGACTTAGCTATTGCAGCGTATGAGCATACAGCGCAGTACGATGGCATGATTGCTAACTACTTCGGTAAAATGGTTCCTGATTACACAGAAGAAGCCGCTATCGATACTAAGTTCCCGCGTACTATTAATATGCAATTCACTAAAAAGCAAGATATGCGCTACGGTGAAAATTCGCATCAAGATGCCGCGTTTTATGTTGAGAACGACATCACTGAAGCGTCAGTGGCAACAGCGACTCAACTGCAAGGTAAAGCATTATCGTTTAACAATATTGCCGACACCGATGCTGCACTTGAGTGTGTAAAAGAATTTGATGTACCTGCGTGTGTTATTGTAAAACACGCTAACCCATGTGGTGTTTCAATTGGTAATAATATCTTAGAAGCGTACGAGCGCGCCTTTAAAACTGACCCAACGTCAGCATTTGGCGGCATTATTGCTTTTAACCAAGAACTTGATGCTAAGACTGCACAAGCGATTGTTGAACGTCAATTTGTTGAAGTTATTATTGCACCAAGCGTAAGCCCTGAAGCCGCTCAAATAGTCTCTGCTAAGCAAAACGTGCGCTTATTAGAGTGTGGTGAATTCTCAGCTAAAGGCACAGGTCACGACATTAAGCGTGTAAATGGCGGTGTACTTATTCAAGACCGTGATTTAGGCATGGTAACGCAAGGCGACTTAACGGTTGTGTCTAAGCGCCAACCTTCTGAGCAAGAGCTTAAAGATTTATTATTCTGCTGGAAAGTGGCTAAATTTGTTAAATCAAACGCCATTGTTTATGCCCGCGACGGTATGACTATAGGTGTAGGTGCGGGCCAAATGAGTCGCGTTTACTCAGCTAAAATTGCCGGTATTAAAGCCGCTGATGAAAGCCTTGAAGTAAAAGGTTCAGTGATGGCATCAGATGCATTCTTTCCATTCCGCGATGGTATTGATGCAGCTGCAGAGGCTGGCATTACTGCTGTTATCCAACCAGGTGGTTCAATGCGCGATGAAGAAGTGATTGCGGCCGCTGACGAAGCTGGAATGGCAATGGTGTTTACCGGTATGCGCCACTTCCGTCATTAATCGCATAAAGAGCTAACGGGTTCAGTTAGCTCTTTTTGTTTGCACCAAATTCACGTATTCTGCTTATTCTATAACCATGACTAACAATTATAATGTGAAGGATTAGACGATGAAATTTGCACTAAAATCTCTACTGGTTGCCACACTGTCATTAAGCTCAACAATGGCGTTGGCACATAACCATGGCCACGACTCAGCATTAACAAATGCAGTTAAAGCAAGCGAGCGTAGCAGTGAGCGCGATCAATACCGCAACCCTGTAGAAACACTCGAATTTTTTGGCTTTAAACCATCTATGACCGTGGTAGAAATTGCCCCAGGTGGTGGTTGGTACAGTGAGATTTTAGCGCCAGCGCTGAAAGAGCAAGGCACCTATTATGCTGCGCACTTCCCTGCTGATTCATCGGTTGGTTATTACCAACGTTCTCTTGCTGGCTTTGAGGCTAAAATCGCTGAAGATGCCCGCTTTAGTCACGTTAAACTCACTGAGTTTGCCCCATCTACACATTTAGATATTGCTCCTGCGGCTAGCGCCGATATGGTACTGACTTTTCGTAATGTCCATAACTGGTACATGAGCAAAGATAAAGAAGCTGCAAGCAATGCGTTTAAGTCTTTTTACAAAGCACTTAAACCAGGCGGCACTTTAGGTGTGGTTGAACACCGCCTACCAGAAGAGCAAGATGATGAGATGCAAAAATCATCAGGTTATATGAAGCAAAGTGTGGTTATTGCACTTGCTGAACAAGCTGGTTTTGAACTTGAAGCAAAAAGCGATATTAATGCAAACCCTCTTGATACAGCCGATCACCCTAAAGGGGTATGGACCCTTCCACCGAGCCTTAGACTTGGCGAGCAAGATGCCGCTAAATATAAAGCCATAGGTGAAAGCGACCGTATGACGCTGAAATTTAAAAAACCGCTTTAAATAGGATATTCGCCATGAATGTATTAGTCATTGGCAGCGGCGGCCGCGAACACGCACTTGCGTTTAAGGCCGCTCAAAATACAAAAGTTAACACTGTTTATGTTGCTCCAGGTAATGCGGGCACAGCTCTTGAGCCAAAACTTGAGAACGTAGCAATTAACGTTGAAGACCTTGATGGACTGCTAAGCTTTGCACAACAAAATAATGTTGAGCTAACCATTGTTGGCCCTGAAGTACCGCTAGTATTAGGGGTTGTTGATAAGTTCCGTGAACACGGCTTAGCTATTTTTGGCCCAACCGCGGGAGCGGCACAGCTTGAAGGTTCTAAATCGTTCACTAAAGACTTTTTAGCACGTCATGCTATTCCAACCGCTGATTACCAAACGTTTGAACAAATCGACCCTGCGCTTGCCTATTTAAAAGAAAAAGGCGCACCGATTGTTATTAAAGCCGATGGTTTAGCGGCTGGTAAAGGCGTGATTGTTGCTATGGACGAACGCGAGGCTGAAGAGGCTATTCGCGATATGCTTGCGGGTAATGCCTTTGGTGACGCCGGTAGCCGTGTGGTCATTGAAGAGTTTTTAGAAGGTGAAGAAGCGTCGTTTATTGTCATGGTTGATGGTAAAAACGTACTGCCGTTTGCAACCAGCCAAGACCATAAACGCGCTTACAATGGCGATCAAGGTCCTAACACCGGTGGTATGGGTGCATACTCACCAGCGCCTGTAGTAACCGATGAAATTCATCAGCGCATTATGAACGAAGTGATCTACCCAACGGTAGAAGGTATGGCTAGCGAAGGCCATCCGTACACTGGCTTTTTATATGCAGGCTTGATGATAGATGAGACAGGTACACCAAAGGTTATTGAATATAACTGTCGTTTTGGCGACCCTGAAACACAACCTATGATGCTACGCTTACAATCAGACTTAGTTGAACTGATTGAAGCTGCTAACCGTGTAGAGCTTGATAAAACCACTATTGAGTTTGATTCACGCGCTGCAGTAGGTGTTGTTTTAGCCGCTAAAGGCTACCCAGATAGCTACCCGAAAGGCGATGCTATTAGTGGCTTGAAAGTAACTTACCCTGAAGGCGAAAAAGTCTTCCATGCAGGGACTAAGCAAGACGGCGATAACGTAGTGACTGCCGGTGGTCGTGTACTGTGTGCTACTGCACTGGGTAATACAGTTACACAAGCGCAGCAGCGTGCCTATAAACTGGTTGATGAAATCAACTGGGATGGCATGGAATACCGTACTGACATTGCTTATCGCGCAATTGCTCGTGAACAATCATAACGATTGATAACTAACGAGTAAATTTTATAAAAGCGCAGATTATCTGCGCTTTTTACTGCTACACTATAAAAAAGTAATCTGGACATAGATTAATATTGGAATTTAAAACCTTGCGCTACCATGCGGTAGCAGTTGTAATACTTATTTTTATCTTTTTTATTATCAGCACATTGGCAACAAACTTTGTGATGCCATCACGCTATACCATAGATAAAATAACCCCTGTTTACCTCGATCATGCGTATTACATAGACAAAAGCAAAACACAAAGTTTTGAAGAAGTAATGACCAAGCAGGCGCTATTTACACAGCAAGAATTTAACGATATACCTTGGAGCTTTGAACAGCAAAATTATTGGTTACGCCTCGATTTAGAAAACAAAAGCAGCCGACAAGAAGATGTGGTTGCCCACTTTGATAACCCGATGGTAGATCATCTCACCATATATCGGCTCAATAGTAACAACCAACTACTCGACACTTATAAGCTTGGCGATAAAGAGCCACGTCTTACTTTATTTAAGTACAGCGTGCCCCACATTCGCTTTAACCTCGATGGCCAATCTACACAACGACTAATTATAAAAATAGATACCGTGGGGATCAGTAAAACTCCAATTCACTTATATCGCCATAATGTATTTGTTGATTTAGTTCGCTCACAAACAGGCATTTGGGGAATTTTCGCGGGTGTCTTATTAATGGCCTCACTATATAACCTATTACTCTATTTTGGCATTAAAGACCGCGTGTACTTAGTTTATATTGGCTACATTATTAGTGCTATAGCATTAATGGGCACCGTGCTGGGGTTTGGTTTTTATTTATGGCCGCTAGAATGGCAGTTGTTTATTCACGAAAAAATAATTGTCGTTAATTACACTATTGCGTTTTTCACTCTCGCTTTTTGCACCATGTTTTTGCGATATCATAAAGACCGTTGCTGGCGTTATAAATTAAGTGTTGGTTTACTCTGGCTAATGCTAGTGCTCGGTACATTAAGCTTTTTTATTCCCGAAAATATAGCTGCCCCCATATTTTTTGTAATTTTGGGATTACTTTATATCGTCTGCTTTATTTTAATTTATAACAAATTAAAAAGTGGCTTTAGATGGGCTAAGTTTTACGTATTTTCATGGGTGCCATTGATTATTGGTGCAGCCATTCAGCCTTTAGAGCTTACAGGCGTTATTACTTATAGCTTTTCAATACGTCATGCTTTTTTAATGGCCATTTTGTGTGAAATTGTCTTAATGGCCATGGCACTTGCCGATCGGGTTCGTTATCAGCGTGAGCGCGCTTTATATCATGCCACGCATACCCAGCAAACAAAACTGCTCAATAGCGCAAAGTTAAAGTATGCCTTTATGGCACTCAAAGCCCAGCAACGTTCCACCACTTTATGTTTGGTTAAAATACGTCATTTTAACTCGCTAAATACCATTATTACGCCCTCCCAAGGATATGAATTAATTAAGCATGTTGCGCACGAATTAGAATGCCAATTGAGCTTTGAGAGAGAATTTTTTAACTTAAGTAATGGCATTAATCAACCCGCTAAAATTGCTGATTTAGGTAGCGGTGTTTTTGCCTGTATCTCAACTAAAAACCAAAGCCCACACACGCTCGAAGAGTTATTAAAAAGGGTAGTAAATAAGTTACCAAAAACCTATCAAATCAAAGGGCTAGACTTACAACTCAATTACAGCGTGGGGATTAGTGCCTTTGGTAAACGTGATGACTTTGAATTTTGGTTGAAACGAGGCTACTTGGCATTACATAACGCTAAACATAGTCTAAGTAAGGTAAGCTCATCATCTGCGGACAGCAGTTTAGCTATGGACGTTGCGCTTGCTGCTAAGCTTCAACAAGCGATAAGAACGGATCAGCTCGCTCTGTTTTATCAACCACAAATTAGTTTAAAAGATAACAGTGTCAATGGTGCCGAAGCTCTACTACGCTGGCCTAATACTGAGTTTAAAAACATTTCCATAGAAAAACTAATTCTACTTGCCGAACACACCGGTATTATTAATGAATTAACACTTTGGGTGATAGAGCAAGCCTGCAAAGACATTGCAAAACTGGCAAATGAGGGCATAACTGAACATAGTATTAGCGTTAATTTAAGTGCAAAAAACCTAGCCATTGCCAATTTAACCGAAAAAGTAGAAAACCTTTTAATAAAGTATCAGGTTGCCCCTCATTTATTGAAGTTTGAGCTGACTGAATCAGCGTTTGTCGAAAATCAAGATGCGTTAGTCACCTTAGTTGGTGAACTTGCCACACTGGGCGTTAAGGTGGTGTTAGACGATTTTGGTACTGGTTATTCATCGCTTAGCTACTTAGTTAACTATCACTTTAGTGAACTTAAAGTAGATAAGTCGTTTGTGTTTGATTTAACCGATAACCGGGCTCATCAGGTCATTGTGCAAACAGCCATAGATATGGCACATAACTTGGGCCTTACTATCACGATTGAGGGAGTAGAAACTCAAGAAGTTCACCAGCTGCTCAACACTATGAAAGCTGACCGTACCCAAGGCTATTTGTACGCAAAAGCACTCTCTTATGATAATTATTTAGACTTCTTGAACAGCCAATACCGCCTAAAAATGTTAAGCTCCCCTTTTTAACATCTTTGGGGCCAAGTAAAGATGCAAGGTACACTGCGTAAATTAAAGTCGAGCTTAACAGAACCCGTTCAATATCATTTACCTGTAGGTGATGAACTGGTTGATTTAAATGCTTTAATAGGTAAACAATTGACTCTCACTTTTAGTGGCACAATTTTGTGTTCTAACTGTGGTAAAAAAACTAAAAAAAGCTATTCTCAAGGGCATTGCTTTGTATGTATGCGCAAGCTTGCAAGTTGCGACATGTGTATCATGAAACCTGAAACCTGCCATTACGATCAAGGCACCTGCCGCGAGCCACAGTGGGGCGAAGAAAACTGCATGATCCCGCATTATGTATATCTAGCTAATACATCAGGTTTAAAAGTAGGCATTACTCGCCACACCCAAATACCTACCCGTTGGATTGACCAAGGGGCAACCCAAGCATTACCTATTTTTAAAGTACAAACTCGTTTACAGTCGGGCTTAGTGGAAGTGGCGCTCGCGCAGTTTATTGCTGATAAAACCAATTGGCGCAATATGCTCAAAGGACAAAACGACGTTCTTGATTTAAAAGCAGCGGCTGCTGAGCTTATTCCACAAATTAGCGAAAAACTAACCGAGCTGAGTGAGTTATTTGGCGCAACCGCTATTGAACAGCTTGATCAAGACGTTGTGAATCTTGATTTTCCTGTAAGCGAATACCCAAGCAAAATCAGCTCATTTAACTTCGATAAAAACCCCGTTGTTAGCGGTATTTTACAAGGCATTAAAGGCCAATATTTAATTTTTGATAACGGCGTTATTAATATTCGTAAGTTCACCTCTTATGAAGTGAGTGTAGACTCAGAATAACCTTTTGCTGCTTGGTTATAAAATGCTATCCACTGCTGCTGCGTTAATGGATGGCAATAATAATAGCCCTGAATAACATTGCAGCCTATTTCGACTAAGTGTGCCTCTTGCGAGGCATGCTCAACGCCCTCAGCAACCACATCCAATCCTAAACTTGTCGCCATGGCTATAATGGCCGCCACAATTTGGCTATTGCCATACTCATCAGGAATCTTAGCAATAAAGCTCGCATCAATTTTTAATGTGTTAAACGGTAATTTGGTTAAATAACTAAGTGCAGAATACCCCGTACCAAAATCATCCAGCGCAATATGCACGCCCAGCGCTTTGAGCTGTTGTAGTTGCTCTTTTGCCTGTGAAAACGAGCTAATAAAGCTGCTTTCGGTCAGCTCAATTTCAAGTAAGCTGCCAGGTAATTGGTAACGAGTAAGCATAGCTTTAATATTATCAGCCAACTTACCTTGGCTTAAATGACACGCAGAGACATTAATCGCTAAACGTCCGGCATCAATCCCCTGCGCTTGCCAAAGGGTTAACTCTTTACCTGCTTGGTTTATAACCCATAAATCTAAACGCACCACTAAACCTAGCTCTTCAGCAAGCGGAATAAACTGCGCTGGTGAAATAGTGCCTAAATCAGGGTCATGCCAACGCAGTAGTGCTTCAGCTCCCATAATCAACCCTGTTTTTAAACATTGCTTAGGCTGAAAATAAAGCTCAAACTCATTATTTTCTAGCGCATGTTGAAAGCGACTCATCATCGCTAAACGCTCTAAAGATCGTGCATTCATTGAGGGTTGAAACAACTGAAACGAATTGCGACCGACATCTTTTGAGCGATACATGGCAATATCAGCATGCTTTAATAATGTTTCACTGTCTAAGCCATCATCAGGGTAAACAGCCGCCCCTATAGACGCGGTAACACCAACCTCAAAGCCTTCAAGCTTAAACGGTGTATTTAAGTGATTTAAAATACTCTCAGCAAGGGTGATAGCACCTTCTACATTGTTTATTTCGCACAATACAATAAACTCATCGCCCCCTAATCGCGCCAGCGTATCTCCCTCATTGAGGGTGTTAATAATGCGCTCAGAGACTAATTTTAATAAGGTATCACCGGCATTATGGCCTAAGCTGTCATTCACCTCTTTAAAACGGTCAAGGTCAATAAACATTACCGCTAGCATCTGTTTATCTCTGTGCGCTGAGGCCAGTGCCATAGAAAGTCTATCGTTAAATAAACGCCGGTTAGGTAAGCCAGTTAGCTCATCAAAATACGCTAACTGCACCACTTTTTCTTCTGCGCTTTTTCGCTCAGTTATGTCACTAAAAATAGCGGCGTAAATCACCTCACTATGACTTGGCTCTTTTATTTCTATAATACTGAGCCACTCAATATAAATATCGCCAGATTTTTTACGATTATGAATTTCCCCCTGCCATACCCCTGTTTTGGCAAGCGAATCCCACATTTTTATATAAAAGTTTTTATCATGACGCCCTGAACTCAACATATTGGGTCGCTTACCTATCACCTCATATTCTTTGTAACCGGTTAGATGAGTAAATGCAGGGTTTACTTGCATAATCACTCCATTCGAGTCGGTGATCATGATGCCATCTAGGGAGGAGTCGATAATTTTATTGGCTAAAAATAAGTTACGCTGCGAATGCTGCAATGCAATATCACGCTGCTGAAGTACTTTTTCAAGCTCACAACAATAAGCCGTTTCAATTTCATTAATTAAGTTTTCAAGCGATAATACACCGTTAATTTGATTATTTTCGCTAACCACCAAATGTCGAATGTTACTTTCAGACATCAACCTGTAAGCATCAAAAAGACTGTCTTGGGGGCTTATCTGATAAAGGGGGCGACTGGCTAAATCCCAACAAACAAGATGATTGTGCTGCTCGGTGATGAGCTTTAGTAAATCGCGCTGGGTAATAATGCCATGGGCATTTTCATCCTCATTAAACACCAAAATCACTTTCTCTGCATATTCACGCATCATGCTCACCGCGTCATTGATTGCCAATGAACTCGGTACTATCCGTATGTTTTTATTATATTGATCATTAATAGGTCTAAATTGTAAGTAATGCTCTAGCCCTTGATTGTTTACAATATCTGTAATGCTGATCACGCCGCTGGGAATGTCATTTGTATCAGTGACTAACAAATGCCTTACACCCTGCTTATTAAACACCATGGCCGTCTCGGTTAATAATTGTTGGCTGGGCACACTTAGTACAGGGCTCGACATAACGCTTTCAATCGCTAACTGCCTAAGTGAGCGATTAGAAAAGTTAAGTGTTAAACAATCGGTTTCAGTCCATACGCCTATTATTTGTTGCTGTTGTTTTACAAAAATAGCGCTAACATTGTGCGCTCGCATTAGTTTCACCGCTTCAATTAAAGGGGTATCCTTAGCGCAGGCGATCACCTTATTGGTAAAAACATCGCATACTTTTTGATAGCGGCTAGTGTGAGGCATTGCTTCTACTTCCAAAATTAAACCAATTAATGATTATAAATTATTCAGTAAAAAAACAATTTGATTTAGGACAATAGATGAGCATCAGTTACCCACAAATTATTATTTATAATAATGAAATTGAGCTAATAGAGCACGCCAATGATTTACACGACTTTATTTACACTATGGAAGCAAGTGAACAGCAAAAAGTCATTATTTTAGATAAGGTTAGTGGCTATCAAAGCTTAAGCGGCCATTCGCTCACGGCGCTCAGTGCAAGCCAATTAGCAGAGCTAGTAAAAGAATATTTAGCAAAAGAAGGGCAATGCTGCTTAAGTAAAATAGAGCAGCTCACACCAAGCCAAGCGTTTGCGTTACTCGCCGAAATCAACTAACGCTTTAACGTGTGCAATCGCGCTGCGCCCGAGGGCCGACAGTGAGTACCCTCCCTCTAAATAAGAAATAATACCTAAACAATGATGCTGTTGGCTAAATTGCGCTAACTGCTCAGTAAGCCATATATAATCACTTTCAACAAACTTAAGACTGGCCATGTCATCTTCTAAATGAGCGTCAAATCCCGCGCTTATAAAAAGTAGCTCAGGCTTAAATTCTGTTAATTTTGGTAGCCATTGTTGCTCATAAAGTGCTTTTAAATCAGCACCATCACTAGCTATCGGTAAAGGTGAATTTACCAGTGTGGCATTATTTTTAATGGCGGTATTAGGATAAAATGGATATTGAAATAACGAGCACAGCAACACATTTTCATCATCCATAAAAATATCTTGAGTACCATTGCCATGGTGTACGTCAAAATCAACAATGGCAATGCGTTTTACCCCTTTGCTTTGTGCATATTTAACTGCAATCGCAAGGTTATTAAACACACAAAAACCAGAAGAGCTATCTCGGTTAGCGTGATGCCCTGGCGGGCGTACTGAACAAAACGCAGCGTCTAACTTACCCTCTAAAATCTCATCAACAGCGAGTAAGCCTGCTCCGACTGCACGCTCAATGGCCTTTAAAGAGTCGGGGCATAACCACGTATCTCCATCTAGATCGCTGAGCCCCTCAGTGGGGATCATGTCTTCTACATGCTTAATATGCTGCTCACTGTGCGCCAATAAATAATGTTCGCGCAGTGCTTTAGGGGCTTGTTTTTGCTCTATAGCCACATCCAGTCCACTAGCAAGTAAACGGTCATTAATCGCATCTAAACGCTCAGGGCATTCTGGATGATCTTCAATCATTCTATGTTTACGACAGTGAGGATGAGAAATAATCGCAGTGCGCATAGCTAACTCCAAAAATAAGTTGCTCATCAAGTATAACAAAGCCACCTTGTGGTGGCTTTGCGACTTTGGTTGATACTAAACGACTCTTTAACCAAAGTTATGGTTATTTAGCTTTTAAGTCGAGGTTTCTAAAATCAAAGCTAAAGTCGGTTACCTGCGTTGAAACTGCATTCATTTTCGCCGATTCCACGCGGTTATCGGCGCTCATAGAAAAGCGAATAAAGGCATCTGCCTCTAATAACTTTTCATCCCACTTCACAATAAAAGTATTACCTGTGTAATGCTTTAGCTCACCTTTAAGGCGTTTTGTATGGGTAAAATCAATGCGTAATTTACCATCTAGTTCTTCAACTATTACATCGCCATACCAATCATCATGTAATGTACCGGTGTAGTTTATATTAGGCAATTGCGGTTGAGTGTCTGTCGGCGCTTTTGGAGCGGCGTTAGCATAGGCTTTTTCTTTACCTGCAAAATGCTTTTTAGCTAACTCTTCAACCCAATCTTTATCTTCAAGCTCTAGTACATCTTCAAGTACTTCATGAGTCACTGCCGATAATGCAGAAAATGCTTGTTGGTTGCTTAATATCACAATCCCCACGTTTTTTTCTGGTAATAAAGTCACCTGCGATACCATACCTAAAATGCCGCCACCATGTGCCAGCTTTTTAACGCCGTGGTAATCTTCTATACTCCAACCTAATCCGTAACCTCTAAATTGTTGATGATACGCTTCATAGGCACTTTTAGATGCCAGTGACGTAATATGTGGATGCCACATTTGTGCTTGCTGCTTTTCACTAAATAACTGCTCGCCATTAGGCATTTTGCCACCCGCAAGTTGAGTACGGAGCCATTGGCTCATATCATTTACGCTTGATGCAATGGCGCCTGCCCCTCGAAAGTCTTCAAGGTAATTAACAAAAAAAGGATGCAATTTGCCATCCATTGGGATGTGTCCAATCGCCCAGTTTTTGTTATTTTTTGCGATACGCGAAAAGCCAGCGCGCGAGTTAGTCATATTAAGTGGCTGTAAAATGTTTTTTTCAATGTAGTCGTTCCAGCTCATCCCCGATACACGCGCAACAACTTCACCAGCGGTAACAAACATTAGGTTGTTGTAAGCATATTGGCTACGAAAACTGCTCGCAGGTTTTAAATATTTCAGCCCAGATAAAATATCGGCTACCGATTTATCTGTACTTGGCCAAATCATTAAATCGCCTTGACCAAGCCCTAAACCGCTACGATGACTAAGTAAATCGCGTATGCGCATTTCACGAGTAACGTAAGGGTCGTACAATCTAAACTCAGGAAGATGGTCAATTACGCGGTCATCCCAGCTTAACTTGCCTTCATCCACCAGCTTAGCCAATGCTGCACTGGTAAATGCCTTGGTATTTGAAGCAATGCCAAATAAAGTGTCTTTATTCACCTTGCTATTCGTATCAAGGTTGGCAACACCAAAGCCTTTAGCGAATACGACTTTGTCATTTTCAACAATGGCAACGGCCATTCCGGGTACATCAAAACGTGTCATTGAGGCGTTGATCACCTCTGAAATTTTATCGGTATCAACTGCTGCAGAGCTCGTAAACGTCCAGCCAGCCAATAATGCGGCTGTGGCTAATTTTTTTAGTTTCATAGTGTTACCTTAGGTTATTATTTTTGTTTAATCTTGATGAACCGCAAATTCTATTTCGGCGCGCGCTTTATTAGTATCTTGCTTACTCGGGTAAGCTAAAATGCGTTGACTGTAGTGTTCGGGTACGCCCGCCTCAAGTGCGCCGCGATATACATGCTGCACGTACCAATCATAAGGTAGCAGTGTGTCGTCATGTGTGTTTGCTATGTAGCAGTGTACATTAATGTCATCGTCATCTAGAAGGCTCACGGTTAAATCAACACAGTCGTAATTAGGGCCTTCAATTTTATCTAAGATCTCTTTTTCGGCTTCATTAAGCTGATACACCACCCCATATACCACAGCATCGGGTTCATTGGTGGGCACAATAGTGCATTTACCTGAACCATCTGAAAAGGCCATATTAAAGGTTAACTTATAGCCCTTTAAAAGTGCCGTACCCACACGTTTTGCATTAGGTAAACGTGCCAATAAACGATTAGATGACATATTAGAGCCAAACGAAAAATTATATAACGCCATACTATTCCTTCTTTAAATAACAACTCGCACAGCCAGTGCGATTAAAATAATGCCAATGCCGCGGTCGAACCAATAACCACTTTGCTGAAAAAAATCACGTACACGCGCTTTTGATAACAATAGCGATAAAATAGAAAACCAAGCCCAGGTAGCAAGCGCCATATAAACGCCGTATCCCATTTGTATTATTACCGGTGTAGTTGGGCTAATCACCAAGGTAAACAACGACATAAAAAACAGTGTTGCCTTAGGGTTAAGTGCATTGGTAAAAAAGCCACGTCGAAACGCACGCCATGATGACTCAGCTGCAAGGCTGGGTTTTGCAGTCGGTTCTGATGAGGTATTTGTAGGTTTAGCAGCGCGCAGTGCCTGCACGCCTAAATACGCTAAATACGCGCCCGCTATATATTTAAGCGCCATAAACAACGCAGGTGATTGAGTTAACACCAGCGCAACTCCCAATACACAATAGGCTATGTGTAATAAAATAGCCGCACCAACACCTGCACTTGTCCATAAGGCATTGCGCCTGCCGTGTTGTACACTTTGTTTAAGGACTACCGCAAAGTCGGGCCCAGGGCTTGCTACCGCAAAAAAATGAGCCACCGCAATTAATAAAAATTCATCGATATAGTTCATACTTAACTGGCTTGCTCTGGCGAAAAAGCCAATAATAATGGGTTAGCCGATTGATTAACCAAGGCTTTTATTTCTTTTTGCGCTTTTTTAAATTGGCCTCGTAAATGCGGTTTTAAATGTTTTTTAGAGTGTTTATCTTGCTTAAAGTAGCTCACTAACGCATGCATAAATACGGTATGCGTTTCACTGAGCGCCGCTTCGCGATTTGCATACGGGTTATAACATGAGCCACAGCTACCTTTAAACTGGTACACGGTATTGCTCATCATTACCCCAAAGCCTAAAAAACATGCCAAGGCATCAGTGGCTTGCGGTAAATACTCTTTACCACCTGGGGGCAGCACCCCTACGTGATGAATTAATATGGTGGCAAGCGTACCGGCAAAACTCGCCACTAAGTCTTGCGGTTGATTAATTTGATTGGGATTAAACGACACATTAATAGTATGACTGGCTGGTACTATTAAATGACACTCTTCGCCACGTAAATGCTGACTAAATTCAAAGTGTGGAAACACCTGTGGTTGTAATTGTTGCGGTGCAACCAAGGTTACTGGCCATTCATTCATACCAGCGTATTGCTTAACACGCGCAAACACTTTGCTGGCCATTTCCTCAATACTTGAAACCGAGTCAGGAAAAAACTCAACCGTTGGCAAAATAACTTGGCTGTGTTTGGTAAAAAAATCCAAATCAAAGTTTTCTGCTGCCCATATAAAGGTATCAACCAGCCATTGTTGTTCTTGTTCTGCCAATAAGGGCTTTGATTTAAATAGAGTTAACATAAACTACTCTTGCCCCTTCGCCCATTGCCATGCTTGTGTATTGTATAAAGGCACCGTAGAGAGCGCATGATGATGACTGCCCGTAGACTCTTTCGTTGAGTATGATAAATATAATAATGTATGGGTTTTAGCATCATAAATACGGCGCACTTTTAATGACTTAAACAAAATACTCTTAGATGATTTAAACACGACTTCACCGGATTTACTGCGGTCGATAGATTGTAATTGGTCTGGCGTTATTGGCCCGGTTTGACGACAGGCAATCGACATATCTGATGGGTCTGAAAAATCTAAATTCGCCTCAATATGGCTAATATGACAGGTTACACCGGTCACTAGCGGGTCTTGCTGTGAATTAACCACCACATCTTTAGTGGTAAATAGCCCAAGACTCACTGAGGCAACATCATCAGAACACCCTGCAAGCCCTGCTAAGCATACAATTAAACCACCCATTTTGAGATACTTCATAGCAAGTCCTTCGTTCATATTAAAAATTAAGTTACGCCTTATACTAAACGCTTTCACCGCGATAAAACAAATTTTATCCACCAACTCAATACTGTAATGGTTTAAAGGGTATTTCGCAGCAAGATACACAATAAAAAAGGCACGCCCGAGGGAGTGCCTTTGCAAACAAATACAGCTAAAGGTTATTAAAAGCTATATTGTGCACCTAGATAAACATAACGACCGGCACCGCCGCCGTAGCCACTATAAAAGTTACCACGACCACTTGGGTAAAATGCCCCTTTGTCGTCAAATACATTGTTAATACCGCCAAATACACGTAAGTCACTTTTATCAGTCAGTGCCAGAGTGTAAGACGCTGATAAACTATGCTTTAAAAATGAGCCATAATCTTGATACGCAAGTGGCTCTGGGTTTGCAATACAACCGGCATCGCCCGCAGCACAGCGCTCATCGTTTGCAGCAACATACTCAAGGTAGTCTTTCTCATCTTCTTGGCTTGCTTTAAACGCGCCTACGTAATTTGTACGCCAGCGGATACGTAAATCATCTATTTTCCATACAATCGACATAGCGGCTTTATCTTTTGAGCGCCCATAACCTGCATACTGTGAAGTAACACTGTTACCATCTAACCCTTCATAGGTTTGCGAGTTTTCAATAATGTGATTGTAATCAAGCTTGAATGACAAGTTGCCATAGCTGCCGATGTCATATTTGTAAGTTGCAACCACATCGTAACCGCGCGCAGTTAACTCATCCAAGTTATATTCACGCTGTAGAATTTTTACAATGTTACCTTCGTCGTTACGGGTAATATCGTTACAGTATTCGTTATCACTGCCCCACGCAGCCTCTGAGTCATAACATTCGCGCATGATGTTTTCGTTACTTATTTCATCAATTGCATCAACAATGGCAATATCGTAGTAATCCACCGCTAAGTTAAAGCCATCTAAAAACTCAGGAGATACAGTAATACCAAAGGTATAGGTATCGGCTGTTTCTTCTTTTAAGTTTGGATTACCAGTATTTGGCGAGTAGTTATTGTCTTCACTTTCAAATTCAAAGTTAGGATCATCAGCTAGCTTTTGTGCCAAGGTTGGCTCTAAACGACAGTTATCGTGTCCTGGGTTTGTTGATGTTGCTGTTAGACCATCACAAATATCATCAAATGAATCAAAATCGCCGCGAGGGGGTGATAATAATTCCGTGATAGTCGGCGCACGCTGTGCACGTGCATAATTGGCACGTAACATGTACCCATCAATTGGTTGCCATAAAAGGCCTAGCTTATAACTGGCAACAGTGCTGATATTATCAATGCTGTAATTTGCTAAACGCAGCGACGTTTCTGCCGACAAACTTTTAGCAAATGGCGCATCTTTAAGTAGTGGCACTGCAAGTTCAGCAAATGCCTCATACACTTCTACTTCACCGTAAAAAGAAGGCACAACATTAAACGTAATACCGCCCGCTTTCATATCATCACTGGTATCTAGGCTTTGTGAGTCTTTACGGTACTCTGCACCAAATACTGCAGACACATTACCTGCTGGTAATTCGTATAGGTCACCAGTGATATAACCCATTACCGTATATTGTTGAATCTCAGTATCAATAATTGGGTTAGTACGGATCCAGTCAGCCATTTCAGGGGTAATAGACCCTTCACCAAATAGATTAAGCGGGACACATCCTTGCGCTCGCGCTTCGGCGTCTTTACATTGAATAGTGCCATCGGCTAGCTTTTCAGCTTGCAGTGCTTGATTAACACGTACCGTGTTTAACTCGTTACTACGAATTTGATGTTGCTTGAATTGCCCGTATCCAGCAGAGATATCCCAATCCCATGTATCATCAAACATCATGCCTTGCAGGCCTGCCCAAGTACGAATGGTCGTACGGTCGTTATCGGTGCTGATATTACCTACTTCACCAAAGCGGCGATCCCAGTAAATGCGGTCTTTGTATGGGTTGCTGTCAATAATTTCTTGTGGCACGTATGGGTTATCAATAGGAATGTAACCAGGGGCAATATCATCGATAGGATCGCCAGTCACTGGGTCGTAGCGAGGTACGTAAGCCCCTTCGTATTCATCTTCAGGTGACTTATCGTTGAACGAGCCACTTTTGCTGTATTGAATTTGGAAGTAACTCATAATGTCGTCTGTTACATCATAATCTACTTTTATCGCGGTCGAAAAGTTATCGCTAGGTACATCAAGCATGACGTATTGTGACGAATTTATACCATAAATTTCTTCATTACCTTTCCAGTCATCACGCAGCGTTTGCCCGTCGTACCAAAACTGAGTGTCGTTTCGGCTGCTTTCTAAAAATACACCGCCTAAGGTACCATCGCTTTTGCTTGCCCAATCAGCTTGTGTAATACCACTCATACACTGATAACCATCAGCAGTGTACATTTGATTACACATTAACTCATCATCGTAACTATGTGCCGCTTCTATTTTTGCGCGGTCACGGTCGTAAAAGGTCATGCCAAAATCACGATCCCAGTTTGAGCTGACAAATACATAACCGCGATCATCGGCAAATGACGTTCCGTAGTTTAAATCAAGCGTAAACTCACGACCGCCACCATCTGTTGTTTCACCGCCACGGGCTTGAAATTCAAAGCCTTCTTTTTTTGACTGGGTAATAATATTCACTACACCGGCTACCGCATCGGCACCATAAGTGGCCGACGCACCACCACTTATAATTTCAACGCGCTCCACCATGCCACTTGGAATAGTATTTAAACTCACATAATTACCACCATAACTATTTGATACCACACGGCGGCCATCAATAAGCGTTAGCGTTCTATTAGCGCCTAAGTCGCGAAGCTGCACCGTTGATAAACCGGTCCCCGAAATACTTGATTGGCTGGTTGTATTACCAATACTTTCGCTCAGTGCAGGCATGTTATCGATTAATACATCTGAAAGGTTGCCTAGGCCTGTATCCTGAATCGACGCTCTATCCATGGTTACCAACGGGGTTGTTACCGAAAAACTATCACGCTTTAAACGCGAACCCGTTACGGTTATTTTTTCTGGTGCTTCTTGTACTACTTCTTCGCTTGCTTTAGCCGTTGATTGACGAGCAATAGCCTCGTCATTTGCTATTGCATGCCCAGATAAACTGGCTGTTATAGCCAATGCTAAAGCGCATTTTTTTGTTGATATATTACTCACAAACTTCCCTTATTATTTATTATTCCATTAGTACAAATCGTTTTTGATTAACTTTTTAGTTATTAAATTTGTTTTGTACCAATTGGTTTATTTTACTAATAACATGTTGTAAGTAATCGTGAATAAAAGCACAATGAGAGGTGTCTCGTTTATATCCCTACTTTATATCTATTTAATATCTATTTATTTATAATCATACACTTAAGGTTTTCGTGTTAGAATGATGTAAAATCGAATGTTAACCAACTATCTGAATCGCCCCGTGTTTGCCAGAGACTCAATAACTTGAGAAACTGGAACTATGAAAAAATCAAATCGCTATACATCAGAATTTCGTGAACGTGCAATTAGGCTTGTTACCACACAACAGCATGAATACCCTTCTCTTTGGGCTGCGCTAGTATCGATTTCAGATAAACTGGGATGTACCCCAGAAACACTTAGAGCATGGGTCAAGA
>Ga0209349_1000051_pt1 | contig 70833 bp, 71 predicted proteins | sample ETNvirnome_2_130_FD_184067 | JGI IMG/M metagenome (GOLD analysis project Ga0209349, IMG submission 184067) | Marine viral communities from the Pacific Ocean - ETNP_2_130 (SPAdes) (version 2) | ecosystem: Environmental > Aquatic > Marine > Oceanic | place: Pacific Ocean | collected 2013-06-22
AATCGAATTTGGATTACCAGTTGAAGAGGTCCATTACACCTTCAGTGAGCTTAAGGCAGACAAACTTGTAGAATTGGGGGTCATAAAGCATTGGGACGACGACGAAGAAGAGGTTGAGGCCGCCGCCTCGGCAGGCATTGAAGCGGTGCTCGTTCCCGTAGAAGCGGGCATCACCGATAGATTACGAAATAAATGGTGCGATTATAACGAAGAAATGAAAAAGGCTTTGGAAACAACTAATTAATTATACGCCGGAGTATCGTGATATGAAAAAGTCAGAAATTTTAAGAATAATCAGAGAAGAGGTGGAGGTTATCTTAACCAATGAAGAAACAGAAGAGATATTTGATCTTGACATGTCTGCCTTACTAGACGAGATGATGAACGAAGAAGATGACTGGATCCAGAAGGCCGTAGATCCAGAACATGAGGGCGATTGTACTCCTATGACCAAAAGCACCTGTACGCCCGCGCGTAAGGCTCTAGCGAAGAGATTTAAAAAGGCTGCGGCCAAGAAGAAAAAATCGGGTGGAACTGGATGGCAAGGAAAAGTCTAATGAGTGTAGACTATGAACGACTAAAGCTCTTTGTTAAAGAAGCGATGGCTGTTGATGGGCCCGGGGGTGTTATGGTGCCGTCGGGGCCCGAGGGAGTGCCTCATCGAATGCCCGCAGCCGATACTGCGGGTAAAGAACAGGATATGGGCGATCCGGCCGCTAATGAAATGTATAACATTGCATTGGCTGCGCGGGAGGCTACTGAAGATCTTGTAGAAGCATTGGATAATCCTATCTACGATGAGGCCTACGAGCATGCTTTTAAGGCTTCTGCTGCTTTACGACGAACTCTTAATAGTTTAGAGGAAAGCGGCGCACATCCGATGCCGTCGCAAAGAGTTGTGGCTCCTCCGAGGCGCCTGCAGAAGTGGGGCGGCCACGTTCCCTACGCGGGGGCGCTCACCTATGGAGCCAATTCAGTGGCCGCAGGGATGGTGGAAGCAGCAAAACTAGAATTAGCGGGGGATGCTCAAAGTCCCAAAGTTCAACAGCTCATTAGCATTTTTATGTCCCTCCCAGCCAAAGACAAACAGGCTTTTTCGGCGTTTATCACCGGAACAGCTGCCGAGATGAAGTAAATGAAACTTACCAGAAATCAATTAAAGGGCTTGATAGCCGAACAAGTCACCGAACGGCGCACCGTTTTGTTAGAAACTCCTCCGGCGCCGCATTTGCAGCCTTATGAGAACGAATCACCCGAGGAAGGTCACTTGGCACGCCAAAAGCTCTACCATATGGCACAACAAGCTCATCAACTCCATGATATGCTCAAAGCAGAAGACGACCTGGTACCGTGGGTTCAAGACAAAATCACTTTAGCAGCTGACGCCTTAGAAAAGGCTTTCAAATCTATCGTTTACGACAAGCAGCATCCGGAGGGCCGATAATGTGGGACTGGGCACACTTTAAAGAAGAAGGATGGCGTGCTCACACCTATCGATCATGTAAGCTGTCACTCCTTTTATTATTATCGGGTGTAGCCATGCTTTTACATATGTTGGTTCCTTTTTGGCAACAACCATGGATGTTACAGCGAGAAGCAGTGGCACGTAAACTTTGTGAAGGATTGGAAGAGAGCAAAGACTGACGTAAATGAAGAAGATTGTCAGACTAGCTTCCATACTGACGATTTTTATTCTTATAGATTTAACTGCTACAATTTATTGGATTGCTAATGATTTAGGGCATGAGGCGAATCCTCTCCTCAATTTTTTTTTAAAGATATCTCCTGTTTGGTTTGTGATAGTTAAGCTGGGATTGAGTGCGATGGGAATTATCGTTCTTTTTCTTTTCCGGAAGCAGTTTACCAAATTTATTTTTAATATTTTGTTAGCACTAAACTTCGTTTATATGGTCCTTTTCGTGTACCATCTCTGGGGGTTGCTGTTTCTAATAATGGGAACTAATTACTAGGCATGCATAAGTGTAAAAACCACTCAACAGGAAACGTTTATCATCTAGAACAGATGGTGGGGGACTTTTTCCCCTACTCACAACAAAAACTAGGATTCGATCGCGATGTAACAATTGTTTTTAAAAGCGACAAGCCTAATTCTTCTAAAATGTTGGGGAAAACCGCTTATTATGACCCGGGGGCAGCGGAAGTGGTCCTTTATGTCGACGGGCGTCACCCGAAAGATATAATGCGATCGCTTTCACACGAACTTGTACATCATACCCAGAATTGTAGAGGAGACTTTACCGATAGTCAAGAGACACCGGAGGGTTACGCCCAAAAGGATCCGCATCTACGAAAAATGGAAAGAGAAGCCTATACGAAGGGTAATTTGATCTTTAGAGATTATGAGGACCTAATTAAGACAGGAAAAAAAGAAGTCGACATTGACTTTTCAAAATCAGGAGACGCAAAAATGTCACTAAAAGAGTGGAAAAATAACGAAATCAACACGAAGCTCATGAAAAAGTGGGGATTTCTTAAGGAATCAAAAGAAGAGCTCTATGAGGAAGCCGGTCATCCGGGTCAAAGTTGTAAAGAGGCCCACCCTGACGAGCCTCATCCTGTTGCCGAGGGATGGGGATATCGTGACGAAGACGATGAAGGATGGGGAAAAGATCCGGCCGCGTTTACCGGGACAGCCGAGGAAGAGGAAGAAGCCGGCGATGCCTTAAAAAGGGGCGGCGCTGTGGAAGAAACCACTTCTCGTAAAATTTCTGTAAGAGAAGCAAAACAAATTACTCGTCGAATTATGGAACGAGTTAGAAAGGAAGGTAGATAAAATGGTTGCACCATGGGTTAAAAGACGAAGGAAAGCAGCTGCAGATACTGCGCAACAACAAGCGCAGGCAGCAGCTGCGGCCAAAGCTGCCGCAAAAGCTAAGGCTACAGCAGCTAAAGCTGCTGCAAAGGCCAAAGCTGACGCGGAAGCGGCGGCCAAAGCTGACGCGGAAGCGGCGGCCAAAGCTGACGCGGAAGCGGCGGAGAAAAGTGCTCCGAAGCTTAAGCGCCAGTCCAAGCGCTCCTCAAAAAAGTCTGAGGAGTAAATACAATGGATTTCCGCCGAATGACGCGGCAATTTATGCTCGGCGAAAGATCAGAGCCTACTTTGGCTAGTCATCTTCAATCAATCGCAGAAGTTCTACAAGCAGTTACTCCGCGTAGCCGAACGGATGAACGACGGATTGAAATGGCAACTTCGAATCTGAGAGAGGTGAGGCGCCGTACAAAGCGCCTGCAAGAACGCGTTAATGTGCTTGAGGAACAAGTTAAAATTCTAGAAGAATCAAAGGAATAATTCTATGGGTACCCCAGGCCACATGGCCCACCCGTTTGATGTAGATAAAGTTAAAACCGGACAGGATCTGATTGATTATGTCCAGGATGCAGTTCTGCGATTGCAAAATCAAGAAATTACCGGAAGCCTAAAGTGGGACGGCATTAATACCAGTTTTAAACTTATTACCACCGATGATGGCAGGAAAGAATTTCGTATGGACCGGGGGACCAGCGAAATTGGATCTGTTATCGGGTTTAACGCGGCGTCCGCTCTAGAAAAATGGGGCACCGAACATGGAATGACTCAAGCTATTGTAAAGCTTTTGAAAATCTTTGATAAAGCTCTTCCCCTAATCAAGTCTGAACTAAAAGAACTGGGAATGTGGGATGATTCTACAAAATATTTTAATACTGAATATATTGAGGGAAAATCGAATGTTCAGGAATATGAGGATAACATCCTGGCTATTCATGGAATTAATCAATTCTATGAAAAGAAGGCCCAAGAATGGCGGAAACGCGAAGGCACTTCGATGGATCGTCCGGGCCTAGAGAGGCCCATAGACCCTAGAACTGATAAGCCTGCGTTAGGTACCGGAATTGAAATACCCTATAATAAGGAAGCATTGGCCAGCCTTATCGAGAAAGTTGGGCCCATCGCCGCAGATTACGGATTTGAAGTTTATGGAGACGTTCCAGTAGAATTCGATCCGGATGTAGAACTTGATTTAGAGAAAGTTTTGGACACACCAGTGGCAATTCAAGTGGTGCCGGGAGGAGTCGAGGAGGCGCCCTTACGAGAGTGGCTTAAAGGGGCAGAACATCCTCGCGCGCGAAAAATTACTAAAGCAGACGGCAAAAGCGTAGGGGCCTTAAGTAAAGATATCTATATGGCAGTCTTGCGAAGTGCTGAAGAGGGCGGGATCCCTCTTAGCGAATATCTAGAATCCAAAGAAGATGTAAAAGATGCTATTAATGGTGGGATTTTTTATCATGGTACACGTCTATTGGGCCAAGCTGTTAAAAGCGCGCTCACCAGCGCTGCTGGCAACGTGGGTAAGCACGAAGGAGTTGTATTAAGAGGAATGGAAGATTTCCTAGTTAAACTTACGGGTGATTTTATTATACAAGGACTTGCGTCAACCCACGGGGATCGGGGAAGTATGCTAGGTGAAGGGATGGTAAAAAAAGGTGTCTATAAGGTTATTAAAGCGGCTACTCCCGGATGGCTCCACCCCTATGCTCGGCGCGCCCTAAGTCCCTTACAAGAAACTGACACCGAGAAGCAGCGGATTGCCATCTATCCCGGCCGGTTTCAGCCCATGGGCCCCCATCATTTTCAAACTTTTCAAAAGATAGCAGATGAGTATGGAATTGATAATACTTTTATAGCAACGTCTGATGTGGTAAATCCTCCGGGATCCCCTTTAAATTTTGAACAAAAGAAAAGTATAATGGTAAAACATGGCATACCCGAAAGTCAAATTGTGCACACACGCAATCCTTATGCAGCAACCGAGATTCTGTCAGAATTCGATCCATCTTCCACGGTGGTAACTTATTTGGTAGGAGCAAAGGATATGGCTGAAAATCCTCGCTTTAGTAACCTTGATGGGGCTCTAAAAGATGGCACTCCTGCCCATCTTCGATCACTTAAGGCGGATGAAGAACAGTTGGGATTCGATGAGCACAGTTATGTGGGGGTTGCTCCTCATATCTCTTTAAATGTGCCCGGTGGCGGCGAGATGTGCGGCACTTCTCTACGTCAATGTTTGCAATATGCAGCCCCAGAAGAATTCGAAAAGATCATGGGTTGGTTCGATCAAGAAACTTACGATATGCTTCGGGATACGTTGCAAGAAATAAGTGCCATGGGCGCAGGGAGTGTTCAGGGAGGGATGATCGGCACTGGCAGCAAAAAGGGGCCATGGCATGATTTGGATACCGCAGCATTTAATAAACGACAGAAAGAAGACGCTAAATTACGAGGAGCCAAAGAATTTATAGCCGAAGAGGAGTTGGTATCCGAAGTAATGGACTATTTAATAGGTATAACGGTGGGCTAAAAATGATTGATCGAAAAGAATTTGCGACTGAACTCCAACTGCGTGACCAAATCCGACAAGTTATCCAAATTGTTGAAAATCGCAGAGTTCGGCGAGATTTGCTAGCGGAGGGGGCCGAAAAAGAACTCAAAAATCTTATCCGTTCTTTAATTCGAGAAGGAACCGGGGTCGCCGACACAGCCAAACACAATAATACAGGAATTAATGCTCTCGAAGATCTCCTTAAAAACACGAATGTTTTATCGGTGCTAGAGAATGGATATAAATCTTTAACTACAGACAAAGAACAGCGCGACTCATATCGTAACCATATTTTAAATGCAGTAAAGGCGTCCTTGGCTCCGGAGGAATCCCGAAAGGAAGGGGGCGGCGATCTTAGTGAAGACGTCTCCATTGAAATAGGTGACCCCACGGATGATCCAGATTTTATCGATGTTGAAGAAGAAGAAGTTTCAGATGAAGAAACTGAAAAGAATTCATTTGCTATAGCGGGCCATGATAAAACCGGTCGAAACCGAGCGTTCACCGATTGGTCCGATATCCAAAAGGTCATCCTCACTTCTTTTGATGATTTAGATAATCCTGAAGATATTGAACTATTTGAAGAATATCTCATTAAAAATTTAGCTTTGTATTTTGATAAATTCGAAGTCGAATTGGTGCCTTCTCCCGATGAGCCTCCGGAAGCTGCGGACGCTGAACCGGATGCTGGAGTTGAGGCAGCTGCGGACGAAGAAGAAGCGGGTGAAGAGGTGGCCCCGGCGGAAGAAGAAGAAGTAGAAGATATTGAAGATGTAGCTGCTATCGAGCTGCAAGAAATAATTAAACACCTTAATATTGACGATATTATTAAAAATTTATTATAGATGAAATCCCGGAAATCAGATGCCCGGGGGTTTTGCAATGATCTATCCTTCTCCCAAAAACTGCGAGAAGCCCAGAAATCTAATGAAGCATTTGAAATAATGCTTTCAGTGCTGACCCTAGAGGAAATTATAGGTCTTAAGTTAGAGTGTAGTAGTCGCCTAACTGGAGGACGCCTATATGGGTTTAATTTATGGTCGAAGGGCGTAGAAATTATTAAAGAGGCTCTATATAGTGCTACTATAAGTGTGGCACACACTAACAAAGAGGCATGTAGGATATTAGGAGTTAGTGAATACACACTTAAATCTTTGAAAAAAAAGTATAAGATAAGAGAAGAAGACGTCATTGAGATAGAATAACGTATATTAATGAAGTTGTCAAGTAAAAAATAAGGGGGCGCCTGGTTTCGACAGGGTAGGGAGGATGAATAGTGCAGGCCGTGCAAGCTGGATATATCACGTAAATCTTTTTCCGGAACACTTAACTGCCAACGATGCAGATTACGGTTTAGCTCTAGCAGCTTAATCCCTGGTTGCTCTTCGCCAGGTGTTCAAGAAGAGTATAACAAAAGAACGCGCTTTTGTCAATATGAGCGGAAGAAATCAAATTGAATATTTTGTCAGTTTCGAAAAACTGACTAAGCCTGTGAATGACTTGAAATTATAACTACTTTGGACGTGGGTTCGATTCCCACCGCCTCCACCAATTATAAAAAATACTTGACATATACAATTAAACTAGATACTATGAAACATATGATTGCAGTATACGGCGAGGTAATAAGAGCAGTATTTAAGTTTTTTTTGGTCTCATTGGCCGTAATTGGAATTGCAGGGATATCTATTATAGGGTGTATAAAGTATTTTGTTTATTAATAATACTATGTTCTTGCTCTAATACTCTATCTGAAGAAGACGTAAGAATCCAAGAATATGGAAATTTATACTTTACCCTGGATTGCTGGTGGAGCAACCAAGAATTACTTGCACCGACGCTCTTCCATTGTTCCGGACAAGTATCAACTCCTCTGATATCAGGATATATTAGTTTGGCCATCGAAGAAGATTTAGGTGGGGAAAGATTTTTCTCCATATGTGGCCGTAACATAGAGCTTAATACGGGCCACCCTATTCATGATACGATGATCCCAGCGATGACAGAATACACTTATAGTTGCATCAATTCTTATGAACGGTCTTTAGGCGATGAGTTTGACTGGATATGGGAGGAAGACACTAACACACTTCAGTTAATTTGGCGCCCGGAAGATGACCTAGATAAGGTTTTAACCCTATTTGTACCAGAAAGAATCGATTCTCCACGAGTTTTGGGCTCTGTTTACTATAAAACTGGATATTTTAACTAAATATAATATGAGTAATATTCTACGGTTAGTCCTATGTTTGATTGCATATGTGTTTTTATTTGGTTCGGCAGTTTACATGTTAGCCGAACCGGCGGCGGCTAGTAGTTATATAGGAAATTTCGAACGCATACCAGCAGTACAAGATAGGCCTCCTCAGGCGGGGCGATGGAAATTAACACCGACAGTAATTGTTTGTGAATATGCCCCTATTAGTGAAGTACAAGCCCTAAGCGCTGTTAACTTCTGGAAAAGGCTTGGGTACCGCTTCTATAATACGCAATATAAGTATGATCCGCTGAACAAGTGTCTTAGTGAAAGTCCGAAAGGGTATATCGTAATCCATATGGTCGCACAAGGCGTTAAGATGGAAGAGTCAGCGATTGCACAAACACAATTTTATGTTGATACAGATACCCACGAAATTGAATGGGCCATTATTTACTTAAGGACTGACGTGCTCGAAACAGTTCTAGAACACGAGTTGGGACATGCTTTAGGTTTCTTACACTTTAATAACATTAATCATTTAATGAATGAAAAATGGACGATGGGGGGTTGGGACACCAACGGGCTCGAAAACAGGCGTCAATAGGCGACCTGGTTGTGTGTATCGACACGGCGAAAAAGGATGTTAATGGACATAATCGTCGATTTATTGGATTAGTTCTTGACAAATCTGTCACAGTCTATAAAATACAAGTAGTGGTTAGTGGAAAAGAAGTCTACTGGCCCGAATCAGCAACTTATCTATGGAAGGAAACAAAATGAGTACTGAAGAAGTAGATGTTGGTCACCAAGAGGGACCACCGTGGAAAATTGTTGGGAGATTCCCAACGTTTGAGAAAGCCAACGACAGGCGTAATGAGCTTCTCGTTGAAGAAGACCTTCAAGTGAAGGTGCATTGGCACGGGGGTGCAAATAATCGTTATTTTGCGGTGAAGACTAGAACAGACCCCAGTCTCGCCCTAGCTGAAGCTCTAAATGCGAAACGTGAAGAGAAAAAGAAGCGTAAGGCTAGACTTAATAAGAAGCGCCGGAAGAAGTGAGACGAGAGGAAACTCGTCGACAGCGCTATGATAGCAAACTTAAAACTGCCAAGAAGTATCCGATTAGTCTCTGCGCTATCAATTTCCGCGTTGATGATAACCTTGGGTATCTTATTAGGAGTGCTGCTTGCTTTGGCGCAGAACGGCTTTATGTGGTTGGACACGTTCCTGAGCGGCGCCGCATAAGCGCCGCCTCGGGGACCCTTATTGATTATGTCGAAATTGTTCAATTTTCTCATCCGCGAGATTTCCTAGAGCATGCAAAAAAAGAAGACCTTCATGTGGTGGCTGCGGAATTGGATGAAAGAGCAAGACCCTTATCTTCTCATCATTTCAATTTTGATCGCCACTTGTGTTTGGTGGTGGGTAATGAAGAGTCCGGGGTACCCCCTGAAATAATGGCCGCGGCCGAAATACTTTATATAAAAATGCCAGGGGTGGGTTTTTGCTTAAATACCTCCCATACAGCAAATATTTTTCTCTACGAAGCAGCGAGACAATACGAAGACCTAGAATCTTATAATCCAATACTGCCGGTGAATAGCCGCGGCGCCCAACTAGTTATAAAAGAGAGGAAAGGCGAATGAGCGACGAAAAAAACCATCAGAAGAAAATCCCGGCTTTTTTAAAGACAGTTTATTTGTCTAATCGCGAAATACGTCTCATTTTAGCAGGCCTTTATTCTCTTAATATGCCCACCGAAGAAGTTCAGGGTACCGTATGGAAAAAGCTTCTATTTGAAAAATTACACAAAAAAACTCGTAGAAAGAAGGACAAGTGGGAGAAATAGGCGAAGATGTCTTGAAGCTCAAGGCTGCAGTTGAGTTTGGATCACAATATTTTTATACAATCAAAAATGGAGGACTGGGCCCCACTCTTGTAGTGGATGCGGGAACCAAGAAAGAGGCCAATATTGCACGTGCTAAAATTCCCCTCAAATGGGAGGGCCTCTATGTTATAGTCATCTACTGTAGCGCAACCCCGGAAGAAGCCTCTATTATACAGTGAAAATTTTTTACAATTGGAAAGAATTATTATGCCTATAGAATTAGCCCTTTTTATATCCTTCATTGCTTTATTATTTAATTTGATAAGTTTGTGGGCCATTACTCGCATGCGAGACGATCAGTTGCAAGTTGTTAAAAAAATATGGTCGCGCCTTAATTATGTAGAGGTAGGAATGTCTTATCATGGAATGATCCCTATGCCATGGGAGGTTGAAGAGGTCGAGGACTATGTAAGAGATATAAAATCTTTTAAACAAGAAGGAAATATTGTATACTTACCAGAAGAAGGAGAAAAAAATGCCTAAATCATCTCCCACCCCCCCTGCTACGATTTGTGTATCCGGAGGATTTGATCCTGTGCACATTGGTCATCTGCGGATGATTCAAGAAGCTGCGCTGTACGGAAAGGTTATCGTGGTGGTAAATTCGGACGAATGGCTGATGAGGAAGAAAGGATATATTTTTATGCCTTTTAAAGAAAGGTGTGAAATATTGAGAGGATTTACGGGGGTGGGAGAAACCGTCGCCGTCGATGATAAAGATGGTACCGTCTGCGACGCTCTGAAGCGCGTAAAACCAACCTATTTTGCTAATGGGGGAGATCGTAAAACCAATAATACTCCCGAGATGGATATTTGCGACGCCTTGGGCATTCAGTTATTGTGGGGCGTCGGAGGTGGAAAAATTCAAAGTTCTTCTGATTTGGTCGACGCATCCGGGATGGTAACACAGACGACTGAGGAGTTTGAAGGAGTAGACCTTAAACCATCCCGCGTAGAGGTCTTGGCCTCCGGCGACGTCACGAAGAAGAACAATTATTAAAGAATGTGAGCTATTTAGTAAAATGTCAGGAGCCTTATGAGTCGTAAAAAAACCTATGTGCTAGACACAAGCGTTTATTTAACAAATGCCGACTGTATTTATGCTTTTAAAACCAATGATATTCATGTGCCTCTAAAAGTATTTGAGGAAATTGATAAACACAAAAAACGCCAGGACGCCGTCGGAGCACAGGCTCGAAAAATTATTCGCATTTGGGACGAGTTACGTTCAGGAGGATCACTAGACAAGGGTGTGCGCATTAGGAAGGGCCTGGGCCTTATTAAATCTATTAGTGCGGCCGGCATCATGCCTGAAGATTTACCGTGTGATTTAGACATCAAAATACCAGATCACTTAATTATAGCAACTGCTTTAAAAGCCCAACGAGAAAGTTCTCGAAAAGTAATACTAGTATCCCGCGATATCAACATGCGTGTGATTGCTGATGCTGTGGGTCTTACATCTGAAGATTTTCAAAACAATCAAGTTGTAGATAATAGTGAAAGTATATTTGAAGGATATACAACGGTTCTTGTCGACGATCAACTTGTAGACCGCTTTTATGAAAAACAAAGTGTATATCTAGAAGATTCTAGTTTGTTTCCCAATCAATATGTTATGTTAGTTTCCAGCGCTAATGAGAAAAAGACCGCGCTGGGGAAATTTATAAATAAAGCCATGCCCCTACAACAGTTACTTAAAAGTAAAAAGATTTGGGGAATTAAGCCTCGCAATAAAGAACAACAATTTCTTATGGACGCCTTAATGGATCCTCAAGTTCAAATCGTTACTATCATCGGCAAAGCAGGCAGCGGTAAGACGATCTGTGCCATCGCTGCAGGCCTAGCACAGACCATAGACGAATCAAGCGCTGAATACTCCCGCGTAATCGTCTCACGGCCCGTACAGCCCCTAGGAAAGGACATTGGCTTCCTCCCTGGTAGTCTAGAAGAGAAGATGACACCCTGGCTAATGCCCATCCAAGATAATTTACAGTTTTTAATGGGAAATGACAAAGTAACCCTTGACATTTACATGCAAAAGGGTACAATAGAGATAGAAGCATTGACTTATATTCGTGGTCGCTCAATCTCAAACGCTTTTATCATAATTGATGAAGCACAAAACTTGACAACTCACGAATTAAAGACTATAATAACAAGAGTGGGAGAAGGGACAAAGATCGTGTTGACTGGTGATGTCGAGCAAATTGATAATGTTTATATTGATGCAACCTCTAACGGCCTGACGCACGCAGTCGAAAAGTTTAAGAAATTTGAGCTTGCTTCACATGTGACTTTACATAAGGGCGAACGCTCGAAAGTTGCAACCTTCGCCGCAGAAAATTTGTGAGAAGATTATGGAATTAGAGAATACCCAGTTAGAAAATATTGTTGAACCCGGTACGGGCCTTAAACAGTTGGTAGTGGATTATATTGGTGAACGTTTGGAGGGCCCCGAAGACATAACAGTAGATATGGCTGTTCAAGTTTTTGCTGCCGAATTCCCAGAGTTTTTGTTAGCCGTGGCAGAAGAAAATTTTCTGCGCGGATATAAGCAGGCCCTGGACGATGTGGAAGCCGCAGAATCCCAAGAAAAATAATGGAATATTATATTTACAATGTTCCTGTTTTCGTCACCGATCCCACCCAGGAGGGGGTGGACGTTGGTGTTTTCTGCCAAGAAGTTGAAGAAATCTTGCCTCCTCAATTATTGGCGGGAGTTGACGTGGTTTATATTGGGAAATTTGAAGAACTCGCCGATCGAAATGCAACCTTTGCAAATGGAGGTATTTATATGACTTCTGCCGAGCCCGCTAACTTTGATATGGTAGAGAACTTTATCCACGAGGTGGCCCACTCTCTGGAAGCCACATACGGTATGGAAATATATACTAACGATTTACATCAAGAGTTTCTAGGAAAACGCCACAAACTCTATTATTTATTGAACAATGAAGGCTATCACCTTAACCAGGAAGCTTATGCTAATACAGAATATAATAAAGAATTTGATTCTTTTTTAGCCAATGTGGTAGGATATCCTCTTTTGTTAAATCTAACGATGGGCCTTTTTATTTCTCCTTATGGGGCGACATCCATGGGGGAATATTTTGCTAATGGGTTTGAGAAATATTTCTTGGGTGATGCCACAGCATTACGTAAGATAAGTCCAGTGCTATATAGAAAGATTGAAAAAATAATAAATGACGAAACGTGAACATATATCGTATTCAGAACTAAAAGACTGGGCAAAATGCCCGCATTATCACAAAAAAGCATGGGTTGAGAGGGTTGCTCCATTCGAGGGCAACGAATATACTGCCTTCGGGAGCGCTATTCATGATGTGTGTGAAAAGAAGCTCCTCAAGGAAAATATTGACGAGAAAGAAGTATTCCAGCTAGGTTTTACCAAGAGACTTCAAGAGCTTTTAGAAAAAAACATCGAAGTTAGCCCTACAAACATAGAACAGATGAAAACGGCGGGCCCGGCAATTCTCCATGAAGTTGACGACGCTTTACAAGCCTATTTCGGGGATTATGAAGTATTCTCTTCAGAGGAGATGCTTTATGTACCAATCGAGAATTTTAATATCTTCTTTAAAGGTTTTGTTGACGCCGTTGTTAAGGTAGACGACACTTATCATCTTTTTGATTGGAAAACGTGTTCTTGGGGATGGGATTCTCGCAAGAAGGCAGAAAAGCTGATCACGTATCAGTTAACTCTATACAAATATTTCTTTTGTCAAAAACACAAAATTGACCCAAAAAACGTAGAAACCCATTTTGCATTGTTAAAAAGAACAGCCAAAAAAGATCGAGTTGAAATATTTAAAGTGTCGTCCGGTCCAAGAAAAACTGAAAATGCTCTTAAACTTCTCTATCAAGCAATTTATAATATCACTAAAAGATTTAGTATTAAGAACCGTCTAAAGTGTCATAAGCCTTATCCCTGTAAGTTGCTGAATACTAAACACTGTCCATAAGGAACCCATATGTCTAAAAAAATTAAGATTTTTACTATTAGTGATCACCCTTTGTCGCCGTCTGGAGTGGGGGGGCAAACTCGATACATTATTGAAGGAATGCTCCGCACCGGAAAATATCAATTTGTTTCCTTTGGCGGAGCAATCAAACACCAGAAGCATGAACCCCAACATACAGAAGAGTGGGGACATGACTGGGTAGTGTGGCCCGTCGACGGCTATGGAAACGCCGACATGGTGAGAGCGATGATTCACCAACAAAAACCAGATATTTTATGGTTTATGACCGACCCGCGTTTCTACGGCTGGCTGTGGGGAATAGAAAATGAAATTAGGGCACATGTGCCTATGGTATATTATCATGTATGGGACAATTACCCCTATCCCCGATTTAATCGACCCTATTACCTCTCCAACGATCATGTGGCCTGTATTTCTAAACTCACCTATGATATTTTACAGACGGTGACCCCCGAGGTGGATTCTTCCTATATCCCGCATGCGGTGGATCCAGAGATCTTTAAGCCCCTAGGCGCGGAGACGGTTATAGAACACAGAAAAAACAGGCAAATTAATGACAAATTTTTATGTTTTTGGAATAGTCGCAATGCGCGGCGTAAGCAATCAGGTACTCTAATCTGGTGGTTTAAGGAATTTCTTGATGAAGTTGGCCACGATAAAGCGGCCCTCATTATGCACACCGATATTAAAGATGTTCATGGGCAAGACCTAGAGGTAATTGTCCACGAACTCGGTATCACGGCCGGCCAGGTTCTTTTTTCACAAGAAAAGGTGCTGCCTCAGGACTTAGCTATGGTTTATAATATGGCAGATGTCACTATTAATATTTCTGACGCCGAGGGTTTCGGGCTATCGGCTCTAGAATCTTTGGCCTGTGGAACTCCGGTGATTGCGACGATGACCGGAGGACTTCAAGATCAAATAACGGACGGTACAAATTGGTTTGGGGTTGGTATTGAACCAGTATCCAGGGCAATTATTGGCTCGCAAGAAGTTCCTTATATCTATGAAGATCGTATTGCGAAAGAAGATTTCCTAGCTGCGTTGCACAAGATGTATAATATGCCCGCAGAAGAACGCGCTGAACTCGGTGCCGCGTCGCATACGTGGGCAGAGAGTAACTTTAATTTTGATGAGTTTATTCAAACATGGGACGCTCTTTTTGAGAAAATAGTGTTAGAAAAGGGATCCTGGGAGACTCGGGAGCAATATAATATGTATGAAATGAGGACGTTTTAGTGTTAACAAAAATTGTAGTGAAGGGGCCCGCGCTCTCCCGCTCGGGATATGGCGAGCAAACACGATTCGCTCTCCGCGCATTAAGATCGCGGGAAGATATATTCGATATTTATATCATCAATATTCGATGGGGAGGGACAGGCCATGTAGCCCAGACTACTGAGGAGACTACCTGGATTCACGGCCTTCTTGCCAAAACAGCAACATATCTTCAGCAGACTCAAGGGCAGCCAGGTTTTGATATCTCGGTACAAGTCACCATTCCTTTAGAGTTCGAAAAAATGGCTATATCCAATATTGGCTATACGGCGGGTATTGAGTGTAATAAAATTTCTCCCAAATGGATTGAAAAGACCAACGAAACAGTAGATAAGATTATTACTATCTCCGAACATTCCCAAAACGTGTTTAAAAATACACAATATGATGCTCTCAATCAAGCAACAGGTGAGACTGTAAAGGGATGGTCGGTTAAGGTTCCAGTCGAAGTGGTGGGATATCCAGTTCGCGAGATAGAGTCTCAGCCAATAGATGTAGAATTCTCCACGTCAAAGAATTTTATGGTTGTGTCACAATGGGGCCCGCGGAAAAATCTTGATAACACCATTCGCTGGTTCGTCGAAGAGTTTCAGGATGATCCTGATGTAGGATTGGTTTTAAAGACAAATACCATGAATGATAGCATCCTTGATCGCGAGAAAACGATTACCCGTCTTAAAAGTTTGTTGAACGAGGAAAAACAGTGGGGTGTAGAGAATCGCCAATGTAAGATTTATTTACTCCATGGGGAATTAACGGAAGGACAATTGGCGTGGCTCTATCAGCATCCCACAATGCAAGGCTTAATTAATATTGCTCATGGTGAAGGTTTCGGATTGCCCCTTTTCGAGGCTGCCTATAATAGCTTACCTCTTATTACCGTGACATGGGGAGGCCAGTTGGATTTCATTTGTAAGACCAACAAAAAAGGCAAAAGGGTGCCTTATGTAGTCCCGGTGGATTATAGTATCGCCCCGGTACAAAAAAGTGCTATTTGGCCTGGAGTCATCGAAGAAAATACCATGTGGGCTTATGCGCGGGAGGCATCCTATAAACGTGCCCTCCGCGAGACGATTACGCGGCAAAAACATCATCGACAGCGAGCCAGGGCCCTTAAAAAAGAAATCGTTGCTAATTTTAAAGAAGATGAACTATTGGAGAGGTTCGTTTCTTATGTGCACAAAGAGCCCGACACTGAAGTGGTAGAGTGGTTAAAAAAGATCGAAGAAATTTCTGAACTCTAGGGGGCTCCAAACTTATGAAGGTAATCTTCTTACAAGATTTTTTTGCCCACCAACATCTCGGAGGGGCTGAGCTTCATGATCAGGTAGTTATAGATTATTTTGAAAGCAAAGATAAATTATTTGATAAAATAAATACATTTAATGTAACTCCTCAATATGTCTTGGATAATACCGATAAAGCTTGGTTTATCAGTAATTTTGTTGGCTTGAAAAATGTCTGTAAAGCTCTGATAGCCAAATATTGTAAATATTTAATATATGAACACGATTATAAATTTTTAAAAAATCGTAATCCCATCGGTTATCCCAATTTTCTTGCCCCCGATGAAGGACATAAATGCAATTTTACCTTTTATCAAAATGCCGTAAGTGTTATGTGCTTAAGCAAAATGCATCGCCAAATCTTTGAAGCCAACTTGGGTCTAAAGAATATCGATAATATTAACTGCAGTATGTGGAACGACGCCGATTTGGATTTATTAAAGTCTCTTAATTCGATACCCAAAAAGGAGAAATTTGCTGTTATTGATTCTCCTAATGCGATCAAAAAAACGCCCCAAACAGTGGAGTTCTGTAAAAAAGCCAATCTTCCTTTTGATTTAATCAAAGCCCCTACTCATCATGAGTTTTTGCGGATTCTAGCAGAGTATAAGGGGCTTGTATTCCAGACAGGACATCCAGAACCTACTCCTCGCGTTGCAGTTGAAGCGAAAATGCTTAATTGTAAGTTTCTCTCCCAAAAAGAAGTAATCGGAGTGGCCCACGAGGAGTGGTTTCATCTTAATGGAGACGAATTAATTGAAGAAGTCCGAACAATGCGAGATGTAGCATGTAAAAAGTTAGAGGGATTGTTGCTATGAGGTATAATTTATTAACAGTCATTAACGAAGGGTACGCACAATTTGGAAAACTGTTTCTTAACTCGCTGTTTGAGCATATTAATCTTTCAAATGTAGAAAAGATTTACGTTTATGACACAGGACTTCAGTCGGAAACTGTTGAATACTTTAATTATTTCCCCAAAGTTGAGGTAGTAACTACAGGGGCAGACTTTAAGTCGTCGCAAATTCACGATAGCGGCTGGAAAGCTAATACCTACTCTAAAACCAAATACTTGCTGGGTTGTTTAGAGGCCACAGGGTTGCCCACTTTGATGATAGATTCCGATTGTATTTTTGTGGCCCCTTTTGAGCAGCTTATCGATAAGGACGCGGATGTGGTGGCATGTAGCCGAACCCGACCGGGATTCTCACGTCACATTGGTTCCTTTTTCGGCGCTATAAATGTTGAAAAAGCCCAACAGTTTCTACACAAGTGGATAGCCAACATTGAGCGCCTGCAGGAAACAACGGACTTGAAGCACTGTGAGAGCCCGGCGCTCTCCAAAACTATAGAGGAAGAGCAGTTCATGGTGCAAGAGCTTCCTGAACAAGCTATATCGGCTGTATTCCCCGATGCCTCTTCTTTGATCTATCATTTAAAGTCTGATCACTATGCTGTTAGTATAGAACAGAGATTATCACTCCCCCACGCAGCGCCCTTTTGCCAGAGGTATTTCTAGTGTCTCTTTCGGTTATTATCACCACTTACAATCGAAGCGACGTTTTGAAGCTTAATTTAGATTGTTTTAAGAAACAAACTGATATGGATTTTGAAGTGGTTGTCGCCATTGACGGAGGAACGGACAATACAGTTGAAATGTTAGCTTCTTATCAAGCGCCTTTCCCCATCAAATGGATCGACACCTTGGAACACGAGAAATATTGTTTGGCAAAGGCACGCAATATGGGGATTGTAGAGACCACACGGCCCATTATAGCCATCTTGGACGACGACTCCTTCCCGGTGCCCGGATATGTGGCCGCACACAAAGCATCAGCCACACGGGGCGTCCTTACTGGGGGCTATAGGAATTCCCATGACCCCAAAGATTCGCTTCATCCTAAAATGAAGCACACGCTATTAAAATATGGCATCCGAAAACTCCACCCTATCACCGAACGCCTGGTAGAGAACAATACTTCGATGTATCGAAAAGACTGGCTAGGATGTGGGATGTTCTCCGAAAGATTTGAGGGATATGGTGGGTGTGGTCAAGAGCTTATCGCTCGACTTGCACATCAAGGATTCCAGTATCAATTTAATCCAGAAGCTATGATATATCATCACCGCGAATTTGAAGGGGATAATGGTCTCACACGTGAAATGAAGGATGCCCAAGCTGTGGAAATGGCACAGATGATTCATAAGCATTGTTGGAGTTATTGAGATGCCCGGAAAGGAAAAAGAGAAAAAGTATGAGTAAATATCTTGTAACAGGAGGGGCTGGTTTTATCGGCTCCCATTTATGTGAGCGTTTGGTGAAAGAGGGCCACGATGTTGTCTGCTTAGACAATTTCTATAATGGTAATCTTAATAATATCCGAGGCCTCTTTAATAATAAAAATTTCTATTTTGTGGAGGATAGTATTTTAAATGTCAATCGTCTCAAAGAATTAACCGGGGATTGTGACCATATTTTCCATTTAGCTGCACAAATTCATGTTGAAAAATCTATCATTCGCCCCGACGAAACACTCAAAATTAATTTAACGGGGACCAAAAATCTCCTTGATTTGTGCACTCAAAATCGTAAACTGTCCATGACAATGGCTTCTTCGGCGGAGGTTTATGGAGAATCCCCAGGAGAGCACACAGAACGCTCTCCGGTCAATCCTCAATCTCCTTATGCAGCATCTAAGGTAGCAGCCGAATCATTGTGTGTTGCTTACCACCATACGTATCGCACAGATGTTCGCGTAGTTCGTAACTTTAACACTTTTGGTCCTAGACAGAAATCCTCCGGTTATGGATCGGTGATCGCCATCTTTGTCCGCCGCGCCTTGGATGGAAAGCCTCTTATTGTTTATGGCGACGGGGATCAGACGCGCGACTATCAATATATTGAGGATGCGGTCAATGGCTATGTGGTTGCACGGAACATACCATCTGGTGAAATTGTTAATACCGGGTTTGGTCAAGATCATACTATTAACGCTATTGCTCAAGAAATTATTGACATTTCCAAATCAAGCTCTACAATAGTTCATATGGACCCGCGCCCTGGTGAGGTGAAAAAGCTCTTGAGCAATGTAGACAAAATCAAGAACTATGGTCACGTAAACGCCTTTTCTCTGCGCAGCGGCCTAGAAAAATATATTAAGTGGGTGAGCAAGTATGATCTTGATAGTTTGGGGGTTATGAAATGAGCCTCAAGGGATGTATTAATATTCTATCGTCACGAAACAAGTGTCTTCCTATTTGCTTGGATTCGCTATGGCAGAAATGGAATTATCGATACGATTATCCTGTGTATGTACATTATTTTGACGATATTTACGATTCCGAGAAATATCGACAACTTATTTGGACAAATATTAGCACAAATATTCATTTTCGTTCCATACCCTATGAAACACCCCCCTTTTTGAAGGAGGATGAGCTTTTTTATAATCGACACGAGTTATGGTATGTCCGCAATCGTTTTCCTATTCAACGAAAAGGATATCTTCATATGTGTCACTATTTTAACAACCTCTATAAGTACCCGAACACCGAGTTGCACAAATATGACTATATCATGACTATTGATGATGAAGCTCGGTTCACTAAAGAAGTTCCCTACGATTTCTTTGAAGTAATGGCGAACCAGGAAAAAGCTGCCGGCGCCCTAAAGGTTACATATACTAAAGATAAGCCCCCTACACAAGGAAACTTTGATTGTCGGGTCGGCTTATGGGACTACCTGAAGGCCTACCTGCTCCGGCACGATATTACACCCCAAGCCCAGTTTATTCAAGATTTGTTAACCGATCCTGAAGCAGATAAAAATTTTCATAACTTTACGTACGCAGACTCGTATGTGTTTAAAACTAGTTTGTTCAAAACTCCTGAATGGATCCAGTGGAATCACGACCTTAACGAGTCGGGAGGGATCTATAAGTATAGGTGGGGAGACCATATCTTGAATAGTCTTTTCTTTCTCATACATTATGGATATACTGTTTACGACTTTAAAACAGTTGTTGAAGGATACCATGACCAGGGCGCCTTAAGACATATCCAAGAATATGCCCCGGGCGTTAAAAATATGAGGAAATAAGCTAATGAACAAAGAAGAATTGATGAAAAGATTTACCACCCCGGACGAAGGTGGGCTTAACCTAATGACTCCTCTCACTGTTTCTAAAGAAAAAAAAGTTCTTTATTTGCACGTAGCCAAAACAGGAGGGTCCTCCATTGTAAGACTTCTAAAAAATAATGGCTTGGATGATGGAGTCTTGTCCAACAAGCGCGCCCCACTAGATGAGAAGATTAAATATTTTAAAGAGGTGGCAGAAAATTGGGATGATTATTATAAGTTTACTTTTGTGCGCAACAAATATGATCTATTGATTTCATTATATAATTACGATCGCCAACTCAACGGCCGCTGGTCGTTAGATACTAATGTTAGTTTTGAAGACTTTATTACCACCCATGTTGGAGGCAAAGAGACCCTCACACAGAGAATCCAATATAATCAATTGATTGATCAATATTATCTTACTCATTTAGAGGATCGGCCGCTGTTTGACTTCGTTGGTCAGTATGCTACCTATACAGAGGATCTCAATAAAGTCTGCGCGCATCTAGAAATTGTCAATACCGAAATCCGCGTTAACGAGGGGAATTATAACCGAGATAAGAAATCTGAATATTATACTGATGAACTTAAAAGAGACTTGCGTACTAAGTTTCCCAAAGAATTTGCATATTTTGGGTGGCAATAATGGGAGATCAGGACCACAAGGTGTGCCCATAGTATGAAAGTTCTATTTATAGACCCAGGCGCCCATTCCCCCAAAAGCCAAACCTATCAACACTATAATTATTTGTTTGATCAGTTTGCGCAATTGGCGACGTGCTATCACTATGGCGATTCTAACCTCGGGTCTATTTCGGACGCTTTAAGTCTTTGTCCGGAGAAGCCAGATCTCATTTATTTTGGAATGGGATGGTTTGCTCTGAAGGAGGAGGCCTTCGTTAAGAACATGGGTCTAGATCAAACAGATATCCCATCGATGGGATATTTGTTTAAGCCTCAAAACCTCCTAGAGGAGAAGCTCGGCTTCCTCAAACGGAACAGGTTCACACAGATTGTGACGTCAGTTCCCTTAACAGAGCAGTACTCTGCAGCTACAGGAATTTCATGTCGTCTTTTGCCTCAAGCAGCCGACCCAGCGGTCTTTTATGACCGCCAAGAGCCAAAGGTATACGACGTAGGATTCAGCGGCGCCCTTCATGATAATAAGTTGTATGTTGAGGGCGCTTTTAAAACAGTGAATATCCGTTCGCGTCTCCAAAATCTCCTCAAAGAAGAAAAAGATATTACGACCTTTTTAAATGGTTCCGACGCAATAGCCCCCCGTATCCCCAGTTATGACGAGTACGCTCGCAAGATTCATCAGTGTCGTATGTGGCTAGCTACACCAGCACCGTTTGAAGAGGTCACTGGCCGCTATTATGAGATTGGGATGTCCAAAACTTTATTATTATGTAGCGAAATTAAAGAAGAGTATAAAAATGATCTTCAAGATGGTGTAAACTGTGTAGAGTTCAAGGATGATTTGAGTGATTTCTTGGAGAAGTTTTATTACTACTTAAATAACTGGGAAGAGTCTGAAAAGATCATTCAAACAGCTCACGATGATTTTCACCAGAAGCATACGTGGGAAAATCGTGCAAAATTATTGTACTCTTATATGGAAGAATTGATAGATGAATAAGAAGAAGACAGAGAGTATCCGGTTATTTAGTTATACTTCATCGGGTACTCGCTTTTTGCAAAGACTCCTCGGAGCCGCGCGGGTGTCCATAGACACGCGTGGGCCCACCCATGCACCTTATGAGTTTCAACAACATTCTCTCTTTCCTCTGAGAAGTGAGGATAAGCCACTCCTGATATATGGGGATCCCCGTTATACATTTATTTCGCTGATGAGTAAGTCCGCTCCGGCAATCACCGATGACGGCAGCCCGGACCTCCACGCGTCCATCCACTCGGCCTCCGAACTTCCCATCGGGAACCTCATGGCCGTCGGCCAGAAGGGACTTCAGGATGTAGTAACTCGTCGCGCGAAGGGAATGTCTCATTTGAGAATTTGCCCTTCTTTAATTGCAAAATTCGAGCGTACGCCATTCGACGCAGGTACTCCCACACCGAATTTCTTTCGGCTCTGGTCCCAGTTCGACGGGCTGCATGTGTTTTTTAGATCCTGGTTAATGTCTCAGCGCCGGCCTTGTGATATAGGTTTCTTAAAATATGAGTCGATGACGTCAGCGGCTACCATTCATCAACTAGGAAAATTTTTGGAGTGGGATAACACATTAGCGGAAGCCGTACATCGTCTTATCGAGCTTGAATGGAAACCCAGGAAAAGCAACCTTGACCATCTAGATAACGAAAAGCAGCAATTTTTAAATACCCACTTTGAGGATTTACTAGAGATACAGGACCAGTTGCCCCCTTTTTATATTTTGGAGAAAAACAATGGATAATATTGGTGTTATAGGGATTGGTAAATTAGGGCTGTGTTTTAGCTTAAGCTTAGACCGCGCTGGCTATCGTGTGGTGGGAGTAGACATCGACGAGTCATATGTTAAAAGCATCAATGACAAAAGTTTTAATAGTTCGGAGGCGCGAGTAAATAACCGACTTGCCGCGAGCAAGAACTTCGAAGCCACTACAGATTTGGATAAAGCTCTTGCCCACTCCAATATCGTGTTTGTGATTGTGGCGACCCCCTCTCTCGTGAATGGCCGATACGATCATTCACAGATTGAAGGGCTGGTGGACAACTTGATGCAACGGGGTCCCCAAAACGAAACCAAGCATTTAGTAATGAACTGCACAACTATGCCGGGATATTGTGAAGAACTTGGGAAGAGACTTGAGGAGTACAATTGGACAGTCACTTACAACCCAGAATTCATTGCCCAAGGAACGATTATCCGCGACCAAGAAAATCCCGACATGATATTGATCGGAGAGGCCAACCCAATGGTTGGTAACCTCCTCGAAGAGCTTTACGAGCGCATGACTGACAATAATCCGCGCGTGTGCCGCATGAGTCCCACAGAGGCTGAGATCACAAAGATTTCTCTTAACTGTTTTTTGACGACCAAGATTGCGTATACCAACATGGTTGGCGACATTGTTAAGAAAGCAGGCGGATCACCACAGGTAGTTCTTGATGCCATCGGCGCAGATAGCCGGGTCGGTAAGAAGCTCACGCGTTATGGTTTTGGTTATGGTGGTCCATGCTTCCCGCGCGATAATCGGGCGTTAGGAATATTTGCATCTGATATCAATGTGGCTGCTGACATCTCTGTGGCCACCGATGAGATGAACAAGAAACACCTGCAGTTTCAGCTGAAGGACTATATTAAGAACAACCCAGCCCCCGAAGGAGCTGTGGTGGCTTTTGGGCGTCATGATAAAACCGCGTATAGTGAAAAAATTGCTGTGTGGTTTGAATCCGTCACATATAAAGAAGGATCAACCATGATCGAGGAGTCGCAGCAGCTGGAGTTTGCTGTAGGTCTTGCCTATGGGGGATATGAGGTGTTGATATCCGATGTACAAGAAGTGATTGAAACTGTTCAGGCCCTTTATGGTGACCTGTTCTTATACGAAGTAAGGCGCCCGTAAGGACATGGAAAATTTATTAGATTTTATTGGCTACCATGATAAGTGGCACGGCACAGTTCAAAACAGCCGTACGCCCTATGATTACAACCAGAATGATCACTTAATTCGCGAGATCTTCCGTCGAATGGGGATAAAGGAAGGGGTGTGTGTGGAATTTGGTGCATGGGATGGTCTCTATAATTCCAACACCAAAAATCTTATAGACGAAGGATGGTACTCCGTTCAAATCGAGCCACACGATGGCAAATATCAGGAACTATGCCGCACCTATGGAAACCATGACCGCGTAATTTGTTTAAATAAATTCATTAATACAAGTGATAGCTTATTTGATGACGTCGTAAGTCCTCCTATAATTCCTCACGATCGCCATATTGACTTCTGTTCTGTCGATATCGACGGCCTAGACGTTGAAGTTTTTGAGACCTTTGAAAAAAACCTTCCCAGTGTAGTATGCATTGAAGGCGGTCAGATGCTCCACCCTTTGCACCCCCGCGTCCCGCCCAAGATAGCCCAGAACAATATCCAACAAAGCTTAACCACCATGAATGAAGTTTTCTTGCGCAAGGGATATCGAGTGGTTTGCTCCTATCAGGACAGTTTTTTTGTGAAGGAAGAGTTTTATCACCTTTTTGACGTGAGTGAAAATGTGTTGAATTTATATCTGGATGGTCTTGAGGCTTTCCCGAAGATACCATGGATACAAAAGAAGTTAGAGGAAGTGGGCCTTTCGAATGCGATTTTAGACGCCATCGCGGCCCCTTTGTCGGCTCCTATATTGGAGTTTGTGAAGCGGAGGGGAACCAAGGCTCACAAAATGGCTTGGGTGGACCAAAATTATGATAGTATTTTATCCACCATTACTAGCTTACGTGAGCCCGAGACGCACTAATGCAGAGCGTAATGAAACATTATGGGCCCAAGTTTGACGTGTTCAAGCGGATTGTAGGCAAGGATAATCCAGTTATTGTGGAAATCGGTGCACATTTCGGAGAAGATTCTCTTCGCTTTCTCGAAACCTTTCCCGGGGTGGAACTACACTGTTTTGAGCCTGATCCGCGGTGTATTAAGACATTCCGGCGGTATGTTCAGGATCCGCGCGCTTTTTTATATGAAGTGGCCCTTTCGGACGTCGACGGAACAGCGAGCTTCTATCAAAGCTATCAAGCGACAGATGGTGGTGCACCCCCAGAGAAATACGACTGGATCGATCGTGCCCTTTATAACGAAGAAGAATTAAGTAATTCGGGGTCTTCGTCGTTGAAAAAAGGATATCACCTTAATAAAGAGGAAACGATTGAAGTCTCCACTCAACGATTTGATTCGTGGCTCCGCATGAAAGGGGGCCCCAAAGAAATTGATTTGGCGTGGATAGATGTACAAGGCGCCGAGAAGAATGTCCTCGACGGGATGGGTGCAGATCTTCGCCGCATTCGTCTTGTTTGGATTGAATATGGGGAGATGATGTATGAAGGTTCCATGACGCGAGAGGAAACCACCACTTATTTTGATATTAAAGGTTTCAGTCCTGTGCCACAACTGTCGAGCCCCGGCAACTCCGGCGATTTACTATTTTTGAGGAGAGAAAATGTATAAAGGTATCTTTATCCATGTTCCTAAGGCTGCTGGAACTAGTATGATGACAGCTTTTGAGCCCTATCAAGAGAGCGGACTTATTACCGAGAAGACAAGTATGATAAAAAATCCGATTCTTCCGCTTCCGCTCTTTGCCATGTTTGATTTTAAGATTTCACGCGCCCAGATTATGCGCCATGTCGTTGGATCTCATGCTTGGAATAATACTTTTAAGTTTTGTTTCGTGCGTAATCCGTGGGACCGCTATGTTTCTAACTGGCATTGGCTTACGCGCACCGGACAGCGAACTGGCTGGGCCGATCGTGGTTGGCAGGGACAAGACGGAGAAATTAGTTTTGAGGACTTTGTGCGCCAGATCGGGGCCGCTTATGAGATGCCTATTAGTGGATATCAGCACGATAAGTGGCACATGCGAAATCAAATTGAACACATTAGCGATCAGAGTGGTGCTTTAATGGTCGACTTTGTGGGCCGAGTAGAAAATATCCAAAAAGACTTTCAATTTGTCTGTGATAAGATAGGGGTGGGAGAGTTAGAATTACCACACCAGAATCACGTTGGATACCATCAGGGTAAGACTCGCACCCCAGAGCCTCACTATACTTCTCATTATACCCCCGATCTTGTCGAAATCGTCCGCGAGCGCTCACAGGCAGACATTGAAGCTTTTGGCTATGAGTTTGAAAAAGTGGACACATGACAGCACAGGTTACTACACAATTTACGAACGGCTTTGGGAATAACCTTTTTCAGTACTGCGCAGCGCGTTTGCTGGCTGAATATCACGACGCCACCGCGTACGCGGTTCCCCCCACGCCTGATTATTACGGAATCCCCGACCTAGAGGCACTGGGTATTGAATTTTGGCCCGGCCGACTGCCCACCATGCTTCAATCTGTTTCAGATGCTAATTATACAAAAATGTTTGACCCTATTTATAAAGGGGCCCACTTCCATCTTAATGGATATTTTGAAGATTATAGATTTTATATAAATCATATAGAAAAGATTAAGTCTTGGTTTCCTCTTCCAGTTGTCCGGGAAGATTCTGCCTTGGTTTTACATATGCGTACGGGTGACCGCCTCTTTATGAAAAATGAGTTTTATTCGAAGCCGCGCGTAGACAGCTATAAAAGAGCTATTGATCAGTTTGAGTTTAGTGAATTTCATATTGTAACCGATATGCCTACATGGGAGCTTGTGACACCGGAAGAGCTGCAAGCGATGAAATTTCATGTAAACACTCTCCCCGATGACCGCGTCCCCATCGAAGATTCTGTTAAATATTTTAATGAGCTTGTAGAGGGATTTGCTCCATATAATCCACAGGTTACGCGACGCACCGTAGGCGAAGATTTTAATTTTATCAGAAGTTTCAACAATATTTTGTTTGAACATGGTACACTATCCTGGTGGGCCGCGGCTTTAAGTGACGCCAAGAAGGTGGGAGTATATGGACCATGGCGCCCCTGGAAGGGTGCCAAAAACAAGAACTTAAGTCAGATACCACTATCTGGCTGGTTTAGATGGGACTAAAGAGATGGACTATATAAGGGGGAGTATTACAATTATAGCGTGGCTTCGGAACCGGGCCTTGGCAGCGTCCGCCGAGGGCTACGTTGTTGGGGTATCGGGGGGAATTGATTCGGCAGTAACGTCAACATTGTGCGCTTTAACGGGACTCAAACTAGTGGTGGTCGCTCTTCCTATTCACCAACCCCCCTCTCATGTAAGCCGCGCTGAAAAGCACATACAGTGGCTGAAAAACAACTTTGAGAATGTAACCTCTATGACCATAGACCTTAGCCAGCTTTATGAAACGTTCCAATCTTTAGATGTAGAGTTTTCTGATCTTGCCCTCGTAAACACGCGTTCTAGATTACGAATGACTCTTTTGTATTCTATAGCGAACACTCATAATTTATTAGTGGGAGGTACGGGTAATAAAATAGAAGATTATGGAATTGGGTTCTTTACCAAATATGGAGATGGCGGAGTGGATGTCAGCCCCATCGCTGATCTTTTAAAGAGTGAGGTGAGGCAATTAGCGAACCATTTGGGAATTAGTGGAGAGATAATCAGTGCCACTCCTACCGACGGCCTCTGGGAGGATGACAGGTCTGATGAGGAGCAAATTGGGGCAACATATGAAGAATTAGAGTGGGCTCTTGATTATTACGATCAGAATGGTCCTGATTTCGAAATGCTTTCGGAAAGACAACAGGAGGTTCTACAAATTTATGTAAGCAGGCACCTGGCCAGTCGCCATAAGTTGGAAGTACCTCCTGTATGTTATCTAGTAAAGGACACTCCGGATGACAGATAACGAGACAAATGCCCACTTGCGTTTTTGGCAAGAGTCGTGCAACTTTAAAGATTTTCAAAGGTGGTGCGGCACTCCGGAACCCTGGAAAGAGGAGTTGGGTGCACTGATTGTAGAGCTGGGCCTGAAATCAGTATTGGACATAGGCTGCGGTACAGGAAGCATGAAAGAGGTTCTAGATAATCGTGGGTATCCGTCGGATGCCAGATATCTGGGGACCGAAATAACCCCCAAGTTGATTAAATTCTGCGAACTTAAAAATATTCCTGTAGTCGATCGCGACCTTCGCGATCTTGGAAATTTTGCAGACGAAGAGTTTGACTGCATACTCTGTTTGGATGTTTTAAATCATCAAAAGGAAGACCCGCGCCTGTTGCTCCAGGAAATGTTGCGCGTAACGAATAAGCTCCTTATCGTGTCTTTTTTCCGGGACTTTTTGGCGGGTCATGATTGTGTTAACTTTGTTCATAAGCACGACAACTGTATATACGCAGAGTGGAGCAGAAAATACCTGGAGAATTTTTTAGATACCCTAGATGTTACGTACGAATGGGTGGAACGTAAAACGAGCGACGGTAAGCATTCCAAACCCGCTAGTTTATTTATTATGAAGGATTAAGATGAAGAGAATATTAGTCTGTGGCGCTGGAGGATTTATTGGCGGCGCTATGGCAAAAAGGTTAAAAGAAGAAGGTCATTGGGTACGTGCTGTCGATCTTAAATATCATGAGTTTTTTGACATCACCACGGTGATAGACGAATTTGTACAGGGCGACTTGCGCAATCCGGTAGTGTGCGATCGCGTGGTAACCGAGGATCTCGATGAGATATACCAATTTGCGGCAGATATGGGCGGCGCGGGATTCGTATTTACCGGCGAGAATGATGCTGACATCATGCACAATTCGGCAATGATTAATCTCAATATTGCCGAACAGTGTGTTAAAAAGAAGGTTAATCGAATCTTTTACTCTTCTTCGGCGTGCATGTATCCGGAACACAACCAAATGGATCCCGACAATCCCAACTGTACGGAAAATTCAGCCTATCCGGCCCAGCCGGATTCTGAATACGGATGGGAGAAATTATTCAGTGAGCGTTTATGGTTTGCTTTTGCTCGCAATTATGGCCTTACGATACGGGTAGCTCGTTATCATAATATTTTTGGCCCTCTGGGCACGTGGGACGGCGGCCGCGAGAAGGCTCCTGCCGCCTTCTGTAGAAAGGTCGCGAGAGCTCGTGAGGGCGCCGAGATTGAAGTTTGGGGGGATGGCCTACAAACTAGGTCCTTCCTCTACATTGATGAGTGTATAGAGGCCACCAGGCGCCTTATGGACCACCCTACATTTGAGGGCCCCGTGAACATCGGATCCGAAGAGATGATCGCCATCAATAAGTTTGCTGAGATGGCAATTGACATTTCCGGAAAGAGTCTTACAATTGATAATATTGATGGAGAACGCTTCAAAGCCAAATATGGATTCCCAACCCCGGTGGGCGTACGAGGGCGTAATTCCGACAATACTCTTATTCGTGAGAAGCTGGGATGGGATTATCAACAGGCTCTACGGTGTGGAATGGAAAAGACATATGCTTGGATTGCAGAGCAGGTAGAAAATGCATGAGTTAACCAAATTAGGGCGCAAATATGGTACCGACAAAGCGACAACTCACACTTTTACCGAGCGTGTTTATGGCCCCCTATTTGAGGAAATAAAAGAGAAGCCCATAAGCTTATTAGAGATAGGAGCCGGTAAAGTAGGTGGCTCGTCTAAGATGTGGAAAGAATATTTTACTCAAGGGGAGATTTATTGTATGGATCCCTTTTTTCTGCCCGACCAGGAGGTTACTCTTTCGGAGTTAGAGGGACTAGACATTCATGTTATTCGGGGCAATCAGTTACATCGCGAAGACCTTTTGCGGTGCGGTGAAGCATGTCTGACTGGATATGATTATATTATTGACGACGGCGCCCATATGCCCGACGCAATTCAGATTAGTTTGGGGACGCTTTTTCCCTTTTTAAATTCTGGGGGATTCTATATCGTCGAGGATCTTTCCACCGCGTCTCGTCGCGGCCATAATTGGGAGGAGACTAACGTTAATTTGGATAAACTGGATTCTAAAGGATTAATGAAGGCGCGCCATGTTCAAGAACACACTCTGGAAGAGGCGTTTACTGTCCTGGACCGCGCCAAGCAGTGGTTATCGAAGACGCTGACCCCGACAGAATGTGCCTACCTGGTAGAAAATATTCAGGATTGGACCATTCTCGATGACGGCGGCCGCAAAAACAATATTTGTATTATTAAAAAGAAATAAGGAGGTAATAATATGGCTAAATGCTTAGTAACAGGACATAAAGGATATATTGGCTCTCGCCTTTACGGCGAATTGATTGCTCAAGGTCATGAAGTGATGGGAATAGATTTAAAGGATATCGTTTCTCATGATGTTATCACATCTTTGGCGGAAGGAACTGACGGCTCATTTCATCCCCATTATATTAACTTTGAGCCCGAGTATGTTTTTCATTTAGCTTGTTGGCCACGGATAGGCTTGTGTTTAGAAAGTCCTGTGGAGACCATGTACAACAATGTAATGGCCGGCTCGGTTCTTTTAAATTTCGCTCGCAAATGTAAGTCGGTTAAAAGAGTAATTTATTCTTCGTCATCGTCGGTGATGGGGAACGGTGATGGTCCGACAAACCCCTATGCACTACAAAAGCTAATTACCGAGAAAGAGTGCGGCATATATTCCGAGGTATATGGGCTAGATACGGTATGTTTAAGATATTTCAACGTGTATTCAGAAGACCAGCGCGCTGACGGACCGTACGCTACAGCAGTCGCGAATTGGCGCCGCGCCATTTTGGAGGGCGACACTCCGTTTATTACAGGCGATGGCGAACAGCGACGTGATATGATTCACGTTAGTGACGTAGTAGCTGCGAATATTCATTGTATGGAATATAATGACCGCTTTGATGGGGCTGTTTTTGATGTAGGAACGGGAGAGAACATTTCTCTTAATGAAGTAAGAGAGATAGTTCAAGTATATCATGATGTAGAGTTTGATTATGTGGCCGAACGCCCCGGAGAGGTGGCGACAACCCGTGCTAATACAGAGTCATTGTCAAAGTATGGGTGGGATGCTGCAATTGATATTCCGGTCGGAATTCACCGGTGTTTTAATATTGAAGGAGGTCACCATGACTAAAGAAGTAATTGGCATAATCGGTCAAGGGTTTGTGGGAACAGCTATTCGTGAAGGTATGAAGAATCATTTTACTATTGAAACGTATGATAAGTTTAAAGCCAATGTATCTACATGTTCATCTCTAGAGGATGTCTGTGCGAAAGCCCATATTGTTTTCACATGTCTTCCTACGCCGATGAAACGAGATGGATCTTGCGATTTATCGATTTTGGAGGGGGCTGTACGCGCCATTAATTCCTTTGATTTAGGAAATATCGTGGTCATTAAATCAACAGTGGTACCGGGTACGACCGCGCGACTTAATGAGGAGTGCGCCAATGTTGACATTGTTTTTAATCCAGAATTTCTCACGGAAGCCAATTATATTGATGATTTTAAAAATCAAAATAGGATTATTATTGGAGGCCCTCGTCCCGCCACCACCATCATTAAAAATATGTTCCGTAAAGTATTTCAGAAAACCCCTATCGTGAAAACAGGATCCAACACAGCCGAATCAGTAAAATATTTCATTAATTGTTTTTTGGCGACCAAGGTAAGTTTTGCGAATGAGTTTAAACAGATTTGTGAGCCAATCGGGGTGGATTATGATAAGGTGGTAGAGTATGCTTTATATGATCAACGGATCGGCCCAACGCATCTTTCGACTCCGGGCCCAGACGGCCTCAAAGGTTTCGGGGGCTCATGTTTTCCTAAAGACTTAAATGCATTACTATATTTTGCTAGAATGAACGAACTAAATCCTACAGTTCTGCAAGGAGTGTGGGAAAAAAATCTTGAAGTTAGGCCCGAGAAAGACTGGGAACTTCTTAAAGGAAGAGCAGTCTCAGAAGAATAAGGAGAAAAAAATGAAATTATCTAACCAAGCAGTTGGCGCCCTGATGATGGCGCTTCAAAAATCTCTAATGGAACAGAGCGATATAGTGCCAGTTCTACAGGAGATGAATTTTCAGGTTGACCCTGAAGATGCCAGCCAGTCAGTGCTGGTGGTGACAAATCCTCCGGTGGTTTCACTCGAAGGAGTCACACTAGAAGACAATGAAGAACATCTAACCATGGAGGAAAATTAAGATGGCAACCACACGAAAGACACAGAAGAAAACTAAAGGGAGCAGCGCCCCCGGAGGGCAGAGTATGGGCCGCGGCGCGGTCCGTGATCTTGTAGAAGAGGTCTTACGCGGCGCACTACGCACGCAGGCGCGGGAATTAGAAAAACATCTCAATGATATTGATACGCGATTGACGGCCCTAGAGAAACGGTAGGGTGCCTCGATACGAATATCGATGCACTTCGTGCGACGCCCTCAGTGTACTTTTTCATCTCTCTGAAGAAAAAGCACCGCCATGTCCTCACTGCGAGAACGAGGGAACTCTTGTTAAGTCGTTAACTACTTTTACTACGTCGCGCCGTTCTAAACCGACGACGCGTGTGGGCACCGTTACGGAAGAGTTCATCCAAGACGCGCGTGAAGACCTTAAACAACATCGTAGTGATCTAGATAAGGAGCGATAATGTTAACCTATAGTCTATTAGTACTTTCTTTCGTTCTTAATATCTTTTTATTGTGGTATGCACTAAAGTTACTCAAGAAATTTTATTTTATATCTGGTGCATTAGCAGATCTTTTTTTAACCACAAAGGCATTTCGAGTTTTTGTGAGCTCTCTTTATAGTATGGATAGTTTTCGTGGGGAGCCCATTATCCAAGAACTCTTGCAGCGCATTAGAGAAGTAAATTTAGAGGTAGAAGAATTTCGGGACATATTTCAATATACTTTAGACACAGAATTAGAGGAGGAGCTTAATGTCGCGGACGAAGAAGCGCAAGAAGTCAACTAAAAATTATTATTTTACACAAGTTCATGAAGATGCAATAGTAAAATACGCAAACACTGACGATAGGGAGCTAAGATCCAAGTTATATATTGAATATATTCAGCCGGCTTTTGACCAGATGGTTGATAAAATTATATATACGTATCGTTTTACAACTCTTCCTAATATAGATTATTTAAAATCAGACTGCAAAGTGTGGCTTACTACAATTTTAAATAAATATGATCCTTCGAAGGGATCGAAAGCTTTTTCCTATTTTTCGGTTGTTACAAAGAATTGGTTCATTCATAAGGTTAAAAGAACCCAAAAAAGGAACCAAACAGAGATATTTATGGAGGATATCTTAAACGAGCTTGATGAAAACCTGGTCTCGCGAGAAGCAACCTATCTGCAGCAGCGATCAGAGATGGAGTTTTGGAACTCTTTGGACAAGGAGATCCATACTTGGGATGCTTTTATGCTTAAAGAAAATGAGAAAAAGGTTCTTATGGCGGTTCGTATTTTGTTGGACTCGGCGGATACAATCGAAATTTTTAATAAAAAAGCTATTTATTTATACTTGAGGGAGATCACCGGCCTTAATACAAAACAGGTTGTAAATAACCTTAATAAATTGAGAAAACGATATAGGGCTTTTAAGGAAAAATGGGAAAACGGCGAAATCTAAATTTAGATGAGTATATAGAAGAAACGACCACCAATATCCGCGAGGACCGGGCGATGGCAAAGTCGTTGCTAATGGATGCACTTAATGATATGAAGTTATCAGATTCTTCGCGACGCGAATTGGGACCCATCGCCGCGAAGTATATAGAGAATCTACAACGATCCAACGAACAGTTGGTTAAGCTAGCGGCTCTCCTTCAAAAACAAACATCTCACCAATTCGGCCTAACATCTGATGATAAAGAACAATTATTCGATCTTTTAAACGAAGGATCAGAGGAGGATACGAACAGTGGCTAATCCGTTAACACTAGCAAACTTAAACCAGGGAACCCTAAACAACGTAGGTGACTCCAGTGATCGAGGTACGACAGGCGATCCGCGACGTACTACTAATCTCCGCTCCCTTCGCCGCACAACTCAAGATGCCTATGCTCCTAATGCTCTCGGCCATCGCAATAGTTATAATGGAATTGTGGTAGCCTCTTATGACAGCACCGCCCCTGGTCCCACAAACATCGGCGCCCGCATGGAGCAATATACGGATAATCTTACAGCGAATGATCACCTCAACCGCTACCGCGCGGCCGGTGCGGCCCATGAGCAAGAGGGCGCCCAAGAAGCCGCGACCGAAGCCGCCGGGGACTTCGTGAGCATGACGCAGAAAGAAATGAGCTTAAGATACATATATAAGGTGTTCATCCCTGAGCTTGACCCTCGCCCAGTCCCCGGCTTTGGAAACATCAAGGATCCCGTTACACTGTCGCTTCCCGAAGTTCAGGCCGACATACCTGGCGGCATGGGTGCCATAGCTAACGGGACTCTCGTGGTTGTAACTTATGAAAATGCTGAAAATCTGTATAACCCTCGTATTACTCGAATCCTCAAAGAAGGAATTCAAATTCAGGATGAGCCCTTTTCTAAACGGGTGGGGGGAGGGTCCGGCGGCGGCGGACTTGCCGCAGGAAGCGGAAATTATGGTAGCCCATCTGGGAATTCCGCCGGGATGCCGGTGGGTGGTGAGACTCTTATAACTTATGATCCCAACAATTATGACCCGGAACAGGAAGTCCGGGATTATAAGGGCCGACTTGTACCAGTCACGGAAGCAGAATGTTTGACTCGCGATAAAGAACATCATATCGGCAAAAAATGGGGCCTCCTGAGCCAGAAGGGCTCCGTAAAGGTTGCAAAGTTCCCCGGCGATGAGTATCTTCCCGCAATGAGAAATGTACATCAGGATCTGATTAATCGACTGCGCCAAGCTGCTAAAAATATACGCAAGAATGGCGGTCAATATGCTAATTTTAAATTTAAGCCCTTCGGCGATAGTGGCCGAACGTTTGCGGGCCAACGAAAAGCTTATTTAGTAAAAGGGGTCCCGGGCCCAGCAACTAAAGTGATCCGCCCCGGCAAGTTCGATTCGAGGGGGAGGCAACTGTACAGTTGCCCCGGCCCGGGCTGCAAATGGGGGAGGAAAAAAAAATCCAAGCATTGGCGATACGACCCTGCGACGTGGGGCACAGGTAAGGAGAAGGCACTCAAAGGGGAAGGTACCTACAGTACGAAGAAGGACTATCATGGCCGAGCCCTGTTCCCAGGTGAATCCTCCGTAGCTCACCCGTGTAATGGTTTTCATACAGAAGGACAGGCCGTCGATTTAAACCAAGGCCAAATAAAAGCCGATGTTTTAGCCCATGGCCCAATTTATCAGGGTTTATATGATGCGGGGATGCGCCGGCTGTTCCGCGAGTTCTGGCACTGGGGCGTTGGCCCGACAAATCCCGGCAAAACGGGCCCCCCCAAGACCACCCTCAAGGCGCCGTACCTTAACAAGGAGATTAGAAACCACCACAGAGATCATGTTTTCGCAGCCACGGGTGTCAGCCCGGGAGACACTTTCCGTTCCACCGACAAGGCCAGGGCCCGGTACGACCGCGAGATGGCCTGGACATAGACCTAGAAGGAGTTTAGGAAATAACAAATGGGAAAAACTACACGCGCAATTAATCTTAGCAAACTGCCACCCACCACTCGTGCTTTTTATGATGGGCTCGATGCGGTAGGCAAGGCACACTTTTTTGGATTCGGCGATGGCTCGCGCTCAGATTTCGATGTGCCCGATTATATTACTACAAACGTAGAGGACGTAAGAAGCAAAGGGAACTCTTTCATAGTATTGGGCCTTGACCGCCCTAATAATATTTTATCTGGCTTTGGAGGTCAGCGCAATAGTCATTGCGCGGCGATCGATATTGTAGCGGGCCGTTTGGGCAACCTGGCAGCTAAACAAGATGGCGCCGGCAAACTTAATTTGGTGGATCCGAATTTTAAATTAGACGCAGCCCGGATATATCTTTCTCAAAGATCTAATCCCGATTATCATTTTGGACTTGCTGCAGGCACCGTCGGAAACACAACTTTGAAAAGCCCGCGAAGTACGGTGGCCATGAAAGCTGATACTTTACGTTTTATCGCAAGAGAGAACATTAAACTTGTTACGAAAACAGATCGTAAGAATTCTCAAGGAGGGGACCTCACTGATCTGGATAAGTCGTTATTCGGGATTAATCTGATAGCCATGAACGATGACCGACCGGGCGCCCTACAACCACTTGTTAAAGGAAACAATCTTAATGAGTGCCTAAAAGAAATCGTGGCGTCTATCCATACCCTCCGCGGGCTGTTTAAAAATTTTGTTACATATGATAGAGAACTCACTCAAACACTTTTAACTCATAAACACTATTCTCCCTTTTTTGGAATTCCTACTTCACCCAGCTTGGATGAATTGGTGCCAAAGGGAGTAGAAGTATTGATTAATAAGATTACTAATGTTGAAGTCCAACTGGAAACTCACGGTACATCTTTAGTAGGAGTTCAGCAAAATTATCTAGAAGCACCGGGGGGGGCCGAAACGGTCGACATCGGGGGCGGGGGACAAAGTTTATTTATTTTAAGTAAGTACAACCACACCAATTAAGATAAGGTTGTTTAAGAGGGTAAACTAGGAAACATTATGAAACGATACAAGGGCGAAATATTTAATATTCCTTTTTATGAAGCCAAATCAGAGCTGTACCGAGTAAAATTACGTATTAAAAAAAATAAGCTTGACGATCCGGACAATACGGAACCAGGTGATTTTACGTCGGCCGACATGCAGTATATTAAAAAACGTGCTGTACGCCGGTTTGTAACGTATTTTTTCCCTGAATTTTATGCTTACTTGTATGATGAAACAGCTTTTGCATTAATGACTAATGCAGATATCACTGTTGCTGAAGAGCTCATCGAAGATCTAACGAAGCGTACGAACGTAGAGGGAGTGGGCAGTATGGGCGCCTACCCCGCTAAATGGCTTATGATTTGTACTGTTTTATACCCGGTACAGAAAAAACGGCAGCAGCTAATAGCTGCCGAAAAAATGCCTTCATATGAAGAAACATTAACATTTTTTAATACCCAACAAGGCAATACCGGAATGTCGTCAGCAAGTACATTTGATGTAGCGCATTTGGGGAAAACAAATAAATCTTTGAACGACGGCCTCAAGACCTATAATCAACAAATGCAGGGCTTTGAGGGTCAACTTAATATTAATGTAGATTTTAATATTTTGCAATTAAGCACAAACGCCGTTCTCAATAAGGCTATAACTATGTTGTCCAGGCAACTAAATGTGGGAAAACCTTCCTATGCTTTTAGTGAGGCCGACACCATCACTATTTCGTTTGGGACGCAATCCCGAGAGGGCGCCCCCGATCGTCTTGCAATTGTGCGCATGGATTATCTTCTTGTTGAAGACTCTCTCGGATCGCGACCAATGACTATAGGTTATATTTCTCAAATGAAATATAACAACAAACTACGCGATCCCCTCACGCTTGCTGTTCTCAAAAATTATGAGCTGATGCTTGAAGCTGTGAATACCAGCGGCCCATTGGGGATGGGTTCTAATAGTGGTTTTTCATTTATGGAATTTTTGACTCACCCCGAAGTGACTGGTTCTTTGGGGCAGATGGGTAGCATCTTCGACACTCCTCCCCCCAACCTCTTCAAAGAAGCAGAAAATCTTTTTATGGAGGCGGCCAAAGAATTTGAGCTTATCGATATAACCAACACCGAGGCACTCGAAAAAGGATTTAAAACTGCTTTTAACTCAGCTGAACTACGGTCTCTTAAGATAAGGGTGGCGGACAATCCGGAGGTTTTTGCTGCCGTGCAAGCGGCAAATGTGGAGAAGGCTTTGGATGCCGCCGTGGATATTTCCAAGAAGCTAGACAATATCTTACAGAACGGCCCCTTTGCGTTTGTTGAAAAAAATCCTGTAATTGACCGATTGTTTAGAGAACTGGGGATTGAAGAACTCGCTAAAGAAGCTGTGATGTGTTTAATGATGGGGCTTAATATCTCCATCAGCCGAGTAACACAAGCAGTCCAGAAATCCTTATCTGAAATTAAATCGTCGCTCTATTACCCCCCAACACTCCCCCGCACTTCGATTTCTAAGCCCAAGATTGATCCAGATCAGTTTCAACTTTTTTCGATTGGTCCAGAGATCTGGAAAGAAATTTTACAAATCGTTGTCGACACACTCCAGCAAGCTGCTATAGAAATAATTAAAAAGTTGGCCGAGATTCTGAAGTTTGAGTGTCCATTTACAAATCCACGTGCCCAAGATGAAGGCGCGCAAGATATTGTGGCGATGATAAACCCCATCAACCCCGGGCTGCTTGGGGGGCCAGGTTCCCCCCTGGATCAGATTGCGAACACCCGAGCAATCACTCCTGAAGAGTTGTCCATTTATTTAAGGGCCCTTTCTGGAATTCTTACATCAACCGAGATATGTATCTTGTTTCAGGCTAGCGAGCGCTCTAATATGTCTGGTCCTTTGATGGATAAAATGATTGAGTTTAATGAAGAATATCCTCACCCTTACATTCGTCATGAGCTTGTAAGTTGGTCGTCCATGACGGCATTCATAGCACAAGTATCTCAATATGTGGACGTTACCGAACTCTGTAATGAAATTGCCAATGAGGTATATGTGCTAAACAAAGAACGCATAGATATATGTTTGGCGCCCCGAGATCCTCTTACAGGAGATATGATAGAGTTGGTTGATATTTTCGAGAATGGACTCCAGCTTCAAATGCCTGAGATTAATCTGGATTGTCCGGACCGCGATAATTTTCTTAATGACCCCACTATCACGGTGGCAATTCCGGAAGTCTTTTCGACGTTGACTCACACTGTTGCAACACAGTTTAACGAATCTGTGGGCTCCGTTAAAAATATATTATTGGAGCCACGTATGGTGACTGGTACCGGCGGCTCCAATATTTTTTCTAATTTAGTCGATGCCGAAGTTGACACAAGTAGTCTTGGCGAATTGGATCCTAGATTTTTGGAGAATATTGTAAAGGTTCTCGACACGATCGCTTCCCTGGATCTTGAACAGTGTGAGATAGATTTATCCACCATTGCTGGATTTGATGTTGCGTCGGCTGCCGAATTTGCAGCAAATATTACTAACGTCATTGCTGGTGTTTTATCAGATCCGGAATTTTTAGATAGTATTGAAGGTGTCCGGGATCAACTGGAAAGCATGAAGCCCGAAGATATTGTAGCTGGAGGCCCCGGCGGCGGGGGCTTAACACCTTTTGCTTCCTATCGATTTAATGTAAACTATTTGAGAGAGTTTATCAATTATATTAATATAGGCGAGACGACCTATGCCAACGGGCGTGTTGCGATTCCCTTACATTTTGGCTCCAGCGTGGGGGACCCTCCCCCCGAAGAGGGCGAGTTCCAAGCCATGGAAGCCGACCTAACACAGTTCCAGCCCATTCATTTGAATTTTAGCTTTCCATTTCTGGCGCCATATAGTTTTGGTGTTCGGCCTCCTTCGATGGTTTCAGGAGCCGAAGTTAGCGGCGTCGGCCAAGTCGACCCCATTACGGGTATCCCAGTCGGCCCAGCCAGTTGTACCCGAACAGAACAATTTATAGCATCACTGATATATCGCGTGTTGATGATTAGTGTTGGCCAAGGATCGAGTTATGGTTTTGGGGAATATGCGGACAATCCCAATATTACAATACCCAATTTTGAAACTATATCCCCTCAAGCCTTTAAGGAGTTACGTTTTGCATCGCAGGCCACTCATACAATACCCTTAAAGAAACTAACTCCCGTTCTACTAGACGCAATTAAAGCATATTTTGCTATCTATGGGCCAGAACTTCTGAACGCCGGCATATATGTGATGATCAAAAGAGATTATGAAGAAGAGAATAATTGTGCTTTAACATTTTTGGGCCCCGACGCACTTGAAATTCAATATGTACAGTATGTTAATGAAGCGATAGAATCTTTTTCGCCTTCGGAACTTGAAACGAGCCGCAGCTATCTAGAATTGATATACCCGCGCGAGCTACCAGAGACTCCTAATTTAATTATGAATTTTCATTCGTCAGGGGACCTAATTCCCGAGGAATCTTTTTCTACATATATTAGTTCAAGTGCCACAGAACAGGCCTTTGAAACACCAACATTAAATGAACAGAATGTTTATTTGAAACCATTTGTAGACAAGTTTAAGTACGCTTTATTTGAGGCAGACCCCAGCAGGAACCCATCCCCACGCCCCACCGGGTCTGGAGACAAAGCTTCTCTTGGTTTGTCGGCATCCCAGAAGCGCGAGGTGGAGAGCAAACATTTTCCTATTGTGTATGCCCTTCTGGTAGATGGGATGTTTGATTATGTAGTTCGTAATGGAATATTCGACGCGGGGACACTGCAATCTTTAAGCCTGTTCCCGAATCCTGATTGTCCTCCGCATCAATCTGGCGACCTATTAGATATTAAAGGAATTTTTCAACAAATGCGTGAAGAATATGTGGAGGCCGCGTGTAGCAGAAATCGAGAAGGGATGCCCCTCCGCGTGATCGTTCGGGATATTATTAAATATGGACTGTATCTCTTGTTGTTCCAAACTCATGTGGCCGAGGTCGTCGTTAAAAATATTTTTGTTCTCTCTGCATTTAAGGTGGGGGAGATAATGCGGGACAAAGAGGGCTTTGTGTTCAAATATATTAAGAGTCAAATTAGGCTTTCAATTACGCGATTCCTCGATACTTTGGAAGCATCGGGAACGATAACCATGCGGGAAGATCTGGTCGCCTACTTCAATCGCAAGATTAGCCGCGACCTGGTATCAAATCAGGGGGGCATTACTTATGGAGATAATAGAATCGCCTTTCCTAATAATACTCTTTTTGCGAACCACTCATATCCAGCCACCCCCCCTGTATCCGAAGAAGAGAACGCGGCCGCGAATGCTCGTCAAGCTTCCGCCACCGGCACCGCCACTTTTGAGGACATTATAGACTATATGTTAGAGGATAGATTAATTATTGGTGGAACGGCCATTAATAATATATTGCGCTTCGCTCTTCCGGACAACGACCCGGTTTCTCTAAATGAAGCATTTTTGGCTAGTATCCCGACCTATACGGTGCCCGAAGATGGGCGTAATTTTGTTACGTCACGTGCTAAATCTATTTTTGGGGAAGAAGAAGGTGTGTATGAGGTGTTTTTCACGCGCAGACGCCAAACGGAGGGAGTACTTAGTCGCCCGCGCGCACGTATAAAGTTGTGGTATTACTACGGTGGAGAAGATCCTCGCGCTGTCAAGATATTCCAGTTAGCTGGTTCAATTACATCAGGAGACGAGCCGAAGGGACTTATTGATGCGTTGCGAGATGGCGATATTGTGGCCTCGGTGTCCTCGGGTCCTGGTCCGGGCGGATTTGACGACCCGCCCGCAGAGGGCCCAGGCGCCCCCGCTGGAGTTCCAGGGGTGGGAGTCTAATGGTTGACGTAAGCACTTTGTTACCTCTGTACGACTCGCCTCACTGGGAGCCTATTGCCGACGCACAGGGTCTGAGTTCTCGATGGCAGGCTTATAATCTGGTCCTTTATGGCGACACTGACCCCGGTGTAGACACAATGGATTACCGTGAAAATGTCGTCGGCGATAATCCCAGGGCCCTGAAGAAACGTCTGAAGTTATCGGGAGCGGAATCTGGCGACCCAGATCAGGTTTTGGACGGCAAGGTTGCTGATATTGGAGACGTTAACTTCGAGGTTGGAGTTAATCTACGCTCTACGTGGTTCTGGCGTCTTAAGGAGTCCAATAGAGTATTAAATTGGGCCCGGAATGTTGGTTTGACGTCGGAGGAGTGGGGGACCTCTACTTATCGACCTCGGACCGAGCTTGATTCATGGAGTAAAACTGATTTTCTCTCATATAACCGCGGCTCCCGGCCTGACCTTAAATATAACGACAATCATACTCCCGATCTTTTTGTTATACACGAAGATAGTGGAATAGCATTTGTTCCGTATAGTATAGTCGTAAAGATTGTATCTCTTCATAATAAACTCTATGGAACGTCGCTGAAGGCTACCACGCCGGATCGAAGTGTTTTGCGCACCGATAACACAATCTACCGATGGATTTTAGATAATGTGCGAGCAGGCCTTGCTGCGCTAGAATATTTAATTGAATTTGCATATCCCCCTGGACCTACGGATGAAGAGGCTCTCGAAGAAATAGAAGATCTCACGGAAGAAGCGGAATTAGAAGAGGGGGTAACGGATTTTATATTAGAAGCCCTAACTCCTACCGAGCGTGAGCAAATCATTGAAAAAAAGGACTATAAAACCTATTTTTCTACTACCTTTAATAAAGAAGTAATTACTAGCCTTCCTCTAGTACAAAATTTCTTTTTAACCGCCAAACATTTTCAAAATATTGGGGATGCATTTGCCACCACTAACCAACTAACATCAGAAATATTAATCTCTACGATTCGTAATGCTGACGGATGGAAAGCGGAGCCGTCAACGGCCGGCCCTCCGAGCACCGTACCGGCCAACAATACTGGTGCGATACCAGATGATCGAAACCTGTCTGGCGCCGCCAAAGATTTTATTTTGAAGATGCTTATTATGACGCCCATTAATATTCTTAAGGGGATAGTCGAGCTGATAGACCCTCATGTTGCGATCGCCAAGCTTATTAAAACGGGTACTGGTTTTGCTTTTAACCAATTAGAGACGCCGCTGGGAGTTGCCGCCGCAGGGATTAATACAGCGCGCAAAGAAATGTTGATCACCGAAGAAGAAAAGGAGGCTTTTGTGGGTCTCTCCGGCAACGATCTCCTTAAACTTATCCTATGTGTACTGGATTTGGCCATGAAGCAGCTGCCGAATCCCGCCACCGGCGAACCCCCGCCGGAAAATTTCCATCCGCGTATTACTGAAATGGGGGTAGATTTTACCGGGACAATCTCGGGAATGTTAATGATCCCGCCGTCGCCATTAGGGATAATTTATTTATTATTGGGACTAATTAAAATACCGCCGGATGAAATGGGTACAACCCAAGATGTTATAGACGTTACGGCGGAGGATGACTGCGATGACAATGAGCCTGGATCAGAAGAAGACGAGGATTAAGCAATGAGTACTGGATTATCAGTATCTCTCCCTCTGGTGATGAGCCCAACATTTGGGGCCTACCACTTGAATACCACCTTTGCCGAAGTGGCCAAACAGAATTTAAAAATGTTGATACTTACGGTCCCCGGGGAAAGGATTATGGATCCCCATTTTGGAGTAGGGCTTAAGACATTTTTATTTGAACAGCAAGATTCTGTTACATATTCAAGGCTAACGGATAAAATTTTGTCCCAAGTAGCAACTTATTTGCCCTATCTTTCCGTAACAGATATCGACTATGGGATTCCAGAGAATAATCCTGACTTCTTCCCCTATGATCTGACTATGAAAGTTAAGTTTACTATAAAGCCGCTGCATATGTCTGTTATATTGGATTTAAGTAAGAAAATTTAGATAAGTGAGAAAAGAGGATGAGTAAAAAATTAATACCTATTGATTATACAAGCCGCGATTTTGATTCAATTCGCAAAGATCTAGAGAATTATGCTAAACGTTATTATCCCAACACTTATCGGGATTTTAATGAAGCATCTTTTGGTTCTCTAATGTTGGATACAGTAGCCTATATCGGCGATATCCTTTCATTTTATCTTGATTATCAAACTAATGAAAGCTTTTTAGATAGTGCTATTGAATATACAAATGTAGTACGTTTAGCCCGACAGATGGGGTTTAAAATAGATGCCAGCCCTTCTTCTTATGGTGCTTTGACTTTTTATATTGAACTTCCCGCAGATGGGAGCGCTTTAGGGCCGGATCTTGCATACGCCCCCGTTCTGCGCGCCGGCTCAACATTTTCTTCTGTGGACGGGGGCTCTTATACCTTAGTTGATGATGTGGACTTCGCGCAAACGACCAATCAAGTGGTAGCCGGGACGATTGCTGCAGGTCTTGGTGGTGCACCTACCACATATGTAGTCCGCGCCCAAGGTCGCGCTGTCTCTGGCCGCGCCGGCTTTCAGGAGACGACGGTGGGATCCTTTCAGCGTTTTTTGCGAGTTGATTTGGAAACCGCTAATATTGCAGAAGTGACCACCGTGACTGATAGTGAGGGGCACGAATATTATGAGGTAGACAATTTATCACAGAATACTATCTATAAAGCCGTACGCAATAGTGATACCGCGACTAACAATACTGTTAAGAATATAATGAAGGCATATCCGGTATCTCGGCGCTTTGTGGTGGAGCACCAAGGAGATCGAACATATTTGCAATTTGGTTATGGATCGGACTCAGAGCTTCTCTCCGAAGCTGTTCTGGATCCTTCGAATTTGGTTTTAGATCTTACCGGGCGAAATTATACCACAGATACTGGTTTTGATCCTACGAAGCTTATTAGTAGTGATAAATTTGGAATTGCTCCGGCTAATACTCTACTACGAATTGGGTATCGAGTGAACACTACGCGCGATGCTAATGCAGGCGTCAACTCAATAATTAATTTGAGTAAGCCGATATTTAAATTTCCAAATCAGGGAGCTCTAGATGCCGGCTCTCGGACGACTGTGATGGGCTCCTTAGAGGTAACCAATGAGGCGCCTTTCGTGGGAGATGTATCGCTTCCTTCCGCGGACGAAATTAAACAGCGAGTATTTGGCTTCTTCGCTACCCAAAATCGCGCAGTAACTGCACAAGATTATGAAGCCCTGTGCTATGGACTCCCGGCCAAATTTGGAGCCATTAAGCGCGCCACGGTTGTCAGGGATTTTGATGAACTCAAGCGAAACCTCAACATTTATGTAGTCTCAGAGAGCACAAGCGGTAAGCTCGTGGCGGCAAACGTTACTCTCAAAAATAATTTAAAAACGTGGCTTGCACAATATAGAATGATTAATGATAATGTAGATATTTTAGATGGTGCTATAGTAAACTTTGGACTGAGATATAGTATAAGTATAGATCCTGGCAGTAATAGATTTACGGTTATTAATAAGGCAAACAAGGCCTTGTCCGATTTTTTGTTGAGACACCAATACTCTATTGGCGAAAGTATTCATATAACAGCCTTTCATAAAATCCTCCAAAAAGTAGACGGAATAATTGATGTACGAGATTTGCGTGTGGTGCGACAAATGGGCGCCTCCTATTCAGATGTAAGTTATGATTTTGTCAAAAATTTATCTGCTGATGGGATGCGCATTATTGCCGAGAAAAATATGATTTTTGAACTTAAGTTTCCTAATGTTGACATTAAAGGTTCTATCCGCTAATGGCTATTCTTCGTTATACTGCTAGCGCTGATACTACAATTGCGAGCGCATTTGAAAGCAATCTGACGACCCGCGGTACTGGTTCTAATATGGGGTATGCGGACGCGCTAGAAGTATTTTCTATATATGGGCAAGATTCAGGCTCCAACGGACAATCGCAGGAGTTATCTCGTATTCTGATCGACTTTCCTGTGACACAGATTTCCGCAGACCGCACCGCCGGCCGATTGGGGGCCAGTGGAAGTGTTTCCTTTTTTCTTAAGATGCATAATGCTCGGACTCCCTATACATTGCCTCAAAATTTTAATCTTATTGTGGCGCCGGTTTCTCGCCCATGGAGCGAAGGTACCGGCCTGGACCTGGCCAACTACCAAGATTTGGGAAGCGCTAATTGGATTAAACCCAACAGTACGTCCTCCTGGACCACCGTAGGGGGCGACTATAGAACGGTGAACAACTATAATATTAATTTCCCACAAGGATTTGAAAACATCGAATTAAATGTTACAAACCTGGTGGAGCGGTGGATTAATGGGACGCAAACGAATTACGGGGTAGGAATTCGACTTACCGCAAGCCAAGAAGCATACTTCTCCAGTTCTCTTGGAACTGATAGCGGAAGTGTTATTCAAAATACGGTAGGCGCCACACAGTCTTATTATACGAAGATGTTCTTCGCACGCTCTACTGAATTCTTCTTTAAGCGTCCCGTTCTGGAAGCTCGCTGGGATTCGCGCCTTTCAGATGATAGAGAAAACTTTTTCTATTCTAGTTCGTTAGCCCCAGCAGAAGATAATTTAAATCGTCTTTACCTTTACAATTATATTCGTGGACGTCTTGTTAATATTCCCAACGTTGGTACGGGGAGTATTCGTGTATCTTTTTATTCTGGGTCCGCCACTACACCAACAGACGCAAAACTTCTAATACAGAATGGCATAATTAATGCCACAGCGAGCAATGTTAGCACAGGTATTTACACATGCCAGGTAGCGCTTACTTCGGCAGCCACACCCCTACAGAAGGTTTACGATGTCTGGCATAGCGGCTCATCCCTCCAATATTTTACGGGCTCCTTTTATCCTCAAGCGATGCCCACATATGAGGCTGCCCCCACTTTTAATCGAGTCACAAGCTGCACCAACCTTAAGAAGAAATATTCACGGCAAGATAAAGCTCGATTCCGCTTTTTCGTAAGAGATAAAAATTGGAGCCCCACATTATACGTTGTTTCTACGACGAATAGTCCAACTCAAATTATACCGAGTGCTTCCTATAATATCCGTAGAGTAACAGATAACTATAACGCTATACCATATGGAACGGGATCTCGCTATAGTACCTATTTGTCCTATGACAAGGACGGTAACTATTTTGATCTGGACATGGCCCTTTTGGAGTCAGGCTACATGTATGCCGTTGGATTATCCTACTATAATGATAGTATAGGAGACTGGCAAGAACAGCCACAAACCTTCAAATTTAGAGTTGAAGAATAATTAGGATGCTATGAGTCTTAAGAAATACTTTGAGATAGGAGCAGATACTCAAGCCCTCTCGAATAAATCGGCCGCGGAGATCGCAGATCAGGTTGAGTCTGTAGGCTATCATGAACAAGATATTATCAAAGAGGAGCGCTACCTTCCTCAAATCGATCTATCTAAGCCGGCTAATTTTGCGCGCTACGGAAGTGCGGAAGAATATTATACCCAGGCTATCAAGCGCATTTACCAGACTTATCCCTATGATGGGTCGTTACAAGAGCGTCTAGAATGGGAGAATGAATCTAGCTACATAGATCTTCATATTTTTGACACTAAATATCCCCGCACTAATGGCTATATTATTTTTTCGGCTGATGGGTGGGGGACGCCCACTACATACCCTAATGGTTATGGAGCTTCATCGCTTCCAGAATATGTTGCGGTCAAAGGGGGCCCTTCGGGAAACCCCCTCGGCGCCACTCCTACACGGACCCAGTTCACTGGATCCAATTATTATGAACCCTCGAAGAACCGAGGATCGAACTTGGCCCTCAATGTTAATAGTGAAGGCGCATCGGTCGAATTTTGGCTAAAGAAGGATGCTTTTAACGTTGCCAACACCGAGAAAGAAGTTATTCTGGATATATGGAATGGAGTAACCTCTTCTGCTACAAATTATGCACGTCTTCGATTGGAATTAACAGGCGCCGCTCGACGCGACGGTCTCCCTTTGGGCGCCCAGCCCTTCTTGCTCACCCTATATTCTGGATCTACCGGCTTCTCAGAGGCAAGCATCGCTCCCACCTCCGTCACGACTACGGGCTCTGTTGCTGATGGAAACTGGCATCATTATGCGGTCACACTGAAGCAAGACACAAACGTTACTACGCGCTTTTATATGGATGGGCAGTTCCGTAGAGAAACACAGCTCTCCGCTAGCGGAATGGGATCATTAAGCGATATATCGGGTTATGATCTCCGCGCCACACTCGGTGCCCTCGTAACAGCCCCGCGTAAGCTGACGACGCCTGCCTATGCCGGCAAATTATCTGCTTCTTTAGATGAATTTCGTTTCTGGAAGACTCAACGCACCTCTCAACAGATTGGGCGTCACTGGTTTACTCAAGTGGGCGGCGGCGTTAATACGGATCCCGCACCCTTCATCCAGACCGAAGTAAGTGCCAATTTAGATTTGGGTGTTTATTTTAAGTTCAACGAAGGCATCACAGGAAATAGCACTACGGATAGTACGGTACTAGATTTTTCTGGTCGCTTTTCTAATGGTTCGTGGACTGGTTATACTTCAAACTCTCGAAACACTGGATCTGCCATCGTGTTGTCAAACGCGGCCATTAAAGAATTTAAGGATCCCATTATATATCCCAAGCATCCTTCGGTTGTGAGCCTCCTTGATGGGCTGCAATTAAGTGGTTCTAACTATGATGTTAATAATAATGCCGCCATTTACCATACGATGCCGTCCTGGGTTATTGATGACGACGCCGACGGAACCGGCGAACTGAAGAAGCTGACTCAAATACTGGGCAGCTATTTTGATACGCTGCATATGCAAATCAGTGACCTAAGTCGTCTTAAAGAAATATCATATGTAAGTGGGAGCGATAAGCCGCTGCCTTTTGCGGAACATCTTCTGCAATCTCATGGGTTTGTTGCTCCAGATCTCTTTATCGAGGCTGATGTTATAGAAAAGCTGGCCGATCGTAGTGAAAAACGTATATATGAAAAGTCTCTGCATGAGATAAAGAATGTTATTTACAAGAATATCTATAATAATCTTTCTTATATTTATAAGTCCAAGGGAACGGAGAAAAGTTTTCGCAATCTTATTAGATGTTTCGGCGTTGATGATGAGCTTATTAAATTCAATATGTATGCCAATAATGTGGAGTTCGAACTCCGCAACGATCGCCGCAATATCGTGGTGGCAGATCGCTTTGTAGACTTTAATACAGGTGCCAACAAGGCCGGCGTGGTGTGTAACGCTGTTGATACGACCAATACAGCTTCGGTTGGGTTTATTACATCAAGTGCGGCACTCCTCGACGGCCACGCGATAACGCTAGAAAGCGAAATACTTTTTCCTCTGAAGAGCGATCAGGCAAGTGTAGCTTATGTTAACACTGATACTATTAGTTCTTCTCTTTTCGGGATACACGGGGTAGGAAAACGCAACCCCGGAACGAATCCTACGTGGCCCTCCACCGATCGTGTTAATTTTCAAGTTTATGCAGTTCGTGACGAGATAAACTCCACTAGTGTTCGTTTTGTTCTAACCAGCTCCACCAACGGTAAAGTTCCTTATTTAACTTCTCCCTTATTTGAAGAGGTTTATGACAATAGTCGCTGGAATCTCGCCGTAAGGATTAAACCAGAAAAATATCCTCTTTCCGCGTTTGTCGAGGGCGCGGATTTGGATCCTCTGCGCACTACGGGGAGCTATACAATAGAGCTTCATGGTGTTGAGGCCGACGCCGGGGAAATAGTCAACACGTTTACTGCAGCAAAGACGGTGGATAGTGTACCAGTTACCTTTATGACAAGTTCGCGTCGTGTGTACGTAGGCGCCCATCGTGTGAATTTTACGGGCAGCGTTCTTCAAACATCCGATGTTAAAGTAAATGCCTGCCGATTCTGGCTCGATTATTTACAGGATTCGGCTCTAGGTGCTCACGCTCTTGACACAGAGAGTTACGGCGCCCTCCATCCTCATTATTATGCGTATCCCTTTAAGCCCAGTTCATCCTATGGAGATGTGACTAAATTTGATACCCTCGTATTTAATTGGGAGTTCCTTACAAATACGGGCTCGAATGCGCAGGGCCAATTTCAGGTTGCAGATTTAAGTTCGGGGTCAGCCTATCGTAATCGAATTAATTCAAGTTTCGATGCACTTAGTACTATTTTAAATCGACAGTATACCGCCAGTGGGAGCAACTTTGCAGTTTCCTCTACAACTCCTATCGATAAAGATTTTATAGTTTCTTCCAAACTAAATTTACCTGAAAATCTATATTCCCACGATATGGTAACGGTCCTGGGAGCCCTAGATCAGAATGTCTTCGGACCCAACAGCCGTCCTACCAACTATTTCTTTGCTTTTGAAAAAAGCATGTATCAGGTAATTTCGGAAGAAATGGTTAATTATTTCGGTGGGTTACGAGACTTTCATAATCTCATTGGTGACCCCGTTAACCAGTGGCGCCCAGAATATAAAGACCTCAACTTTATGCGTCAGAAGTTTTTTGAAAAAGTTCAGAATAAAGAACTGGATTTTGATAAGTTTTATGAGTTTTATAAATGGCTAGATGCCTCTCTTTCTGTGATGTTGCGTCAACTTGTCCCTGCTTCGGCAGATGTGGCAGAAAACGTGCGCACCGTTATAGAAAATCATATTCTAGAGCGGCCTAAGTATCAGAGAAAGTTTCCATTCTTAGAGAAAAACGGAGCTACCGATATCACGGGAACCCTTCAGGGTTTTATGGGTGGAGACAGTTCTGCGCAAGGTTCTCCAGACGAGTATCCACAAGGAAGTGCCTTTTTCACAAATACAGCTTTTACCAAGCGTCAAATTGGATCATCTAATACATCACAAATACGCCCGTGGGCCCTTTTCCACGCTCCTGTCCCCGCTACTGTATGGGGCGATCCGCCTGAACAAAAAAATATATACTGGCACCGCTATATGGAAGAGCGCACACCCGCTTCAAACCGCGCGACGGCCTTTGCGTCGGTCAAAAAAACCTTCGACCGCCGCACCTTGAGTCCTGCTAAGTTCTCTATAGAGGGCGCAACCGCCCCCGGTGGTGTGGCTCGTCACCACAATTCAGTAGTTAATTATGTTTTCCGCGCGGCCGCGGCTTGGGGAGGTTCGATCGCCGGGTCAGCTGCCTTAAAAAATATATTGGTTTCCTCGGGAAGCACTGTAGAACAACTAATCGAGAGTCCAGATGTTTTTTATCCTCCCTTTAAGCAACGTTTGGGTTTTGATTTATCGGGAAGCGCGACTGCTGGGTCGATCTCCGGACCACGCCATGCGCCATTTAGTTTGTATAGTTCTTCTGTTGTTGGCGGCTACAATGCTGAAGTTGTGGCCAATTACGCCTCTGGCGTCCTTCTCACTAATCTACATAATGATTTTGTGATCGATACTGACATCCCTATGCAGGGTCCGTTTCCTGAAAAATATGTAGGGGGGCGCTATTATCGCCACACAGCGCTTAATAAGGGAACCGACAGTAATAAAACTCGCGGGGAAGGGTTCCGTATTAATTTTGATAATGGAGGAACCCAGAATGTTGTGGGCGTCGCACCCAAGTCTCTAGCAATCCTTCCCCCCAATGCTCCTCATGGGAGTGAGGACACTTCCCTTCCCACGGCATTTAGGTTCCGAGATGAAACAACTAAGCGGCCGGTAAATATTCGTAACATTCGAATGCGGACTGGATCCACAGTTATTGGTAACTATGAGAAGAACTATCAAGTTGTCAATTCGAATTCGCGCATGAAGAATGATCCATTCTTTAATGATCAGTCATTTAACTTTGCTCTTTATCCCGAAACACTGGCTACTCGTGGACGTTTCCCTCTTTATCTTCCGGCTGCCGATACTGAAACAAGCACCTATAATCTTAAAAGCACTCTTTATATGAAAAATGATGGCTTAGCCAACAATAATACGTATATCTTTGATGAATCGGCGATATCTGCGACCCCCGCCATGCTCCAAGCTAAGGCCTTTACGATGGGAGTTTGGCTTTCTGCCTCTAAAAACACGTGTCAGCTTGCCGGGCCCGCGTGGGATGCAGCCGGCTATTCTGGTGACGGAGAAGAGCGCGTTATAGTCTCCTGGGGTGGTTATGACGGAGGGATGAACTTTACTCCTAGACGCCTCTTCTTAAAATCCGGATCGACGCGCCCAACCTTGTGTATCGAGATAATGCGTGGTGCTGGTACCAACCCAGAAAATACATATTGGGAATCAGCAAATGATATTTTTACCGGTCCGGGCTGGTATCATATTTTATTTGGTGTATGCGATCTAGGAAGTCAAGTGAAGACAACTGATTTCTTTGCCAGCAATCATAACATTTATGTTAATGGGACGGTGCGCTCCGCATCCTATTACCGACAAGGATCCTACGTGTCCACGGTCATGGCAGCCATGAGCGGCTCTAGTGATGATCAGGTCGGCGCCATCTTTATGCCGTGGGACGGCGCGTGGATATATGCCGAATCATTCCACTCCGCCTCAATCGCAGAAATATCATTTTGGTCAACCAAACACATGAGTGCCTCCTATGGGCCCCAAAAGTTAATTTCTAGCGACACTTTTAGGGACGCCTTATATGCTACAACGACGAGGACTGGGTCCACCGGTACTCGGACTAACTGTAGCTTCCGTAATCTTCCTCTCGACTGGACACACCAAGGAGCGGCTAGTTTAACGGGCACTCTAGTTACCGATGCTGCCATTGCTGCCGTCTCCGGGGGATACCAATTGGCAGCGTGGTACCGTCCTCCAAACGTGGGCCAGGACCACATACCTTGGAAGAATGATGGTAATTTCGGAGGCACCCTCCGGTGGGCCGAGGCGACTGCCCCGGACTCTCCGAAGGCTGTTATTAGTGTCTTGAGGTTGTCATCCAGCGCTAGAGCTTTTGCGAACGACGCCACCACGAACTTTAATATTCGTGGAGGCCAAACCACGGCATCCTATGGCCATGGCACCGCGAACTGTGGAGGCAACCTAGACTACCTTATACCCCAGCGTACAGGATCGGATTCTAATCAGACTATTATTGTTAACCGTTATGCTGGGAGTGGTTATGAAGTCATGTCGTTGGGGTATATGAACCCAGCACACGAAGAACTTTCAGTTTATAATGCAGCCCCATACCATAATCTCTCAATTATCGATTACGGACTGTCGGGCTCAGCCTCTGTTGATCCGGTTGCTGCCCGGACAATCACGGTGGTGGATCAGATTAATAAGAATCGCGGCCTCGATCAGCGCGCCAGTTTGCACTGCGGCCCCTTTGGCTCAGACGCCGCCTATGGTTCTGTGCCGGAGCTAACTTATGTGACAGTTCCATCGTGGCACAAAACCAATCGAAACCGCAAGAGAAGGCCCACAGAGGCTACCCATGCCAATATAACGGCCTCGATTTATGACAATCTGTTTGTCCAGCACGCCATCCCCCAGTCTGAAGGCCAATATGCATGGATTTCTTCGTCGATGGCTGCTGGTCGGTCTATTCTAACTCTAGACTCCCCTGCTTCGGTGACCGCGTCAGCCCTTTACCAACTAGTGACTGCATCGGTGGCCTATGGTGAGGGTGATTTCGTTGGGCTGCGATCGCAGATTCTCGATGATGTGAATGTTCACGGTCGGACCTTGGGCTTTGCTGACCCCACTCTACCCTTGGATGTCATGACGTTTAATGGCACCAACTCGAGGTTGGACATCGGGCCAGCCAATACTTGGAATGATTTGATTGGTGGTTCGGGAGCGGCTGCCAAAGCCTTTTCTGTTTCAATGTGGATTTATCCCCTTTCTTATGGATCCGCCGATTCGCGTCTTTGTGAATTTGGTGATGCCTCCGATCGTCGAATGGCTTACCTAAGTACGACGAGGGTCAATTTCAAGATCGTGACGGCCTTGGGCAACACGACACTCAATTCGGGCGTCGGCACTGTTCCTTTCAATAGGTGGACGCATGCAGTTTTTACATATGCTGGGGGGTCCGGTGGCACAATGCGCATTTATCTCCAGGGCGTCCAGAATACATCCACATCTGTTGTCACCGATCCTGTGATTATTGCCACAGATACTTGTGTCCTGGGAAATAACGACGATGCGAACCGCGGCTTCGATGGTCAAATGGCTAACGCAGCTATTTGGGGTCGCGAATTGAGTGCTAATGAAGTAAAAATGCTTTACAATAATGGTGGCAGGGTAAATATGGCCGGCGTGACCCCTTTGTTAGATGAACTGTTGACTTGGTTCAGGTTCTCCAGTGATTTGGGAGATACAGATACCTCTATTGTCAATCGTTCGGGCGAGACCTCCACAGGCATTCCTGATAGTGGCACCGGAACAAATACCACAATCTCACAGATTGCGCTAAACGACAATACGAGCCCAGCATATTCGAGCAACTATATTAATTCAGACCATTATTGGGACGCGCCCACTCTGACAAATACTAATGATTATTTAAATGCGCTTCTATTGAATCGCAATGGTCCTTATGGTTATCCCACATGGAAACAGATAAGAGCGGGGGACTCCCCGGTGGCTCGGGGACTGCGTCAGCAAAATATTTTGGGTCAGGTGCGGCCACCACATGCCATTCCTGACATTATAAATAATAAAGTAATAGGGTTTACTTCTCCAACGCGTCCTAACACAGCAGCCCTCTATTATGAGCCCCCCATTAATAGTCGTTGTGGTACTGTGCAATTTTATTTGGAGGACAATACAACACCACCTCCCGCTCCCTTCGCCAGTATGACGCGCTTCGATAATAATATCACCCTTCGGGTTCCCTACGGGAATAATTTAGAATATTTCAATAGTGAGGGGCTTAATAATCGGTTGGGTCTCAAAATTGATCTCGACAAGCCTATGGTTTTTGACACAGTTAGGGACTTTGTGGTTGAGAGCGACTTAAGTACAGTTGTTGAATATAGTGAAACTATGTATCCTTCGGCACGCAACATGTACCGGAACACCGTACGCGGCCGCACTGCATATACTATTGATAATATCTGGAATGACAGCCGGGCAAAGCGATCAGCGCTTGGAGGCCGTGTGGGAACCATGGGGCAGACTATCACCACCTCTAGTATCTGGCCTCTTGACGCTCACCTTAATTTTACTACGACATCTTCGGTAAGACCGACCGACGGCGCCGGGGAACTGATGAACTCCTACTCTAGATTCTCTGCCTCATATGATACCAATGGATGTTCTTCGAAACTCCCCGCGCAGATTGGTACACAAGTGGCAGCGCCCACATATGCGTGGCGTCTGCCTACGGGACGGACGTCAATAAGTGGATATAGCTTTGAAGTGTTGGCTGGAGATGTACGGTGGCAGGCCGCAGAACAATCAGGTAAAAACCCATATCAAAATTATTCCACATGGGCTGATCAAATTCGTTTAGTGGGCAAAGATCATTCAATTATTCCGGAGTTCCGAATAAGTGAACATCTACAAACCTATTATACTACACATAATGGAGACTTTCTTACCGACAAAATTAATAATTTGTATGAAATCACCGGTGCATCTCCAGCTTCCAGCGCACAGCGCACCTTCTTCCGAACTTACAGCAACACAGACTTTATGAAGTATTTTGCTGCAATAGATGAAGATCTAAATGATACGCGCGCCGGCGATTTAAAAATTACCAGAGATCGTATCAAGCTAAAGGCAAGCGGCCTTATCAAGTTTCTTCCCTATAAGGGCTTTTATCCTGCCGAACGAACTCTAGAACTAGCGACATTATTTTCCCAGTCGTATGGAGGCTCATTTTTACGAGGCGCCACCGACGTGGACTCCGGCGCCGACGCGTTCCGAATTGCGTTGGAGCCCATGATGTCCCCGGGGATTTTGTTCAACACGATAAAATCAGGGATTGCGGTGGGAAGTTGTGTGCTTCTTAATACGTCCTCAGTAAATTTCCGAGCCCTTCCAAGGGAAGGCCAGTCCAACACTGCTTTTGCCAACGGGTACCCCGAGGGTACTCTGTGGTATAAATGGCTACTTGATATGGGGACCGGATCAGTCGATAGCAACGGGTATCATATTGCTAAAGTGCCTTTTGATGCTATCCGGGATCCTTCTACTTTCTTTAATTATAATAATTTGCGGAAGATAGGAAATACCCAAGCTACACTAGGAATGGGGGCTTCCTCCGCCGGGTTTAATACCTACCTCCGCGCAGCACCGCGGCTTTTTGATACTGCAGTCTTCGATACTGCGGCCACCTTACCGGGGCAGTCCATGGATTCCGGGTCGTCGACGTTCGCCACAATCGCTAATATCCAGTTCGCCGAGCATTATGTGACCAAGCGCCGAAGAGAGGAAATTATAGTTAAGCTAAAAGATCCAGAAGGAGGGTATCGGTATGCTATCGATAATTTCTTATGTGAGAGTTCAAACTTTTTCCTCAATGGAATAACCAGCATCCGGTCTAATCGTGAAGATCAGTTTAAGTCTGTGAAGAGCGGATCGGTTTATAGGAGCACATTGCGGCTCTTCCGCAGCGCTGCGAATGCGAGGGATTCTTCGAAGTGGGATATGTATAGCAGGGCTAGTGCTTTTGGGTTTCCTCTAGCGACATATGCCCAGTTTGGCGTCTCCTACAAGAAACAGGTCTACCCGACGTTCTCACACGTCTTGCCTCCATACTATAGCGGGGAAGCAATAGCGGAACTTATTTATACGGCATCTTATGATGGGGTGCCAACGGTAGATGAGGTTTTGGCCAACTTACGCATTCGATATCAGCGAGAGGTCACCTATATTAATCAAAGTGCTTCCCTGGCTATCCCGCTTCCCGGCCTCGACTCAATAATCCCTGCTGATCGTACCGCGGGGCGCCTCAATGATCCTCGCATGCAACTTGATAGCAGCTTTAATCTAACCGAAAAGGTTAGCGAGGTCCCGCGCGGCACCAATACACAACAGAATTATTGGCTTATTCAATCCAAATTTGAAACTCCCATTTTAAATTTTGCTAACGCATCCTATGATTCGCCACCAGCCTCCGTCTGTCTCGAAGGTACCCAAACTTCAGCGGGGTCGTTAGTAACCCGCGGAATGTGGCACCAATATGGATCGGTTATTACTTCATCAACAGCTGGGGTTTTTGCTGAAATTACAGATGACGGAGGAATCATCAATTCTCTTGCCGACGTGGTTGGGTTTCAAAAGGGCATCTCTTTCCGAGTTGGGGACGTTAAGAAAGAGAACAAGCTTGAAGAGGCAATCGTGGTGGTGCCCTATAAAATTAAGAAGAATAAGAGACAGTTCTTTAAGGTTAACAGGCGTATGCGTAATACTTTGATGTATCGGAATCTAGAGGCTGCGGTGGACAAATATGTATTTCCGCCTAAATTTGATTTCACGCGACATAAGACAGTTAATCCTGTGTTGACATATGTATTTGAATTCTCTGCCGACATTACCCAACAGGATATAGCAGATATGTGGCAAAATCTGCCTCCCGACGTCGAAGAACTCATCGACGAACAAGAAGTCGTTGTTGAAGACCGGGAGCTTCTCAACTTAATGGCCACCGAAGGCGATACCATTGAATGGCTCGTGTTCAAAGTTAAAAAGAAAGCCCAAAGAGAGTATAATAAATATAGAAGATCGTTAGTAACTGATGATACTAGTGCTATAGTCCCGGAGCTGCGCGGCCCTTATACCTATAACTGGCCTTATGACTATTTCTCAATAGTTGAACTAGCTAAGATTGATGCCACAGCACAATGGACATCCGCAGATATGCAATTTGAAATTTCCGAGAATGATGAAGGCGATCTAGATGGCCGTCCTCCGCCAACCATCGCCGCAGCAATCCCGTCCAATCCTAATGCGTCAAATCGCCGCGGCCCGCCGGAGGTGCAGGAAGGCTCCGAAGGCTTGCGCCGCTCAACGCGCCCCACTGATGATGAGCGGCCGCGACGACGACGACGCCCATCCCGTAGGCGACGCCGCGGCGGCCCGGCCCCCCTCGACCCACCCGAAGGAAGCTCTAGGTAATGTCGTTTTTTAATAAAAAAGAAGAAGTTCTCGACTTTCAGCTGACTGAATATGGCAAATATCTTTTGTCCTTGGGTCGTCTTAAGCCATCTTATTATTGTTTTTTTGATGATGACATCTTGTATGACGCGTCAGCCGCTGGCAGCACCGAAAATCAGAATATGATAGAGGGACGTATTCAAAGCTCAACTCCAAGCATAAAAGTGTCTCCCACCCGAACCGGCGCAGAAACTCGCGTAAATTCATTTGTTCAGCAGATTACGGGCCTCCTCGGCTCTAACTCTGATCCGGCTGATAAGGTGGATGTTTTTAGTAAGGTAGAAGTTTTTGAAAATAAGGGAAAGATAAATGCACATGCTTTGGGGCGCTCTTCATTGGATACCCCTTATGATGCGGCTTGGTCGGTGCAACTACTTTCTACCCCCCAAATCTCTTCTTCGCTTTCATATTTAGATGATGGGGGGTTTATAGAAAATATTCCTCAAATTAATATTGATATGAATTATAAAATGTTTTTTATGGATTGGGGAGAGGGTGAATTTGAAATCCCCGTCGATCCTGACGCTCAACCCGACAATGAAACTGAAGACTTCGGGGTATACGATCTGGAATTAGAATCAAACGATGATCAGGTAGAGGTGTTTGGAATTCCCGCAACAAGTTTGGCCCTCGGCATTGAACAAAACTACATATTACTAGAGATACTCGAACATAACACAGATTTTGAAAAAGAAAATTTTGATATTGAGGTGTACCATTCGGGCTCCGACGGAAAATATGTTCAACTCGCTTATGCACCGACTACGGATCCTAATTTTGGGCAAGTCCGGCCTATTGAAAATGAGTTAAATATTCCGGGGAATGTGAGTTATTATATGGATATATTTGTAGACGAGGAGATTCCAGATTTTATATTTGCAGAGCACAATATCTCGCATCACCAAGTCGCGACCAACGCTGTCCGAGAGCCTATTACACGGGACATTTATGAATCCGAGGACGAGGAGCCCTGTTAATGACTGTTTCCCCCTATGTTTATGAATACAGTTCGGATGTTCCTTTTGTTAATGTGGAAGGTATTAGTATATCCTTAAACGTGGAAAATGAACTAGTAGTGTCCCTCAATATCTCCAATGAAATAGATGAGCTTCCTCCTCTCGATACGGCTTTGGAGTTTGGAAATCTTGTTTATCTTACACAAGACGTCACCAATATACGCGATCTTTTATATAATGCGCAGGGAGTTTCTGACGATTCGCGCCTTAAAGATTTAATTTTGGGTACAAAAACTAATACCTCCCGAACTCAAAATCATTATTTTTCCCTAACTCGCAAAGACTTTAAGACGAAGGCAGCTTTAAATAAAGAACAATCTGCATTTATCTACAATAATACTTATACTCAGACCACCACTCTAAAAGACACCAAAGGAGGTTCTGTCTTGTCGGGCCTCATAACGGCAGCCCACACGCAAGATGATGAAATTTTGGGTCTCGGTGATCGCGATGTGGTAAATCTATATTTACTTGTAGCATCATATCGGACCTATAAAAATAGGTGTTTTGTGGGAAATATTATTAAAGAAGTGGTGATGGAAAATGAGATGACGGCCATTTCCACCAATCTTTATACAATTAATACGGGCGCCACTATTTTTGGTGAGCCAGGAGATATCTGGCCTGGCGATACCCATATTCAAAACAAAGCAATCATGGCGGGCACATATCACACCCCGGACACTCAGCATCCAGTACTGGCGGCCACACCAATCACTAACCTTAAAGTTAAAGATTTGCGTATTTTAAATACGGCTCGAACGCTAGACTTTGATAATACACCGCTCCCGGCGGATAAAAAACCCTATTTTTCCCCTGTTACACTATCCAGAAATATCGACGGAAGCATTCATGGGCTATTTTCCTTTGACCTAAAGCGTTATGTTCTACAGAAGGCAAAGTTCGGCGGCCTCATCAAGAATTTAGATGCCCTCTTGAGTTCTGTAGTAGTAGAGGACATAAAGCTTTATCGCAAGGTAATCAAGGTAGATTCTGTAGGAAACGACCTTACACCTGGCCACGCTTTAAATTCGGCGCCCCCCGTTGAAAATGATTTTGAGTATTTTGCATCCCTTCAGCAGCCCAGTCCGTTCGGGAAAATGTCTCGCGCCCGCGGCCGAGTGCGGCTCTTAGACCTCCCAGGCCTTAATGATCAAAACGTGTTAAGTGTAGTCTTTGACGATAAAAAGGCTCGTGCTTTTGATTCGGGGACTGTTGAATATCGAGTCGAGGTACTTGTTAATGATTTAACCCCAATAGTCTTAAAAGATATCCAAAAAAATCTTTCTCTTGTGGCTAAACAGTATCGGGAGAATGAATCATCCAGGACAGCTTCTGGTGCTATTGCTGTCGATACCACAAACAGCACCAAGGGGACGGATGCAGATGATAAGCTGCGCGCGCTGATAGCCTCGTACCTCATGTCAGTTAATTTTATTTTTGGTAAAGAACCCTTTGAAGTATTTCCCGTGGAGAGTTGGCAAAAAAATCTCCTGGCTCTGGGGACAAAATTAAACCCGGAGGAATCCCAACGACTACTGGTTCCACAGGTAGTAGAAAACTTTGCCAGTGCGATTTCTAACTTGTTGGTAGTGGGAACTGCTGGAAGTGGTGGATCGGCTCGTATCTATTCGCGAATAGCCAATAGGCGGAAAACTTCCGTCTTATTGGAACAGTTCACTTTTAGGCAGCGATACAACCTTAAAGGACGCAAAGAAGTGGGGTTTGATTACATGGGAGATTTTATGTCCCCAACATCGCTTGTGCTGCCCTCCGTGAGCTATGAAGATATGCGCGACAGAGTTTCGCAAGAAGTAGACAAGTATGCCGTTCCCAACCCCAATGCCCCGGGGATTAACATATACGGTTACCTTTCCCCGGCCGTGGTCAAAACCGGGATTCCTAAAAAAGGACTTAAGACCGCAGGCTTACAGGTTGACACTACAAAATTTAGCGGAGTCATAAATGCGAAACTTAAGCCACAAATGCAGCTACAACCTCAAGATCAAAAGTCCGATATTGATAACATACGCGAGAGTCTTGCAACAGCCGGAGTCTATATTCAGCCTCTCCAGGCTAGCTTACGAGAGATTCTCTTCCCGGGAGATAAAAAACTATCCGAGAGTACAGATTCGGACTCTTATATATCGGTAGGCGCCGGGTTCTTGCTGGATGATGCATCATCTCGCGCCGCTCTTTCGGGTTCTTCTGATTCGATTGTAAAAAATCCTCGGTCCAAGGCCAAAATGGCATATAAATCGCCGTTAGCGCTCCAATTGTTTAATAAACAAATAGCCTCTTTTAGTCGGAAAACCATCCCTACTAATACTAAAACTATCCAAGGGTCGCTAGCCGCAGCGGCCTTCAATGCCAATCCGCTCCTTAATACCCAAATAGGGGAACTCTCTAATGTACTTAATTTTGATTCATTAGTAAGGGTAGAATATCTAGAATCATATGATGATGATCTCGGAGTGATAAAGCCCAATTGGGTAATGCTCACTCCTCAAAAATATCAAAAAGTCCAACTTAAACAACAATTTTTGGTGTGTAGGCTTGTTAAGGTAAAACAAACGCTTAATCTACAGAGCATGTTTGATATGCAGCCGCTCGGGACACTCTTCGGCCTAGGCGCTCCTCGCCTTGCACCCAAACGCGCTACTTATAAAGAGGTGATGAGGGCCACACACAGATATATAATAGGTCTTATGAAAGTTAGCTCGATTGATGCCGTCAAAATGTCTTATAGTAAACGCGTAGCCCTGGTCACTTCTCCGGCCGCCGCTTCATCAAGACAGCCTCCGTCACCGCCCGCTTCGACAACATCAACAACGACCGGCACAGCGCCTCCGACAGTGCTGCCTCCGATCCCCCTAGGCCCCTTGGGAGGATATTAAAAGATGACTCAAGACAAATCTTATAAGTATCAAATGCGTCTTGTTGATAATAATCTCATTGGTCCGCTAGAGCGTCTTAATAATCTTGATGGATTCCACCCCATGGTACGACATAGTTGGGGCAATTGCGTCGATCGACTCCGCGGCGTGTTGGGTAATTATAATACCGTTTATGAGGGCTCCCGCGGTAAGATGATGTGGTCCTATAGTAATCCTGGCAACGCCTGGGACCATAGTTCGCGCAACCTCGGGAGACTTCATCTTCAAACAGAGAATATTGTCCTACGAATTCTCAATGAAGGAGAGATTAGGAAGGCCCCCCGCGCCGAACAATACTCTCCTGTTCTTAATATTGCTGGTGATGAGGGAGCGTGGAATGCGTTTGAAAATAAAAGCAATGCATCCGCAGGATTCTTGGCTTGGCCAACACCCCAGCCTCCTCCGATCATGGCGCGAAATCTTTATCAATATATTCATGGAAGGTTTGAAAAGGCCGGCGAGTGGTACGATGGGCTCATCAACGAGATAGAGGTAACAGCGTCAGGCCATGGCGCCGTTAAAGATTATACTTCCTTTGTTTATGGAGTTCCCGGGGATAAAAACTTACGAAATGCTGCGGGGAGTTCTCTTGACATAATATCGGAATATAATTATTATGCTGATACGTCTCCAAACTATGAGAGCGTTATCAGCCCCCCCGCCATTTCGGAAAACTCGCTTCCAAACATGTACATCCTTCAGTCGGAGTTACGCAATACCGGAAGCCTTTTGTTGGCCGAGTTCCATCAGACCGATTTAACATTGGGCGGCTCTCTTCCCTATTTTATAAGTACGCTCACCACTATAACAGAAAGAAATATTGGGGAAACATATCAATTATGGGCCGCTGCGCTGGTTAAGCCGCCATCACCGGCAATTGGTGGCTCAATGGAGGCCAATAATACTAATTTTGTAGTGTTGCATACTGATGAGGGGCTACTGAACGAGGGCTATGTAGAAGGGGAGATGGTTCCGTTTTGCATGAAACTTGTGATCCCGCCGGACCCCGACGCTGTTGGGGGCAGTATAAAGGGTGGCCTCGGTAACTCCCTGCTTAAGCGGCTTGCCAACGATAAGGATACAAAGGATTTTATTGATATTCTTCAAGTTGCTGCTATTAATACGATGTTAGGATTGGGGAGTGCCCAACCGCCCGGACCTGCAACCTTTCGCTTCACCCAGCGCGAAGCGCAAGGCGTGAAGAAACCGAATCATAACTATCAAACTACAACGGTGACTGTTCCTGTTTTGGTAGACTTAAAAGAGGCTTTTAGCGACTATGCCGCCTCCCGTCGTCCCGGCAGCGTTGAGTTAGTGCCCAACTCTTTAGAAGAAGCTCTTAAATGTATTAACAATTATAGTACTCCAGCCCTTCCTCCCGCCGCAACCGACGCGAGTTACATTAATCCTCCTTATCGTTTTCTAAAAGATTATCGGCGCACTGGTTTCAATGGGGCACGCAAGCTGGTGGCCAAAGGAGGTCACATTGAAAATGCACAGGTAGAAATAGAGGAAAAAATAGAGAGCTTCTGCCGCACCTACATGGAAGTGTTAGATAATAAATGGTCGCACACCGAGACTTTAATGTATGTTGTAAACAAATATGAATTAACTGATGAGGATTCCCGCGGGTCCCTCCTCCAAACATTTTATTTCTCTAACAAGTTTGACTATAAAAACGCTCATTTGCCTTTGACTTTTTGTGATTCACAAGTTAAATATGAAAAGAAATATCGCTATGAAATTAACCAAGTAGTGGCTATATTTGGTAATGAATATTCGTATGAAGATAAATCAAAGGATACGCCTACAACGCCAATAGAGGCTAGAATAAAATTTATTAAAGTGCACAATTCTTATAATATACGTCTTGTACTGCTTCCATATCTGATGCCTAATGGGATTGATGCAATGATTGTAGACAGTCCCCCTGTCGCTCCAGATGTTTCTTTTTATCCACATCGGGGTGTTAACAATCGCCTTCAAGTTTTATTAAATGCCGGTACCGGGCGCCAATCCTTAAAGCCGGTGGTAATACAAAGCACTGATCGTAACTTTTTTGAAAAGGAATATTTGGCCCAAGAAGGGGTGGCGCTTACTTTTGATCAAATTCAGGAGCAAGGCAAAAAAATACGGTTTGAATCAGATGACCCTGTAGACGCATATCAACTTTTTCGGGTGGACACTCCGCCGGAGAGCTATGCGGCTTTCACTGATAAGCATATTTTATCACCTGATTTAAACCCCACGTATGGGACGCCCGCTTCTCACATAGATACCATAGTACCGAATAAAAAATATTATTATTGCGCCCGGGCAATCGATGTACATGGGAATATTTCTAATCCTTCAACTATCATCGAAATTGAAATGATAGACAATAACGGACAGATATTTTTGAGACAGAAAGTATTTAGTATAGATCCTGTAAAACAAACGTTAACAACTAACGCAAGAAGGTTTATACTTATAGAACCAGCCGGGTGGCAAAAAGCTTATGACCCTCTCATCCAAGGTGGACCGATGCAAAGCCCTGAATTGGGCCTCAAACCAGTGGTTCCATTAGGTGCCTCACATCTTCAGGACAGTTTGTGGGAGAAAAAGTTTAAATTGCGCTTGGTGAGCAAACAAACAGGAAGAAAACTTGATTTGAATATCACGTTTAAGAATTCAGGGATAGTAAAATGAAGCGAATAATGATATTTAAGACTATTTATATGAAGAGGACGATACTATGGGATTTCTAGATAATTCTGGCGACATTATTTTGGACGCTGTTTTAACCGACTTGGGCCGAAAGCGGCTAGCGGAGGGGAATGGGAGCTTTAAGGTTTCAAAGTTTGCTTTGGCAGATGACGAAATCGACTACGGCCTCTACGACAAAAATAATACGAGTGGATCGGCGTACTACGATCTTAACATACTTCAAACCCCAGTTTTGGAGGCGTTTACCAATAATATGTCCAGCATGAAGTCGCGACTTCTTTCAATTGCCCGGAACGACCTCTTATATCTTCCGGTCATTAAACTCTTTAATGAAGACAGTTCCACGCTTAATTCTCAATTCAATAACTATTTAGTGCTCGCAGATGAGACTACCGTTAATGATCTTAAGGGCTCGGGGACAAATACTCTGATAAATGGACAGCTTAACGGTGATATTCCTCAACAAGGTTCCAAGCTTATTCGGGCCGATCAAGGCCTAGATACACTTGAATTGTCGTCCAACAGTATTATTAGTCAAGACTTACTTGAAACTCAATACTTTTTGCAAATAGATAATCGTTTGGGCTTTGTTGCTTCTCCAACTACGAATGCTAATACTAATAGTTCTTTAAGTTTCACGCCCACGGCTATTGATGATGATAACATAGCTACCTATATATTTACCCTCAACGACGATTCAGACGTGGTCACGCGCATCGCTGAAGGGGATGCATCTCAGATTCAAGGCCCCCGCGGCACAAAGGTGTCGTTTAAGATCGCATCTAGTTTGGATCTCAAAACAAGTACATATTTATTCACACAGCTAGGATCTCTGGGTACTACAACTATAACGGGCCAGGGCTCTAAAACGATCGCTGCAGCGTCCTATCGATTTATTGACTCTACGATAAGGATTTCTGGGGTTAGTACAGGGTATACGCTAGATGTTCCGATTAGATTTGTGAAGAAAGTTTAGGATAAGGATTAAAAGATGGCTACTTCGTTTAAAACATTTGATGACAAAGACTCGGTTGTAACAAGAAACTTGCTGCACGAGGCAATTCCAATAACAGGAACGATTATATCAGGGACGTACACCAATAAGGCGGGCACCGAGTATAATATTAAGACGTATAGTCATGGAATGTTTGAGTCGGTATATGATTACCCCTTCCTTAGTTCGTCCGCCAATCATATTTTTGATCTAACAGCAGGGTACTCAGCCGAATCTAGTTTATCACAATCTTCTGCTGCTGATTATTCTATGCAGCCGAAGAAGATTAATATTTATAATCAGATGGCACAGATTCTGGTAGGGTTTGATGAGACTAATGCGATCAGGCGTTTTGACGATGATGGGGATTTCACGGGAGGCAATAAAATAGATGAAGCTTATTTCATTAACTTTGCACGCCTCCTTTCCAAAGACGAAGTTAAAAAGGGAAGTTTCTCTCTCACTCTTGGGGTGGGACAGACATACCCAGATGGAGGTTTCACGCAACGCATCCTAATTACAGATGGCAGTGGCTCCACCAGTTATAAAGTTAATTCTCCGGCCGGCGAGTATGGTATTTTGCGCGCGTCCGGAAGCGGAAATTCAGCACCGAACTCCGGTGATCCCCTGAGTGGAAGCACTCCTAAGGTCGGCCTCCTTTATTATCAGGCCGGTATTGCAGTTATTACGGCTTCTGTGTTTGGTCCTTTGGTAGGAGGCGCAGTCCAATTGAAGGACGGATCCTCCGCGGCAAATTATGGTGTGGTAGCGGTTTTAACCGGCTCTACAATTGACGCTAACTGCGACGCCCTGCGTCATCGGATGTATAATGTTTCGTTTAATAATACGACCGAACTCAACTCTTCGGTGTATTTCTGTCGGATCAATAATACCGACTTTAACTATTCAGGAAACCCAACATATTTGAGTAGCAGCAAGCTTGTGGTTAAGAACAATGCACAAGATTTACCAGTTACCTATGCTACAACGGTGGGCCTATATTCGGCAGATAATGAAATGTTGGCTGTGGCCAAGTTGTCCGAACCCTTGAAAAAAGATCCCACTACAGAATTTACGTTACGGGTGCGTTTAGATTATTAATGGTTAAGTGGTCATGCTATGCCTTATTACAAATTTAACAGTAATGATGTCTACATCAATACTTTAAAAACATATCCGAGTGCTAAATTTATAATCTATAGCAGTTCGGTTTTTTATAATAATACCCCAAATCTTTCCGGCGCTTACTCTAACCCAATTCGCCTAACAAATGCAGGTCATGTTTCTTTATACGAACTCAATATAGATCGCCACTATTCGGCCTCCTCGATTCGATTAATAGGCCCATCTGGCCCAGAGGGCACCACGACGCCAGATAAAGGATTAATTTATCCGTGGGTGGTTAAAAATGGGTCAAGAATCGGAATGCGCACGACTGCTGGTGCTAGTTTTAACACCCTGAATTATGGAGACGTAATCTTCGGTGAATATCCTTTAACGGCCTCAATCTCTAAAGAGTATTATTGGGCCTCCACTCCCCGATATAGTAGTACTCCTGTCGCCGAACGTGCATGGGTGTCTCATCTTTTAAGCCTTAAAAATACTATTAATAGTTATGAATATTTGAATCCTAATTTTACCTATGGCCCCGATGGCCCTGTGAGTCGCAACTTAGATACTGTTGCGGTGGGCTTAGTGAGTATTCCCACTATATTTTATGGCTCTGCCATTAAAAAAGGAACTGTAGATCTGCGATATTACTATACTGGTTCTGTGATTGGCAGAGCCCAAGATACCAATAGGGATGGGGTCCTGTATGAAACTACAGGGTCTCGCACAGGCTCCCCGATCGGCTTGGTTCTCTATGGCGAGGGGTTTTTAATTTTAACCGCGTCCTATCGTTTGGGGTCTCTATCGGACACGGACGGATATTTACAGACCGGCCGGCCACCTACGGTCGCCGGCGACAACCCCAGATGGGTATATTTTGCTCAATCGATCTCGGGCACTATTCACGCACCAAAATCCACGTGGATTTTAGACATGAGCGGTACCAGCACTACCCAAACTCTTACGATGTTTGCCATGGCGCCCAAGGGTGATCTCAATCAATCTAATAATCCCACCTTCCGTCAGTACTCCACAGGGAGTTACGCTACCACGAGTTCAACTGTCTACATGGAAAATCAGAATATTAGGATTAAAAATGTAGTCAGTTCCTCGTATAATGACCCCACTGGGTCTTTTGAAAAGACCACGTATATTTCTAGAGTTGGTGTTTATGACGATGAAAGAAATTTAATTGGTATTGCTAAATTGGCGATGCCCGTTAAAAAAACTGCAAATCGTAGTTTTACTTTTAAGATCAAAACCGATATATAGAGGAAATATGGAAATTGATAAGCAAACTCGTCGAAGAATTAAAAACCTAGAATCACAAACAGCAGATCTCCGCGCTCTCGTGGACACTCTTCAAACAGCTCTCCGCAGAGCGGAAACTGCTCTGGCTGGCACCGACGAATACGAATATGTGTTCGCCCAATCAGCTAAATGGGCGATGAATGAAAAAATATAACAATGACAAGAGAAGATGTTATTCTTCAAATCTTTCGATCTCTTCGCGATGCTTTTAATAATGTTGGGTACGTAGAACGAAACAAAAATGTTTTGGTTTATTATGAGAAAGATAAAAAAGTAACAGTATCTTTCCGTATTAAAATAGAAGAGAATACGCTCCCAAAGATTAAGGATTATATGCCATGACAAAACCAAGCATCAATCGCATGCGCCATATCTTAAAAACAGTAACATGGCGCGCCGTCGGAACTTTAGATACTATAATGCTGGGATGGATCGTCTCGGGAGACCCCAAGGTAGGAATGGCGATAGGGTCTCTAGAGTTGATTACAAAAATGATATTATATTATTTACATGAGCGCGCCTGGTACAGAATAGATTTTGGAATAAGAAGAGAATGATTTTAGGATTAGACATATCAACGAGCATTACGGGCTATACCATACTGGATTATGAAGGCAATATTCTTGCGTGCGACCATATCGATCTACGCAAAGAAAAGAATTTTTTTAAAAAAGTACGCATTATCAACTCGCACTTACAAACCCTAGACGATATATATGAGATAGAACAGGTATATATTGAGCAGTCGCTTCAATCATTTCGTTCGGGTTTTTCGTCGGCACAGACCCTATCGCTACTTTCAAAAATTAATGGCATCGTCTCATGGATATGCTATAATATGTTTGGGAAGGAGCCCCTCTATCTGGCTGCTACCTCGGCGCGTAAAGCATGCGGGATTAAAGTCCCTCGCGGCCAAAAAGCAAAAGCTGTTTCGATGCAGTTTGTTGTTGACAGCGTACCCGGATTTGAGGTACAATATACTAGACATGGAAATCCAAAGGCCGGCTATGCTGACCGGTCAGATAGTTATGTTATAGCAAGGGCAGGCTGGCTAAATGAAAGAGAAGAAGCTAAAGATACTCACTAGTGTGTTGGGGAACGCCTATCGGGCCAACAATGAATTTCTTTTTAAGTGCCCCTATTGTGATCATCATAAACGTAAGTTTTCTGTAAATCTAGATAAAGGTTATTATAAGTGCTGGGTCTGCGACACGCGCGGCAAGAACTTGTATCGAGTTGTCCGGCGCTTTGGGACCCACCATCACAAATCCCAGTGGCGTGAGCTTACATCTGAGATTAATTTTGATAAACTCGAAGATTTGTTTGTCGAAAAAATAGAAGAAAAACAAATACTTGAGATGCCCGAAGGGTTTGTCTCCTTGGCAAATAAGGAGGTGCCACCTACCGGCTTCGCTGCACGCAATTACCTGCGCAAGAGAGGCATCAGCAAGCAAGATATAGTCTGGTGGAAGATGGGCTATTGCAGCGGAGGAGAATATGAGGCTAGAATCATTATTCCGTCATTTGATGACGAAGGTGATCTGAACTATTTCATTTCCAGATCTTATGATAAGGTCCAGTATCCAAAATACAAGAACCCTCCAGCAAGTAAAAACATTATATTTAACGATTTGTTTGTTGATTGGACTTCGGATATTATTTTGGTCGAAGGCATTTTTGATGCGATTATTGCTGGGCGCAATGCGGTCCCTATCCTCGGTTCTACTTTAAATGCACACTCTGTTTTGCTTCGTAAAATTATTAAAGAGGATGCTGGTGTATATGTTGCTTTGGATCCAGACGCCAAGAAGAAAGAGTTGGAGATTATCAAGACTTTACTAGATTTTGATATTGAAGTTTGGAAGGTTGATATAGGCGATAACGAAGATGTTGGCTCAATGAACAAGGAACAATTTCAGAAATGCCTGAAAAATGCGACCCTTATAACTCCAGACAACTATTTATTGTTGGCGCTTGCAATGTCGGTATAGAGGAATAAAACATGAAACAGTTATTATTAGAGACGGTAGTCTTAGCAAAGCAGCTTTTGTTACTGCAGGGATCCCGCGAGGTTTATGTTCTTTTGGCGCTTAACAGTGCTGGTGCGCTTGTCGCAGGAATGATCGTAGGCTCACTGCTTTAAGGAATATATTATGAAAATCACTAAACAAAGACTAAGAAAAATTATTAAGGAAGAACTTTCGAACGTTCTCTCCGAAATGAATGAAGATGATTATCATGCTGTTCGCCTGAGGCTACAAGTAGAATATGGTGTTGGCGCTTCGGGGGACCTAATAGAGGCTGTCTATAGGATTTGGCCAGAATTTGCAACAGAAGCAGTAGAGGTCCCACCCGAGATAGACCAGGCTATTAAGATGGCCATCATCGAAGACGCTGCAAACCCAGTGAGAATATAAAATGAAGATTTCAACCGCCCGCTTAAAGCAAATCATCAAAGAGGAACTCTTTTATCGAGAGTTTCATCGTGAATCCCTAGAGCTTGCCGAAGCAAAGAAGGCGAAAGCCGCGAGAATTTCGAGGAAGATCGCATATCTAGTTGACAAAGAGGGGAAAGATCCTAAACAGGCAACCGCTATCGCCCACTCTATGGAGGAACGGGGAGAGTTGGAAGAATCAGAAGATGACTGGAATAAGGCTGCCCGTTTCGTCGACGCCGAGAAAGAGCGCAAATGGAGAGAAAAATGGGTCCAAAGTATTCCTCCGGAAGATCGCAAGGTTGCGGGGGTTGAATATCCCGAGGACGACCCTACGTTGCGGACGATCCGACCCGGAGACCCCCATAGTTTCAGACCCGAAAGAAAGCCTAAGCTCGGAGAAGTTCAGTTTTTTGAGAAAGAAGAATGAAAGTTACCAAACAAAAACTTAAAGAGGTTATCAGAGAGGTACTTGCGGATACGGACCCCACGGCCCGAGCCCGCGAGTTGCATGGGATATTAAGCAGACTGGAAGAGGACGTTCTTAAAAATGCTTACATTCCCCAAGGGCCTTCCCACGCGGACGAAGAGGCCAGCTATGCGAAACTTATCAGTTCATATCAGCACATTCTATCGAGCTTAAAGAGGACCTTTGAAAAATGAAAATCACCAAACAAAGACTAAAAGAGATTATTAGGGAAGAACTTGCTTCTTTAGATGAAAAAAATTATTATCCGACCGACTATGGAACAGATCCCACGCGTCGGGAGCGTACTCCGGAGGAACGAGATCGTGATCGCCGCGAACGCGAACGACAAAACCAAGACTACACCCGCCGCCATGGAAAGAAACCATTTGGTTCCCGCGGTACCCACCTAGAAGAAGATGGTC